>Ga0123354_10020516_pt1 | contig 10396 bp, 3 predicted proteins | sample TergutLab28metaG_2_FD_97872 | JGI IMG/M metagenome (GOLD analysis project Ga0123354, IMG submission 97872) | Labiotermes labralis P4 segment gut microbial communities from Petit-Saut dam, French Guiana - Lab288 P4 | ecosystem: Host-associated > Arthropoda: Insects > Digestive system > Gut ...
AGAGGGGTAGATTGAAGGAAGATGATATGATAAAATTGTAGGTGTGTTGGAACTCACACCAGGGGGGGGGGGGGGTGGACAAACTCGAAACCCTTCATTTTCCCCCCAAAAAAAGGAAATTATAAGTGAACTGTGGCAGTCACAGTAGGAAGTGGAGTCATTGTGTGTCAGTCCTGGCTGCTGCACAGTCGAGAGCTACCCAACTTCTGTATAGATACAGGTTTGAGACTTGCATTCCTATAGTTACGTATGTTAGAAAGTAGTCATGCATACAAACAGAAGGTGGCAGAAATGGATTGTATGTGTGTGAGTTGGTATTACACCGTTAACCTTTGCGAGTAAATTGTTCTGCACAGGAGCATTGCTTAGTGCACACTGTTATGAAGTTTTATTATCTCATTATAGATTTGTCTGTTTTTCCAGAACATTTCAAGTAACTGAAGTTAATTATGGTAAGATGACAGAGTTCGTTTCTAACAAGACAGGCAGTTTACATATATTGTAACATTGAGGTGTGTTGGCATAAACATTGTTGCTGTGGAAAAGCAATAAGTGTTACATGTTCTGAATGTGTGTCTGTAGCCTTAGTTATCCAGCATGCGATGCGCGTGCACCATATTATATTGTTATCTGTGGCCTGTCTGGCTCTGCCATAATTTTGAACATTATGTCGTAAAGCCACGATTTTTGGAAAAGAATTACTGAACATAAAGTGTGTATTTGATTCTGTCTACAACTTTTGTCTAACACATCTCTCATTCTAAGAAGAATTCAGTGAGATATTATTATAATTGTAGATAGGTCTTCATGTAAAGTACCCATTACGCTTGTCAGATTTCAATTAAATTTGAATTTTCTTAACAGATTTTTGAAAAATACTCAAATATTAAAATTTAATGAATATCCATCCAGTGGGAACCGAGTTATTCCAGATGGACAGACAGAAAGACATGACAAAACTAATGGTTGCTTTTTTTGCAAATTTGTGAATGCACATAAACATGTCTGTGCATTGCTGAAGGACTTTTAAGCATGTAGTGAATGTTAATTCTGTTTATGCAACCATTAATGTGTCTGTATTACATGTTGTGTTACAGTCCTTTGGATTTTCCCTTTTTTTATGGAACCACAAATATTAGCAAGCTGTCCAGATTTCACCATGCTGGATTATAAAGTGGACTATGACAACCATCCTTCATTTGCCTCAGGTAACTGCACCAGATCAAGAAACTTGAATGATGCATGTTTTACAACAAGTATACATTAGCTCATTTTTCTTTACCATACAGTTATAAATTCTGTCCTCTTATGAGAGATAGATCGTATTATTTAGTGAGATATCTCAGAATAGGCTGTGACTGCCTCCTTCAAACCTTCTACTTATTCACAACTTTAACTTGTGACAGTGGGAACAGTGTCCACCGATGTACACTGTACTGAAGGACTGTACACAACTAAGCGGTTAGCAAACCTTTGGTACACAGGTACATGAAAACCACTCCTGAAGAAGTTCTGGTATGTATCCATCTACATGGTACACATATCCAAAGAAATGATCAAGTGTGTAATCTACAGTGAATGGCATTCATTCATATGCACTGGATGCGACATACCTTGAAAGATTAATCAGTGAAGAATTCACAACCCATTACATCCAGTCACCTCTAAAGAATTTCAACAGTAGACTGACACACATGACAAATGTTTAAAATATTCGAATATTCATAAATGAATTTTAATATTTTACAGTTTGTGCACATACTCACATGTAAACCAGCAATAATTAATCCCAAGTCATTAGGATATTAACTACAAAGAAAAAGTTACACAACATTAATATTTTATATATTAAAATTGGAGGGTATTAACCAATAAAGAAATTTATGCAATTTTTAAAAAACCTACTATAACAGAGACAGTAAGGTTAAATAGATTACATTGGTTTGGGCATGTACAGAGAATGGAAGAAAACAGAATTCCCAAAAGAGTATTATATATGATTTTGAAAATAACAAGATTGAGAGGTACACCAAGAAATAGATGGCAAGATGAAGTGAGGGAGGATGGAAGAATAGTTGGTGGAGAAGTTTGGCAGGAAAAAGTTCATAACAAAGAGGAATGGAAGAAGCTCCTGAGAACGAGAAGGAATCATCACATTCTGCACATGCCATTGGAGTGAATGAATGAATACTAAAATCAGACTGAACATAATATGCTCTGTTATATGTAAAAGGAATTGTGCTTTATATAGAATATCATTTTCATATTGCTCTATATATATTTTTCTACAATTAGTCGCAAGATGGCTTGCATTCAAACCATAACATGTGGCTAAACAGCAAACATATTGTATTATTAGTAAATTTGTGGCGGACAGAGATTTTATTGTACTCGATCCTTGTTTGTTCTTTTTATTGAGCAGGTCCTAAAGCCCGCAAGCATGGATCTCCTGTCAGAATATTCACAAATGCAAGTCCAAAGGATATTCCACTACCAAAAGAAGAAGGCTATAGATACTGTAGTATCTGTCTACGTTGGGTTAGTGAAGAAAATCGTCACTGCACACAGTGCAACGCATGCACATCCAAGGTGATTTATATGTACTGTGTTGTTGAATAATCAAGCAGTATTACAAAAGAACTGAATATAAAAAAAGAAGTTACCTTCATTTTGTATGAGTAGTTTTACACCGTGCCTCAGCAGTAGTACACAATTGTGAGTGTACATCTGTATTTAAATAAGATGTGGGTGTAGTGGATCTATGTCCATAGCAGAATTTAGATCCTGGTGTATAGTCCAGTGTAAGGATGGACAGCCATTTGAATAGATGTGCAGCAGACACATGTTGCTGCCTTTTTTAGTTCAGCATTGTGTTCTACAGTTGAGGTTCTCACAACAGTGAAGACTTCAGATTAGCCTCCTTGAATGTGACATTTTGCACATACCTGGTAGGTTCATTGACATCTCATCCCCTGAAGATGAAGCCAGCAGGTTGCTCTGAAATGTGGGTATCTAACAAAATGCATGGCATCACAGCCCAGTAGGGTATTCTACTGTTGGAACATAGAAATTCAATATGATCATCAAGGCCTAGAGGTCCTTCCATTTTGGTACTTACAACAGAGGGTCCACAAACTTTCCAAAAATCTAGGAGTCATCTCCAAATTTGAGAAGTGAGAAAGGTGACATAAAGCAAACCCTATCAGCCTCACTATTATCTGGTGCTTTAGGCTCATTGCTTGTGAATTGACACACATTTTTATGTGTCAAGAAGAATTGCAGTAATTATACTGAAAATATTAGGCACCCCCATACAAAATTTAGTCACCTGGGATTTGTGCCTCCTGAACTGAATGGCATTCTGTTATTTATGTTAAGATGATAATCATGTACTATATGAGGTGGCAAGAATACTACCACGATTCTGAGGAGGATCCTGGCATTTTGTGAGGCATTGTGGTATTAATGTGTTATTTTCTAAGGAAACAAATAACAACATGGAATATAGTTATATGTTATGTCTGATATAAACTTATACTTTAAATGAAACTGAGATGAAATTTAATAATTCCTTTCAAAAATAAATGGTTGTACAAAAATGATACATCACAAAATTTCACTCTGCAGCACTTTAATTTTTTTATATTGTGATTGTTTAACAAAGTGCAAGGCAAAGAATTTCTGTGCATTCATTGTAATACTTATATTCTGGTTAATTTTGCAACAGTGGGTCACACCTGCAATGAATGAACATGAATGTCAATGATGCATATAAATACAAAACTGAGAAGAATGCACGTGGAAATTGCGGCTATTCTGCACTGGATGACACATTTCCAGTTGTGTTATGTGTTGTGATTTTCTGTTCAGGATGGTCGAACATATGTTCACTGTAATGAATGTATGAGGTGTGTGAAACCATCATGGAAACACTGTGCAACTTGTAAGCGCTGTTGCCTGCCATGTCATATGTGTGGAGAGTTTGTTTCTTCTCAGTTGTGTTTCAATTGTGGAGAGCCTGGACATAAAAAGCGAAACTGCCCTAGTTTCAGCTGTGATGCTGCTACTCGCATCAAGGTTAGTACTATTTTCATATAGTACACTGCTTGGTTTTATTACCTAATGATGGCACTAACTACAGAGTTTTTGTCAACTGATGTACCAGCCAATCGTCTAATTAGCAAATCTCCCCTAGGCACATAACTTGATTCGTTTTGTCTGAACATAGTGATAAAATAAAATCCAAATATTTCAAAATATATCCTTAGAAATTATCACAAAAAACAAGTGCTCTTGTCACTCGACAGGTGTACTGTTTTGACTATTTTGACATTTCAGTACACATCGCATCTCCATTATGAAGAGAAACCGTATAATGCTCTTCAGAGAAATAATTATTGTTTCTTGTCAGAAACATTAAAAAAAACAAAAAAACATGACAAATACCTATGGTGGACAAAGTGCAGAGACTTATTTTAGTAAAGCATGTAGTGTATGCACTAAACACTGCACTTTAAGAGATAAAAACCCTGTCTTCACCGAGACCTCGCAAGAGATTTGTTCCCTTCAGGCTTTTCAAACCAAGTTTTGTGTGCATTTTTTATTTCGTCCATGTTTATTACATGCTCTGCCCATCTCTTCGTCCTTAATGCACCAACACTATTAAGTGAACTTTACAAATTGCAAAGGTCCTTATTATTTAGTTTTCTCAACTCCCCTTTCACTTTCTCTTTCTTTGATCCACTCAGTTCATGCACATACTCACTCTTTCCTTAGATGAATATGAAACAACTTTCTTTCCCTTCCTTTCCCCCTCCTTCCCTATGAAATATCATTTATGTTGCATAAACTACACAGTTACATCTGTTGTTAATGAATAGGATCTCACATGAATTATTTTGCTTGTTTAGCCTTATTCGACTGCACCGTTACATTCAATGAAGACTGGCAGGAAACGAAAACGCACACAGAATAATAAGAATGATGAAGTTGAAAAACAAGTATTTTCAAACGTCTTAAGTAAAAGACAGAAGCTGCAGATTGTAAATAGTAAAAAGTCAAGAATAAATATGAATAAGAAGAAGAAAATGCAAACTAGAGTGAACATAAGCATGAAACAAAAGTTGCAATTTTGAGTCACTGGAGTCCTCACTCCATTTCTCAGCCTTTTTCTTTTCTTGTATTACTATATGGTTTTATATGTACTGTCTTCTGGAATGCGACACTACGTTGTCTGGTAGATATGTATGTATCTATCACAAGAATGTGCCATCTCCATCTTCAGGGTCGAAATGAATAATAAATGACGATTTTGGCGGAAAAATATTTATCCTGCATATTTAAATTAACAATGCATATTTTGAAAAAAGTGAAGTGCATATCACAGATAGAACACAACAAATATGAAGGTAGAGTTTAACAAACAAACAATAACACAGACTAGTGACATGATAATACAGGGCTAAATGGGATTTCACTGGCTTTATAAGGAGTGATCCTACTGCTACATATCCCAGACTTTCAGCAGTAAAATAACTATTTATGCAATGATGGTGGGGCAACCACTTTTTGCAAGTTAGGTGACAGAATGCAGTTCTATATGGACTCAGGTATACACTTACATTGGAGCACCAGTGGTGCATGAATCATGATTTCATTGCTGAAGATCTAGGGCCTGTTGTAGAATCATCACTCAGTATTCAGTGAACTTAATTCAAAGGTCCTCCCCCCCCAAAAAAAAAAAGGTTTGTTCAGTTGTGCAGTTGGAAAAATAGCAGTTGACATCCTGAAGCCCACATAATCAGGAAAATAATATTTAGTTTAAATCTTGTGTTCTGTTTACTGTATGCCATCATGTGTCATGAACAGTTTCAGTGCAATTTAAATGTACACGTAAACAGAAAAATAAAACTGATGTTACAAAAGACAGGCATATTCTCTATTTTCATTTTGTGATGAGATTTGAACCTTTTCCTGCTATGTCAGTCCTTTCTTGCTCTGCCAGGGCACTTCTGTGCATTTCAACTAGAGAAGATTGATAATAGTTGTAATCTGAGACAGCTGACATAAGGTAATCCTCCAGCCTGAAGCTGACAGATCCACAAAACAAAAAGACTGGTGTGTTGTGAAACATCAGTGTAGTATAGGTTGTGGTCTTCAGCCTTCTAACACTAGGTAGTCTTGTAGGTGCTTGTCATTGTTTCAGAGGAATATACTGTTACCATTTTCAGGATGGAAGATTAAGGCAGAAAATTCCTGCAACACATATGTTCAATGCTGACCTGGATGCACTGTATGGACCTATAATTTCCCACCTTCTGTCAGCCTGAGTTCAACATATGGTCGTGAATTAATTTAAGGGCACTGGTATATTTCAAACCCCTCTGTCTTGGGTAGCAGTTAGAATTGAGACCCCAGCATCACTGAAGGATTAAAAGGCACTTACAATACTGCAAAGTGCCAAAACCCAACACAATCTAAATTCTTAATTTATCTCAGTAATTAACCAACTTGATGCATAAAATTTTTGTTTTACAATAAGTTTATTTTTTAGCCTCTACATGTTTCGAGCACATGGTGCTCGAAACGTGTAGATATATACTGAAGTGCACGGTCAGCAAAACATCTAAATTCTTAAGTTTTCATCACAGTAAGATCACAGTATAGTTGTTTGTATACCTGCTTTGAATTTCAGAAAGTGTGGCTTCAAATCTCTGTCTGTAGACTTTATGAAGATAAGGTTTCTGTGTCCCCACCTCAATTTTTACATATACCATCTTCAGACCGTGGCATAAATTGGTGTAATGGTAATGGTGCACACTGTATAATCAGACAGTACATGGTTCAGATATCCCAAGACACTGGCTAATCTTCATGAGCTTTCTCGTGGTCTCCAGTCTACCCAGCATTAAATGACACAGGTCATGACCTCGTCTTTCCAAATCCATTTCTATTCACCATTCATGATCATGTTCCCTTTCATTTGATCCTGCATATATATCATCAGCTGCTGAAGCAGCAAACAGGAGGGCAAGCCAGGCATCCAGTCCCCATACCCCTCATGGCACCAGATAAAATTTGGAAAAAAACAGAAAATAAGGAGATAAGCCAAATATTAATACAAAGAATCAAAACTATTTAAAAATTACTTCCTAAACATAGAAGTGTTCTTTCTTTCTTTCTTACAAATTCATGTTTAAGAATTAAATGTTTGTTTGTAAGGAAAATTTCTAGCTTTACCCCTTGGAATAAATCTATCAATGTCTATGCTACTGTCTGCATCTTCTACCCTGAAGACGGAAGAAGCAGATTCCTCTGAAACACTGGTTGCTCACCTACTGAATTTCATACCGTTACATCCCAGCAAGCTGCCTTTCAGAGAGCCACAAGATTCCCACAGCAACCTAATTAACAAGCAACTGATTCCCTTTTCCAGTCATATGGTGGCCAGAGCATGATGCTAACAAACATCTATATTTCTTGTATATGGCAGATACAGTCATGATCTTCAGAAGACATCCTGCTATGAAATCTGAAAATTTTGGAAACTGTTGTCCTGCAAGTTACATGCTTTTTCCATTCATAATTTTGTTTTCGGTTTTAATAATGGTTTATTCTTTGTCATGCTGGAATCTTCGTATTTATATTTCTTCTGAGTTGTTTATTGTGTCCACATTCTATCCTTATTTGTATTCCGTAGCGGACAACTGTGAGTGAAGAGAAGAGGGGAGTAGGAATGGATGGCAGAGATAAAGAATCTGTGCCCTGAATTGTAAGTATCTCTCCTTTCTCATACAAAGTAACATTAAATCACATGTGGGGGTGTTCATGTATGTGGGATGGAGTGTGAAAGAAGAAAACATTCTTACTGTTGATGTGAGGTTCATTAGATCAACAGTGGTATATGTAAAATACCATACAGCAAGTGAATTAAACATTTTACAGATACCTCTTTGTGGGGTCGGATAGTGTAGTTGGTATAGCAGCTTGCCACAGGCTGGACGGTCTGGGGATCAAATCCCGGTGAGGGCAAAATTTGCACACCCAACTAGTCTGCCATGGGGCCCAACCAGCCTCCTATAGAATGGGTAGCTGGTCATTCTCAGGGGTGTGGCATTGGCCACACACCCCTATCTAGCGCCAAGGTTACAGAAACAGTATAGCTATACCCCTACTCCCCCTCTGTGCTTTTATGGTAGACTGCTTTACATATACCTTGTGGGTTACTGTAGGATAGGTTGTTGTGGAATGACAACAACAGGAAACACATAAACGTGGATGTTTATTGTGTGTCTTGGTCATACAGAGATACTGAATTAGTATACAAGTCTACGTACTTATTGCGGCAAGAAGCTGAGAGTATAATTCCACCAATGGCAGGTCACACTCTTCTGCTATCGTTTGGTCGACAGCAGCCAAGTGAATGCGGGCAGTGCGTTGGCCAGAGATGCACAGTATGGATGCATGGCAGACAGCTGGACAGGGAAGACCTCTTGTCAAGAACCATGTCACAATACAAGCTCAGTCATAGTTAGACACTGTCAGGTGTTGGTACTATGGTTGAGTGATGAATGCTGCTGATTAGGATGCGTTGATGCTCTGTTTGTTGCCAAGCAGGAAATATAATGCTGGAAAATGTAATCTGTTTGCTGGGCAATGAATGCCATACCAGCCAGGGATGATGTTACTCCTTTGCTGATCAGTCAAGGCTGTCTGCTAGGCATTGAACTGCTCTAAACTTTTACTCCTTTTGCTGAACAGTGAATATTTTTCTGGTGGTGAGGTGACTGACATTGTATGAAAAGAGCTATATCTGAGCATGTGGAATGTTCCCATAACCTCTTTACCATGCCACTCCAATCCAGTGTTTCAACTAATACCATGAGGCCTATTGGTGATTGATTCTTTTCAGTTAGTGATACTGTTTCAACTGCAGAGATTACATAAAGACTATGAGCCTCTCAATCAATATATTCTTGTGTCTCAGTGTGCAATGTCAGTACCACTTTTTAATGATGACTTAATTTGCATCTTTAACTAGACCTATCTAAAGGTAGAAATGTGACAACATATTCTACAAAGCCTTGTTCAATGTTAAGCAAACTTCACTTATTCCATGACCAAAATGTAATTTTTAAGCTTTCTTGAATGATGCGAATTATAATTAATGTCATATAGCTCTTCTGTACACATCTGTTTTGTCTCCAAAATCATGTAGTAGATTCTGATGAAAATTGGTGATGCAAGTCAAAAGTAAACATTGTATACAAAATTTAATTCTGATCCACACCTGTGTACAATAAATCCTGTTACAGAGGCAGTTTAAATATTTTCTGAAGTCCCAAACATTGACCATCATAAAACATATACCATTTTTGCTTCCAGGTTTCTATTGCATACCATAAGCCATGTATTTAATCTCTGTTGTGTTGTGTATATAAGAAGGCTGGACTCTGGAAGAAGATCACACATTTTCCAGCCACAAACTGAAGATGCAGCTTGGAGCAGCAGCAATTCTGACTGTCCTCATGGGTATCTGTGCAGCCTGTCTGATCACAAACTGTCCAAAGGGAGGCAAAAGGATAGGACCCCATATTCCAGAGTCACACTCAGTCAGACAGGTAAACTTTGTGTTAGTTGATTTAATAGCATTATGTCAACTGTATCAAAATCTCATGATCCTACACTTGAGTGGTTTCAGTGTCAGTGTACCTAAGAAGTTTGAATGCCTCCACATTAGGTAAACAGCACATAATAAGACTGTTGACTCTAATGGCACGATGTTCAACTAAGTTTTGTGAAAATCCATCAACTGAAAATTTATTACGAGGAGAAAAGACACATACAAATAAGATTATAGTCTTCTTAGGATGTAACACAATGTAGTTTGATAGTTCTGAATGAAGGCATCACGATGTGCTTGAAAATCAATAAGTATTATACAAACGTACGTCACCACAATCTATTTATTCTAGAGTAAGGCTACATGTTTCGACTAGATGTTAGTCACCTTCAGGCCCCTACAATTTCGTTACCAGATGCTTTGTCCACTTTGGGATCCCATAGTGTTTACATGTGGATTACTTATTTGCTAAAGCTTTTAGAAAAGTTATAACTACAGAGTTATTGTTACTTGCAGGCTGTGTTTAAGCATGAAACCACTAAAAGCATAAAATTCCTTCCTTTTTAGTGCGCTGATGTTCACTAAAAAGGAAGGAATTTTATGCTTTAGTGGTTTCATGCTTAAACACAGCCAGCAAATAACAAATAACTTTGTAGTTATAACTTTTCTAAAAGCTTTAGCAAATAAGTAATCCACATGTAAACACTATGGGATCCCAAAGTGGACAAAGCATCTGGTAACGAAATTGTAGGGGCCTGAAGATGACTAACATCT
>Ga0123354_10020518_pt1 | contig 10395 bp, 9 predicted proteins | sample TergutLab28metaG_2_FD_97872 | JGI IMG/M metagenome (GOLD analysis project Ga0123354, IMG submission 97872) | Labiotermes labralis P4 segment gut microbial communities from Petit-Saut dam, French Guiana - Lab288 P4 | ecosystem: Host-associated > Arthropoda: Insects > Digestive system > Gut ...
ATCTCCCTAAATATATTGAGAGCGAAATATTTAAACGGCTGAGGCTGTGGCTGTCCTAGAGGGTAGGACGGTCGAGCCTTGAGGGAGCGCGGAGGTATTTAAATGCCGTCCTAAACGGTAGGATGCAAGAGCTGTAAAGGTTAAATAAACAAAGGCCCAAACAATACAAAATGCAAGACGTTTCCTCATGAACGGAAATTATGAACGTTCATATATGATGGTCACTGTTCAACAATACCTAGTTGTTCACGAAGTAAAGTTTTTAGATCAGTGGTTGCAACTTTTTTTTGGAGGGGGGTGGGGGGGCACAAGGGAAAAATCAAAAGAAAAAAATGCTTGTGTTTGATGTTATAACACTGATATATTTTACTCATGCGTATTAATAACACCACTATCACCAATGCCAATACTGGGGCAGTAAACTTATATGAAAGTAATCTTTAAAAACCTTAATTAATCATACAAAACTGGAAACTAATCTTACCCAGTAAGTCCTTACTTGTACTTCTTGTACAATAAATCCTGAGTAACATGAACTGAGCACATATAAATAATTTTATTTATGTTTCACTTCATTTTTCAAGTGGTGTGACAGTTGTTTGTATGCGATATGGAAATTATGTTTACATTTTGATGTAAAAAGTATGTTGCATTGCTAATAATATAATATATAAACAAATATTTTCATATAAATTCACATAAAATAAGTATTCATCAAATTTCATATCTTTCTGTGTCATGTTTTCAAACCTAGATTGCAGGTCCCATTCCCAATCTAGAAGGGCCACATTTTGCCCATTACTAGTGTAGATCCTTCAACGAATTTGATGTATCTGTCTCTGCGCAAAAGTGAATTTTTTCCCTGAACAATGCACTACATAATAGTTAATGTATATCATGCTGCATCACTGGAAACACTACCCTTGCTTGATATGATATTTCTGCAACTATTTTGTAGAGGATAAAGTTGTTCCTGTTCATGCTATGAAGGCATAGGCATATAACAGGAGGAGAGGTATAGCTCCACTCATTCTTAACCTCAGCACTAGAGCGACGTAAGTGGTCAACCTCACATCCTGGCCAATTTGACCCCAGTACCCACTGAATAGGAAACAGTACGGTCCCCAGCTCATTCGAACATTTTGGCGAAGAGAAAACTCTTTACCATTGGCAGGACTCAAACCCCATATCATGAAATTTTGGTCAGTTAAACATGACATATGTTAAACTTACACACCTCAGTTCTGATGTCTTGACTTCAGTAGACTGCACCAGACCCTCTTCCACAAGACGGACAGACATGCAGTCAGTGTCCATGTTCTCAGTACACCTGAAGACATTCTTATTAGATTGGAGTTGATTCCTGTCAACACCGAGATAAACAGCATAATGCTGACATTAATATCAGCAATTACAGTTTGACCATCTAATTTACTACTACTTCTACATTCTTAGCTCTATTACCACTATAACTTCACAGTTAAATAGAACAACAAATTATTACTAAAAAGGACACAGGATTATCTGATAATTCAAGTGCTTTAGATGGAAAGAGTACTTTTATGGTCAGAAAGTGTAGCAGAAGGTGGATAAGACCACCTTACCTGCAACTGTTCACATACAGGACTGGCAGGTGATAGACCTAGAAAAGACAGAGTATGTTATGTGCATAGGGTAGGACTGAAGACTATAACTGGGTTGGCTGAAGGATGGGAGGGGTAATGGTGGACAATCTTACCGCCAGATACCTGCAGCTGCTGTAGCAGTAGCACAAAATGTAGTGGCCTTAAGATTGTGTACTGAACAACTAGGTGTCGTTATCTCCTCATCTTCCTCAGTGATCTCCGGTAAGTACATGGCATGTTTCTCTTCTGGAACTCTGTGCCAAATACCAACAGAAGTACATGAGTACTCAGCAGCTGACTGACTTTGCTGTTATGAATGTTTGCTTAAGGAAGGCTGAAGTATTAACTTTTCTGCATGAACATGTCCACTGCCAGAAAGTCAGCATACCTCCCACAGTGCCAAAGAATCATTTAGGAAGTCACTATAATGTCTTGTATTTCTTTGAACAGTGACATACAAATGCCATAAAACTTGCACAAATCACAGTGAAAGGTTTAATAAAATGGAATATGTATTCATTTTCTACAAGAACGGGAAGTATTTATTGTTCCAATAGAACATATTTTGGTCAGACATGACTAGCCATGGTCTCTTGGCCTTCATGATGAAAATGGCAATTACAGACACAGAATGAAGTACGTTAACAACAACAATAATAATCATCATCTATATGACAGGAAAAAAATAATGAAATCTACATAAGGACATGAAAAAATTACAGAAAATCCTCTCTTCATACATCCGAAACAAAGTTTAGGCAACTGCACAGAAATGAAGAGGATGGGAGGTCCATGAAGTAAAAACTCCAAAGTTCTGGGGACGTTTCTTCAGCAGTTAGTAGTTATTAGGCTCGTTTGATTAGCTGCAAAAAGTGCCTACTAGCTTCATCATGTCCGCCTGTCTGCACAAATCAGTAGAGGTCCCACTGACAGATTTCCATGAAATTTGATAGTGTGGTCTTTTATGAAAATATGTCCTGAAATGCTAAATTTGGTTAAAGTAAGACAAAAATATTGGGGACTTCACATATAGACATAAGTATGTATTACTACTGCTAGTGACATAAATTCTCCATAAAAGTATTTTTGCGCAACATTAATATCTTTACATCACTGTAGTGAAATGTAGCTCAAAAACACAGACAGAATAACATACTGTTGCATTTCCATTAGAAGAATGCTTATACAAATACACCTAAATGTTATGTTCTACCTGCTTTGTCCATCTTGTTCTACTATGGAGTAAGTCATTTATATACACCTCATGTAGATAGGTTTGATTGAAAGAAATATTACATGGAATGTTTGACCAATTTCTATACACACATAATAAACAGCCTATATGATACTGCAGACCGATTAAACATTTTTCCATTGTATTTTAGTAAAAAAAACTCACCCACGCATGCATGCATGCATGCGCGCGGGCACACACACCACGAAATGTTCTCAGAAGATGTGGACATTAATAGGATATAATACTTTACATTAGGTACCAACTTTTGATTAAATAAACATTTTTGGGTAAATTTATAAAGTATGATAATGCAAAACTGGAGTAAAGTTTCACAGACATGAACAGAAGTAAAATTTACCTGAGAACTTACAATAACAAGTCCTACATAATTACAGTCCACAGTGTGGTAAATAAAAGACAGCCATAATGATTTTGAGGTGTGCCATCCCCATTGTGTGTTTAAACTATAAGGTGAGGTAAATTCAGTCAAAAACACAACTATGAATATATGGCTCAATATATTCATAGTTGTGTTTTGACCTAATTTACCTCACCTTATAGCCATAACTACTTTATGTATTCACTGTCTGTACCAGACAGTATCACAAATTTGAACCTATGTCTCCTGAAACCATTCTGCATGAAGAGACTTTAGCCAACAATAATTTACTCACTGCATGTCATGTACAGAACCACGGTATGTCTTCTTCTTGTAAGCAACAGATGCCTCAGTGTAGGGTAGCTTCAGATTAACATCATCAAAATATTTATCCTTCACAAGAGGAGGTGAACGTGCCATAAGCGTGTCTACTCCTAGGTATGACACCTAAAAAAAATAACGGGCATGGGTTTCTAAACCAAAGTTTCTGTCTCATTTTGAACCCTGTTGCTCATGAATGAATTTGACTACTCGTCTACCTACAAAAACATGCACTCAGATCAACCCAAACACTTTTAGTAGTACATCAGCTTTATTTCCATTTCACTCTACTGTGGATACCTGCTCTGCAGTAACAGATTCCTGGAAGAATACCATCACTTCATGGTTCCATTCAGCGAGAAATCCAACCAACATTCACTCTGTGACACAGCTAAGAAGAAGGGTAGGCAAGCAAAGTCACCTGGAGTCACACTGTGAACCTTAAACAGACCTGGATTGGAGGGGAGGGGGGGGGGGTTGGGGATGGCAGAGCAAGTTAACTAATACAGTATCACTTTTTTTGCTTTTTATGAGGCGTCCCCATTTCACTGCCAAGCAGGTGAGCTCCAAGACACCAGATGTGAAAGAGGTCCAGCAGAATAAGATGGTCCTCTGACATCCAACAGACACTGACAGTAGACAACTCAACAACTCACAAACCAGTGTTCAAGAAGAATAACATATGTGAATCACAAATTGCTCATGGAATGGTAATTTGTCATAAGCACACAATTTGTCAAACTGAGATTCCTGCATTACTAGACAGTTGGGTTACAAACACACCTACTGTCACTACTTTTGTGACCACAAAAAAACTGCTTGTCCTTATATTTTCACAAAAATATAACAGCTTAAGTGCCACTCTACTGAGGATCGGTAATGTTTTTTCTGCCTCCTGAAAAATTCTGTATTGGTGGGTTATGACAAACTGCTGTTTCACAAGTGAAATTCTGCTACATGCGGTTACACATTATTGTTCTTAGTACAATTTGCCTGTAATAAAATGTGCTTTCAGTAATTACATCACTATGGATGATAACAATGATGATTACTGTTTTATACACTAAGAAAATGCATAAACTCACCTTTGTATGACGATCAATGAGCCAGTTGAGTTCAAAATCTTCATCGTCATCTCCAAATGGGTTTATCAACTGCTCTGCCACCTACCACAGAATACAAGTAATTATCGACCAATCATTTTCAAACAAGTACAATGAGTAAGAACACACTAATAAGAGGCTAGTGAACGCTTTCACAAGTCTTGAACAATTCTGGTCCCTTCACTGATGTAAGGTGTCCAGCTATGATTTACCAAGATCATTTTTAACATCTCCCAGTTACATGGCACATGCAGTGTTTCTATAGCACATGCCAAACTCCCAAGATGAGGAAGTAATGGTAATCATAATGATGACTAATAATGCCACTTAATATTCAGGGTGTTCTTATAAAGAAATAAAAGTGACTGTACTCGAGAGAGAGAGAGAGAGAGAGAGAGAGAGAGAGAGAGAGAGAGAGAGAGAGAGAGAAGGGTGCAACATTACTTTTCAAACTGTGGCAACAAGAATAATACTTTTGCAGCAGAAATTAACGTAAATTATGAACACCTCCATTATTCCCAAATACTAACATATCTTTTATACATTTGTGTTTCATTAACTAAAACTGTGCCATTATGGTGTACTGCTGTGATAACCTAAAAGAGGACTGTAAATATCTGTATCTTTAAGTCGAATTCACAGCCACGTCTAATCAAAAATTAGACCAAATCATGAAGCTTTAAATGGCCAAACCTACTGTACCTGCATTGCATGACAAGGCCATAATGTGAGTGTACGTTAAAACAGAAGACAATTACAGCTTCAAATGCATCACCTTCATAGTGTCAATATTTTTCAGTACACGTCACGAGGAGATAAACAAGGTCAAAATCTGTCACATGACACAAAGTTGTTAATAAGAGTTGGTACTGAAAAAGGTTTGAATGTTATGTATTGTCAACTAAATTTACAGAAAATACTATCCTCTGTAAATTAATGTTTTCATTCAAAGTCAAAACCCTGCAATGAAAAGAACCACGAAAATGTCACCGTATTTTTCACATGGTCCATTTCCAATGAAAACTCTGCCATCCTATTCTGAACTTGTAAGGGGTTTCCTTCATAAAAGATATGCCAACCCCTTGTTTTATGCTCGTATGTTTTTATGCCCTTATGTTTTAACACCTCATGCCAATTTACGCCACTTCTATGTTCGCTTTCACACCCTGTGTTCTATTACAACTAATCCCTTATTTCTCAATCTGCACAACACACAGAGCACATACACCACCATGGACTTGATATAACATGCTGCCACACCACCTCATAGTCCATGATGACGTGCTTGTACCGACTACTTTCATAATTGTGACTTAGCTAGGCTCAAGTGTAAGCTCCCTGATGATGGTCATAGAACAAAACACATAGGAGCAATTTTAATTTGAGTTTTAATGTAAATTTTAGTGGTTTATAAGACTGATATAGAGTGCATCTGTTGGTAAATGAAGGACTTTGATGGTATCAAGATGTACGGTGCAACGATAAAAAAAATATTATGTATTAATGGCTTCAAATCAGAGTTACAATATTGTAACTTTAATGACTGAAGGCAGTTAATATTACCATCTACACAACTTAATTATAGTTGGGCAAGTATCTATATACATTAACCTTTAGATGCCTAATGTCAACTATAGTGGTCGTACTGCACCGCTAACCTCTAAAGTTGCATTTTATATATTTATTCAACAAATATAGTTACTGTATATTTTAAACATGGTATATACTCTCCGTTTTTTTCTCTTCAAAATGCAGTTTGTTTCATAATTCTAATGTATTTGGTTCCTGTATTATTCACATTTTACATACAGGGTGTGCTAAAATTAAAAAAAATAATTCCGGCGCCAAAAGGTTAACCAGCCACATGTTGTCATCTTCAGGCTGTACACTTTAAAAGATAACAGCTGTTGCAGCCAACATATATTTTTTTTATGGAGACTGAGATCTCAGTCATTACATAAAAGCACACAATTATAAATGAATATATATTTATTTATTTTACATCTTCTTAAGGGACATAAATATTAAAATAGATAAAATCTTCAGGACTTCCACAAGAAGAGTTAAAACATAAAAAACTACATGCATTTATGTAAAGACTGAGATCTCAGTCTCCAAAAAACAAGAATATATGTTGGCAACATCAACTACAAACTTGTAAAGTGTACAGCATTAATATGACCACATATCAGTTTTAAACATGTAGCTGGTTAATGTAAATACTCGCTTACCAAACTATAACTAAGTCGTGCAGATGGTATTATTAACGACTTTCAATCACTGTAATCTATAAACACAACAGGATGCACAACATCAAAGTTATCAATTTAATCACGCTACATACATAATTTTTCATTTCATTTGAGGTAATAAAACAAACTGCAGAACACTTAACACCAAGAAATAGATTCAGTCACTACAAGAAGGCATGCAGATGCATGAAATCCGTGATGATGCCACACTATAGAATGCAGCTGGATTTGTACTAGTCAGGCAGTTTTGAATATCTGGTTCCTTGTGAAATACAGATTACCCAAACATTAGCATTTTAAAAATGGAAAAGGGACTCTTGTCATGCAATGTGCGTGGATCTGAATCACTTCTGTGAATTCATCTGTATCATTACCTTTGGTTTACACTTACCACATACTGAATGTTTGGTTACAACAAGGCCACATTGCCAGTTATGAGGGATCACATACACAAACATTAGACATTTACTCGTCTTTATATGTAGATATGATACCTTAAGCAGTCCCATATAAAAGAAGAACTGTAATATTGTAAAGACAGGCACATATATATCCACCTCCATCTGGTAACTTTTGCTCCTTTCTTCAACATACTGTCGACCAACTAAAGCAGCTAAGAAGAATGAGTATGTTGCTATGGTCACCACCTGCAACAAATTCAACAACAGTTTCACAGAACCATTTTTAACAAATGTTCAATCATATGACAGTGCATTTACAAATATCTGAACTGTACTACAATACCTGGGTATATACCAGAGGAAGACTGACCCAGTCATAACTCCATAGCAATCCACACTTGGACCGAAACTCATTGAACTCCTGGAAAATCAAAAGCAACTGCATTAATGGACACACGACAGAAAGAAAAGGAACACAGAAATTAAATGCTGTACTGCTCAGTGACCCCACAGTGTAAATGCACATTTGGTTGACATTAAAGATAAGCATACTGTGCAAGCCACAAGTACAAAAGCATATGAAATGGAAAGAATGTATAGTTCCCTAGGGATAACAATGTAAGCATGATGTACTCCAGTTTTAAGAATACATATAGTTACCGTCTTCGTCACCAAAATATGCTATATATAACAGAATATCCAGTGATGTTCATGGGTGACATAATGCTGTAGTTACCACTTCTGTAAATATTTGTGAGCACTTCTGGCTGTAGTTCTCATAGTTACAAAATTACAAGTCCATGCAACACTTCACACACTAACATAGTGTTCCCATTGCATCCAATCTTGGAACAAACAATACATTTATTTATGGCTGAACCCTCTTCTCTGTAAAAAGTGGGATTTTCTTTATGAAATGCTGCTCAGTGAGACAGCTTTCATTTAGTTATCAGACAGTACACATGGTCTCTTCCACTACTCTGTTAGTGCTTCAGTGTTGCTGCTTGAAGAAGGGGTCAAAACACACAGCCAGCTCAGCTGTCAAACTTATTCCACAAAAGAAACTGCCGTTACCAACACCATCACAATTGCTCCAAACCAGCTTATTTACCATTAAATAATAAACAAGACATGTAAAATGTGATGAAACTCCCTAATATAAAATTTCATGAAAAACTACTGAGCAATTCTGAAGTAGTTACGGGCACGCACGTAGACAGAATGATGGAGATGTTCTAACTGCACTGCAACTGCATTTTAAGAGCAGGAAGTTACCACATATCTAAACATACATGGTATATCTAACACAAACACATGACATTTCACCCAGAAATATAAGTCTCACTTGGCCTGAAAAATAATGGGAAAAGACCATTTTGGAACAATTGACACAAATGGCAGGATAATATTGAAATGGATATTAGGGAAGGTGTGGAGAGGGGGACTGGATTCTTCTTTTTCAGGACAGGGTCTAAGGGTCGATCCATGTGAATATGGTATTTAAACTAAAAAAATGCCATAAAAGTATGCAATGACTAGCAACTGTCTAATTAAGATGCTGCACCATGTAGTGAGTGAGGATAATTCACAGCATTAAATAAAGATAAAAATACCTCCATGATAATCTGCAGTCCATGTGAATCTGTAATGCGACTTCCTTTCTTGATTTCTTTCAGTAAGCTGATGAACCACGTGCATGGAATCCAGTATGTATTGAACTCGACACTGGGGACAGACTGGTACATCTCAAGTTCTATTGTTGTCATAAAACCTATTAATAACATTAAACATTTAATATTATTCCACGAGGAACACTGTACACACACAACAATCAGACTCCTGTTCAGACAATTTCATAACTATCAGCTTTTGTTACAGATTCAATTACATCTAAAACATGAGGTGCTCAGCAAACAAAGATATTATACACAATAGTGAACCAACCCCATGGAGCACATGGGTTCAAAAAAATCTGTAAATCACACATTAATCAAGAAACTATGCAGACCCTACTACATACACAACCTGAAGTTTCAGTGTTCAAAACAGCCTTCCGTCTAAACTGATCTTCAGTCATATGAAATTGGTCAACACAGTCACGCGCTAGTTCTCCAAAAAACATTTTAATAATATCCTGCCATCTAAACCTAGGTCTTCCAAGTGGTCTCTCTTGCTCCTCGAGGTTTCCCCAACCAAAACTGAGTATGCATTTCTCTTCTTTCCATACGTGCTGCATACACCAACCAATCCCATCTTCCATAATCTCATCATGCAAGAAGACTGGAAGACTATGCCAAATTCATTAGCAAGATCAAATCAAGGACAAGATGGACCTTTGTATTCCACAAAAAGTGGCAAATTTCTTGACTATTTAGGCAATTACATGTACTGGCCTCTCAAGAGTGAATGTGATCCCTGAACTTTGATACGTATGAGCCAACAGTAATGAGATACAGACTAAAAGAAACTTACACTTTCTACCACACTTCATCAGCCACAAGCTTCAAATAAAGAGCACAGGACACAAAATTATAGCACATTAAAAATCCAATTAATGAGTGTAAAAAGTGTATGAAGAACTACCTTAAAGTGTGGACTGAAGCTCTGACAATTTGAAAAATTCTGTACTGCTTCACTGTCTCCATTCATTAAGATATTTGGTCCCATTTGGTTTACAGGCACTTCCTTGACTGCATAAGCTTATGGGTCATGAAATGGGAGGACAACTGTTAATATTAAAGGAAGCAATTGTGTCCTATGTTAATGTATTATTCCAACATTCAACTGCACAGACTGATAAAAACAATGAAGAAACTCTAAGTACAAGAAACAAGAATAAAATATGGAGCTTCCAGAGTATGAAGTATGGGTGTGGACCACTTGCATCACGATGTTCAGTGATTCTCCTCCAAACACTCCTATAAAACAAATACTTCACCTTACCCTTTTTTAAAAATAATTTATGAGTTTATCTAAATGATGCTGGCAGTAAGATATGCCTCAGAAGATAAAATTATAAGTAACAAATAAGATGGTATGAACACATTTTAGAATAAATGACTGCACTATTTTGAAAG
>Ga0123354_10020519_pt1 | contig 10395 bp, 6 predicted proteins | sample TergutLab28metaG_2_FD_97872 | JGI IMG/M metagenome (GOLD analysis project Ga0123354, IMG submission 97872) | Labiotermes labralis P4 segment gut microbial communities from Petit-Saut dam, French Guiana - Lab288 P4 | ecosystem: Host-associated > Arthropoda: Insects > Digestive system > Gut ...
AATCCCTCTATGGGATCATCCTCAGGGAGCGTAAATTAGTGTAGGTATGAAGTTACTAAGACAGACTGTACATGAGGTTATCTGGTAGCATGCAGTTTTGTTTATGTTATGTCCGTCTGGTTCAGCCTGTGTTCCTCGTCCACTGTGAGTGCTGTGTCACACAGGCTGAACCAGGCGGACATAACATAAACAAAACTGCATGCTACCAGATAACTTCATGTACAGTCTGTCTTAGTAACTTCATACCTACACTAATTTACGCTCCCTGAGGATGATCCCATAGAGGGATTGAAACATGTTGGAGAAATTTTTAATCCATTTTTAATCAGATAATGTGATTTTAATGGTTTTACAAGTATGTGCAATTAGTTGGTCTTAATAAATATTGTCAATATCAGTATTATCTGTTTTTTTTAAAAAATATTGGAAAGGTCAATATTTAATAGGTTGATACATTTTTTTAATCTAATAATAGGATATTTACAGAAGCTCAAAATGGTTTTAGGTAAGGGAATTGTATTGAAACAGCAATTCAGTCATTTATAGAAAGAATACAAGAGACTGTGGACAAAGGACTGATTGCAATGTTTTTTTTTATCTAACCAAAGCCTACGATGTATTGAATCATAGGATATCATTGGAGAAACTATACTCTTATGGAATAAGGGGCAGTACAAATTCATGGTTTCAAACAGGTATAGGTCCTGTTACATGAAAATAAATCGTGGTGTGCCACAAGTATCAGTACTTTGTTAATTATTGTTTTTATTATACATAAATGACCCTCCTTTTAACATTCATGGAGCAAATTTCATCGTGTTTGCTGTTGATATTAATGTGCTAATCACTGACATTGATGCTGATGAGGTAATTAAAGAGTTAGAATCTTGGTTTAAAAGGAATGATCTTAAAATAAATGTAGGTAAAAGAGTGGTTATGTTGTGTCATAGTAGACAAAAAAAGGATCCAGGAAGACTTCAAGTTACCTTCAATAAAACGAATCTAATCTATACAGCTGAGACTAAATTCCTGGGTGTCTATATTATGGAGAAATTAAAGTGGAAAGCCCATGTACAGTCACTAGCAAATAAATTGAATAAGGTATCCTTTTATTTAAGTCTATAAAGGAGATTATGATTCCATTTATTATACATAATATATATTTTTAAAAGTTTCAGTTGCTTTTGCGGTTTGGAATACTATTTTGGGGGGGAAAGGATGATGATTCAAATAAAAAAATATTTAGGATACAAAAAAGGGTGATAAGATTAATCATTGGAGTTAATGCAAGAACATCTCACAAGCAGTTACTTAAAGAAATTAAAATCCTCACGTTGGTGTCTATATATATATATATATATATATAGGAAGTGACATGTTTTATTAAAAAAGACTGTCAATCTCTAAAGCTAAACTCTAATGTTCATGAGTATAATACACGAAGGAAAATGGGTATCCATGTTCAATTATGTTAAACTGATTTATACAAAAAGAGTATAATAAATAAAGGAACTGAATTGTATAATAAGATGCCTGGTACTTAAAAGAAATGGACAATTTTAAGGCCTTTAAGCAATAACTGAAATCATTTCTTTGTTGAGAGTTAATTTAAGTGACCTTTTAATAAATAAGTTGATTTGTATATATATAAATTTATATTGCTAGATGTAGGCGAGTCTATTGTCATATGTATGATAAATTGGACTGAAAATAAAATTAAACTAAACCAAAACTAATCTAAACTAAACTAAACTAAGCAAAACTATGTAACATGATATGAAGGAAATATGTATGTGGAATAGAACATTCACCAGCTGCCTTTTGTTAATCCATGTAGGAAGTAGGGGATTCCCGAGACTCAACAGCAACACGTGATGGGGTGACAGAAGGGAACAGTACACTAGATATTAAGGGTGGCCGCAGTCCTTGCAAGATATCAAAACAGGTAGGATGACATCTGCAGGAAGCTGGTGATTTTTATTATATGAGAGGAAAAATAGAGAATGAGTAGGAATGACTGAAATTGTGTTCCTTAAATGTCGTAAAAAGTATTTTGCTGCTGCTTCTGTCTGATTCAGAACCAGATCATTCCATCTTTGCACCTTTTACAAACAATTTCCTTGGACATTCCTTAAACAATGTTCAAAGAAAGCTTGTGTTGTTGGCAGGCCTGGAAAATTGATGTGTGTGTGTGTGCGTGTGTGTGTGTGTGTGTGCATACGCAGAATTCCACCTGGATGTTACTGTGTAATGTAGTTTTGTTTTAAGTACACTCTGAGAAGCAAGAACATGAGGGCTAAAACACTTTTTGTTGATTGCAAATGTTTCATATTATTGCCCATAGGAATAGGTGGATGTAGTACAGCTGGAGACAAAAGAAACTTGGCTAATCTAGATGGTGACCTGTGTGACAGATGGAGTAATGCAGCAGTTCCTTGCATTTATGCTTGCCAATTTCCAAACTTCACTACTTTTTCTGTTTCAGGTGGGAGGAGGTATGCTTGGTGCCTGTATTTAACTTTTTATATCTGTACTGTCATGTGCAACAACTGTGACATTTAATGTCTTATATATTCTGTAAATAAATTAGTTCTTTTAGCAGGTATGCCTATGGCGGAATATGCAGCAACTGCATTGTACAGTTTTTTAAACCTAGAAGTCTTGGCAATCAGAATTGCTAGTGAAGTATTTAATCTCAGAATGAACTATGACATATTATTTAGGTAGATGGAAACACTGTGTGAATCTCTGATGTGCATTTAGTCACAGATGGATACTTTGAACTGTCTGTGTAACATACTTCATTATTAAATGACATTTATTTTAGTTTCACATCTTACTTATTGTGATATTCTTAATTAAAAACCACATTTCTTGAACATCTGCCTTACTGCCAAGACAGCTTCAACTTTACAAATTGGACACATGTTAATATAACTTCTTTACTCAAAATCACTTGGTTAATTTATCAGTGGAATTTGGCATACTCCCACAGAACCATCCTCTATTCTGATACTGTAAGTACTTTGTGCACAAAAGAGACATCTGTGTACGATACATGTGTTATTAAGGTATTGTATCTGAAATAACTCATGATTCATTGAACTTGTCTGTGAGGAAATATGAGATGAGCAACACCATAAACAGGAATTATGCAGAAGATGCATTTAAAAAGTGTCTCACTTAGAAACACAGCTGAGCTTTCAGTTTTAGTTTCCATTGTCATGGCATCTTGTACTCAGTGTAAAAATATCAGCTTGGTTTGAAGTGATTGCAGTAACCTTAGCAAATAGTGTAACATAAACTTCTGAGCAAGGTAAATATTTTTAATTTTCCTAGAAGAACACTATACTTTTGCTTCATTATCATCTGAAATTTATTTTTAAAAGAAGTATGATATCAGTTTTCTCCACTGCTATGGGTTAGCTTTATCGGTTAGTCCTCACAGTGCAGGTACCCACTACCCTCTAAGCTATGACTGAGACAGACAGACAACCTCTAAAGTGACATATCTTTCATCTAGAAACCCAGTATGTTCAAAATAGAAACATTCTCTTGATACTATCATAGTGTTCTCAGGTATCTTTTAAACTACTTGCAATTAATGTTGCACCAGTTTTGTATTCACATAACACACTACTTTGTTATTCATTTCAGTATTGTTTCATCAGGATGATATACCATTATATGTCAGAGTTTCAGGTGTTTGCAGTGTGATGTGTATTGTGAGGTACAGTGTACAACAGCATCATTGAGGCATGGACCATGGAGTCAGGTGGGCCAGCCAGAGGTTCCTAGACAGCAGGGTGCTGCTGAATGGGAGTCATTGGCTGGAGAGTTGTTCAACAGGCATTCAGTTTAGACTATACAATATGCTCATTCACAAGTAACATATCTTGCAGAAGTAGATGTATATAATGCAGAACTGTAGCAAGTACTGTGAAACATGATACAAATGGAAAGTGGGTGCACTTGTAATGTTTTGTGACCACAAATTTGTTAAACAAAAACTTACTAAGACTGTGGAGCTGGGATAGCTTAGTCAGTATAGTGACTAGACTATGGGCTGTGCAATGGGGATTCAACTCCTGGCTGGAGCAAGAGATTTTTGCCTCTCTAAAACTGTCCAGAGTGTTCCTAGGGTCCAGCCAGCCTCCTATTCAATGGGTACCAGTGTTTTTTTTTTCCGGGGGTAAAGCAGCAGAGCCATGAAGGTGACCTCTCACCTCCATGTAATGCCAAGGTGAAGAATGAGTGGATGTATACATCCACCCCACTCTATGTCTTCATGGTACGGACAAGGACAATTTTGCCTTTAGTATATTAAGGTATGGTTTGGGATGTAGCACTTTCTAGTGTGGTTGATGCATATCAGCATTTGGAGTAGAAGAGTTAGCTGCAGTAGGAAAAATGTTGTGGATGTAAGAAGGGTGGACAAGGGTGTGAGCTAAGTAATAAGAACCAGTGGCTATTCAGAAGACATAAATGATATCCCTTCACATGGTCTGTGGTTCTTGTTGGTTCACTTATAACCTATGTTTAGTTGCTCTGCTCACTATATTCACAACATATTTTACCTACACAACTCACTTTTCTACTCTGATGTTGGAAGCAGCAGGCTCCTTAAAAACATTGGTTTCTATCTACTTCATGACAAACTGTAGCATCTCATAACATGGTAGTCTTAATATATTCACCACTGGGAGAACCTCATATCTTACAAAGCTTATTATCCTCCTGTGTCCTTTAAATGGCATGAAGCATACATTCTGGCATTGAACTGAGACTACTTTCAGAAGGCCTACAGGTTTGTATCATGGGGGCCTATTAGTTTTTTTTTGTAGCTATGATTTATTCTTTGTGGGCCGGGTAGCTCAGACGGTATAGCCACTGACTACGGGCTGGACAGTCTGGGATCGAATCCTGGTGAGGATGAGATTTTCCGCCCCTCCAGACCGGCCCTGGGGCCCACCCAGCCTCCTGTGCAATGGGTACTGGGTCTTTCCCGGGGGTAAATTGCGGCCAGGGCGTGCTGCTGATTACTCACCCCCTTCTAGTGCCACGGTCATGGAAGAATAGAGCTATACCTCTACCCACACTCTGAGCCACACCAGGCCTGTAATGGGATCACTTTACCTTTTTTTTTATGATTTATTCTTTGCTATTAATCTATGATGTTGAAATATCACTGTGACAAGTACTGGGAAACCTTAGCAATGACATGACTGCCTGCCACAGATTTCAGTTATGCAGTTATCCCTTGCATTTTATTTTCACTCAACATTCATATATGGTAGGGACGTGGCTTGTCTGTGTAATTTAGTTAACATGTGGTAGTTGTTGCTACTGATGTGTACTTTCTTTATTTCTATTTTTTTTATTTTCAATCACATGTGCTAATGGTCTGTGAAAATGACATATTGTAGGAGCTATACAGAATGTCCCAAAAAATGTATGCATGCTTTTTTAACCCATATATCAACAAATAGAGTGAACAAATATTAATCTATAGTTGTGTTGCTTCTCTTAATGTCTCAGGTGTTCAAAATTGCCACCACCAGCTTAAGTGCATTGCTGACAATGATGTGCAGCAGGCTGGCATAGTTCTTATACTGTTGGCAGTGGATTGGTGTCCTAAGTAATTTCAATTTCATGTTTCAAGTACTGCAGTGTTCCTCAAAGTACCCCACAGTAAAAGTCTTAAGGGGTGATAAGGGTGGACACTGTACTTCCCCTCTGCAGTTTATATCTTGTAGGAAAGTGAACACTGAGAAAATTTCTCACATCATTGTGGTAATATGGTAGCACATCATCCTTCTCCAAAAACAAAATTTTGGTGAAGGTATGATGTTGTGTTGCAGCATTGATAAGTAGGCAGTACCAGTGACAGTTGCTTGAAATAAAAATGGCCCTATCAATATTCTGGAACACAGGCTGTACCACCATGACACCTCTGGTAGATTTCTCTGTTACACGGATTTTTGTTGGCCCATTCCACACAACTATGTTGATTGACAGTACCAGTACATTTAACATTGTCGTCTTCAGACCAAACTATTAAATCAGGGGATCATACATGCCAAAAAAAAAGTTCCATTCATTGATGTGGAGTGCACTTCTTCTTGACATGGAACATTCTTGGTATCTTCTATTTCTACTTCTTATGCCAAAAAATGATACAAATGCTAATTATAGGACACCATTCTCTTGGGAATATAGCTTAACACACTTCTGTGGAGTTTGTGCTGAGACCTGTAACATTGTCACAACATCTTCATTTTTAGCTGAACTATTGGGCTTTACACTTAGACCTTGTTGGTATTTTGCGCTGTTCTGCCAGTCTCCAACTTATCAAATAAACTTATAATACTAACCCTTGTTCCAGATTAATTTCTTTAATATGTCTATACCTCATCCACATTCTGTGTTTTCCACTAACACTTAACAGCCCACTCATGTTGTTCAAATGGTAATTGCAAGGACATCAGTTTCTTTTACTCTGGATACTGCCATCTAGTGCAGTATACTAGTACTAACTACAATGCATGTTTGTCATCTAGCATAATTTCTTATTCATAACTGCAAAATACTGTCATTTTGTTTTTCTTTCATTGTAGGTTGTTAGAATGTGGTGTGTGTGTAAACATTTTTGCAGGCACTTTGTGGTACAAATTCAAAAGGCATGTACAGTAGCAGAACTTTTGCATGCCCACATAAGGCATTATGTAACAGTGGTTGGAACTGGAAGATTAATATGGTTGGTGTGTGAATCAGAATGGAATTGGTCATGACCTGTATGAAGCTACTGTTCTAACATTGGCATTTTAACCACAAGTCTAGCAGGCACTAAGTTGTAGTGGGTAGAGAACTACACACACCCAAATCCCACTTCTTTAAGTTCCATTTCAATGTTACTTTTTGAATTTTCATAACAAAAATGGATATTATCCAAAAAATATTTCCTCTCAAAGGTTCTGGGCCCAGTTAATGTATTACTATGTAAGCCACTTGTCCAACCCATGAGAGAAATCAGAATGTGTGCAATGTTATGTGTTGCTCCAGACATTTGCTGTATTGCTTTTCATGCTGAACAAATACGGGAGCACATCCTGGCTACTGATGTGCATGGTACTTGGTGGGGGACTCTTGACTCTTACAGAATGTGCCATAGGCATAACTTGGCTAATAACAATGAGGAGGCAAAATCGACCTTGGGTAGTAGGATTTAATTAACAAGAATTCAAGTGCCGGTTTTTTATTTTTGTGTGTCTTTATACCACCAAAATAATAATTTAGAAATTATTTATATTTTTTTATCCGACCCTTTTCAACTTCTAAAAAACTATTAAGTAGAAAAACATTGGAGGGGCATTTGCCCCCCCCCCCACCCAAGTTGTGCCTATGGAAAGTGGTTCATGGAATTTGATTGTTTCTTTGTAAAAGCTGACCATAATAACTGATCTTTAGTTTCTCTTCTAGACTGTAAGCAGATTAGAACTCTTCACTTTCAGAATAAACAAGTCTACCATGTATTTGTTGCAATCTGATATAATTTCTTATCAAGGTATTTTCTGTTTCAGATGTAGAAGTACCTATATGTTTGAAAAGGTTTTTTCCAGGATTGCCAACTTACACAGAGATAGTTCTCAGTACAAATTTATGGTTGATCATCAGAATATAAAATTCACCTCACAATTAAAGAATAGGTTTCTAATGAAGCAAATAATTTTTAAAAAATATGTCTTACATTGCATGACAGTGATATCTGAATAACGTTTTATGAATAAATGTTCAAAACCTGAAGGTTTAGGTTTGAAAAATGTTCCTATTGTCTTTAATTTTCCCAAATTTCCCGCAGTTGCTCTGCATATTTGGACTTGCCTTCCAGGAATCATCACTACTTGTTTGTTGATATGGTAACTAGCTAGCAAACTGATGTGAATATAAGGATTAATGGAGCTATTGACAGTGATGAAAAACTTATACAAACATGCTTGGCATACAAGAGGTCTGAACATTTGACATTGTGAGCCAAAACCACAAGCATCATTCACACCAGTGTCACATTCTTCCGAGTTGTAATGCTAGCTTTAGCTCTCACTGCATACAACAGCCCAGATCAAAAATTTTCCAGGATTGCTTAATAGAGTTTTGTATATAAACGAAGATGGAATCTATCAATCTCATTTCCTAGAATATGAATTTTAATCACACCATATTACAATGACTTGAGAATTTCTAATTTAAGATACTTTATTCCTCAATGTTAGTACTGTCTGTCATGTTCAGTTGAAAGACTGATCACTTCCATATTGAAGTTAAGTTTGTTTTATGTTGCCAATTTTCTGTATTATCCTTAATACGCAGGATGTTTGGCTGGTCTGCCCTTCTGGTGTCAGATGTTTGTCAGCATTATAATTTTGTGTATGTGTGTGTGGTCTGCAGCTGACCCTGAACCCTATGACTGGTATTTCGTGTTCTAATCACAAGAATACTAGGATTGTCAAATGTTTCTGGGTTCTGCCCTAACCACATCCAGAAGTGTAAAACATTAAAAATGAAAATATCTGTCAGTTCAGTGGGAAACATTCACCTGAAGAAGTAAGCAGAGTCAATTCCTGACACATTGTGGTATTTAAATTTGTCCCAGTCAATGTGCAATATCCAGTGATCCAGTGTAACTGGTATAAACTGGTTAACTAACTACACGGAACAGAGAATTCTTAAATCATTTTGAGAAGTTCACAGTCATTCAGCTTGTCAGCAAATTCCTCACCTTGCACACAACATAACACTTACTTGTTTTGTACACAGTAACCTACTGCTGAATTTTGTTGTTTGCAAGCAGTCTGTCCAAGTCCCAAGTCACATCTTATATTGTGTTGTACACACTAGTTTTTACAGTGAAGTATTGTTATCCCTTTAAACACCGAATTAAATCCCATCTGCCATTTGCTGCTATTATTAGGAGCTCACCATATTCTCCACTTTAGCAGAATAAGGGTTAACCTGCTGCCCAATCTCCAAGCCGAACGACTGCATTGTGCTGGCTGCCTGTGACTCTTTACTCACTATATTCACAGCTACCTTATATATGTTATCCATTTCCACTGTCCTGAACCTGAAGATTGGCTGTGCCATGGTAGTGAGGGACTTATGGGATACACTTCACATAGAAGCTTCAAATATGGATTAGCCTGAAGATTTTGGTACTAGCAGTGATAATATTTTGAACCTCAAGTATCATAATATTTTATGCCTTCATTGCTAGGGATTGCAATGGAACATTCTCTTGCAGTAAGTCGTTTCAAGATGGAACTCATTTTTCTTCTGTGAAGTGCCACTCTGTCCATCTTCAGGGCTTGAAGTTAGTCTCAGATGAGGGAGAAAGTGACAAGTTCCTTTAATAAAATCCATTACATTTTGACACAGCTAACTGTCCAAGAAGACTTCATTGCATCATATATAATTACATTAACAGAGTTTTAAATGTAATTTAATTTCTGAATTATCATATTCATGAATTCCATTACTTTTAATTCAGTTAAAGTAATTTGGTAAAAAGCTGTCAGCATTGATTCAAGATTTAAGAATTTTAATGCTGAAGAGTTGGCAAACCTGAAAATCCAGTATTCCTTTTTACAGAATTTCTTTGGTATTTTGAACAATGCAACCTAATTGTGTTCTATGTATGCAGATATCAAATGTACATTATGTCTTTCACTTGTTTGCAGTTTGTCTGTTGCCACCTATTATAGTTGTCAGTTTTTTAATAAAAACTTGTAATACTTTAGTTATCCACTTTCTATGACACATTATATATGTATATGTGTGTATATATATATATATATATATTTCATAGGGTTGTATGAAATGTTCTTAGTGACCTTGAAAAGGTCTCACCTGCCTTCAGTATGTCTGTTGTATTTTCCAGCAAGAGATGAGTAATTGCAGTGCATTAAATGAAAGAGCTCTTATCTGATAAATGAGAGTCTTTAAGTGTGGGTGGGTTTGATGAAATGAATGGGTGAGCAAGGAAAATGAGTTCAAAGAATTGCATGGTTGAGCAAGTGAGTATGCATTTAAGAAATAAGTCAGTGACTGTGAGTGGGCAAGTGAGGGTGTGTATGGGGAATGAGTAAGCAACTGAGATAGTGTTAGAGGGATTGAGTAAATGAGAAAATGAGAATGTCTTTGAAGGAATGCACAAGTAAGGGTATGTTAAGTGAGTGAGTGAGCTAACAAGTACACAACTGAGGGTGTGAAAGCAAGAGTGAGTGAGTGAATGCATGATGGTTTGACAGTGTGAGTGAGCAAGCAAATGATAACATATTGAGGGAATAAATGAATAAGCAAATGAGAGTAAGTTGGAAGGAATAAGTAAGTGAGCAAGTG
>Ga0123354_10020520_pt1 | contig 10394 bp, 9 predicted proteins | sample TergutLab28metaG_2_FD_97872 | JGI IMG/M metagenome (GOLD analysis project Ga0123354, IMG submission 97872) | Labiotermes labralis P4 segment gut microbial communities from Petit-Saut dam, French Guiana - Lab288 P4 | ecosystem: Host-associated > Arthropoda: Insects > Digestive system > Gut ...
GGGGGGGGGGAGGCGCAAGCAATGTGTCCTTTCGGGGAGCAGACAGACAGACTGTCCCATATGTGGAGCTGGGCGTGGGAACAGCGGCACTCTTGAGCCACAGGTGGCTCCGCTCCGCGGGGTGTACACCACACTGTGACCGTTGCCATGCTGTATTGTGCAGTCAGACGAACACAAGATATCGACGCACCTTCTACACTTACTTCTTGCAAGTGGGCCTTCCCTTCAAGTTGTCTTTCTCGTACATTTCTCTTGTGTCTACGTGCCACATGCCCTACCCATCTCATGTTCCTTAATGCAACAGCAGTACCAACCATGCGGTTTCCTCCTGTTGTCTCCCTCAGAACCCTGTCCTCGCACACCCTCAGCCTGTGTTCTTTCCTTCGAGTGACAGACCACGTTTCACACCCATACAAGACAATACGGAAATAAGTTATGGGTTGTTGTTTTTAAGTAGCAGGCGGTAAGGCGAAGGCTTTTGAAATACATTGTGGCATCGTACGTGGAGGGTCATATTAAAGATGCTGACTGGGAACAATAATATACAGAGTGACATTAACGTTTGTTATGTATGGGTGTGCAACCTGGTCTCTCACGTTGAGGAAAGAACACAGGCTGAAGAGTTCGAGCATAAGGTGCCGAGGAAGATATTTGGGGCGTAGTTGGGGGCAAGTAACAGAATAATGGAGAAAACTGTATAATGATGAGCTTCATGATTTGTGCTGCTCGTCAAACATCATTAGGGTGACCACATGAAGGAGGATGAGATGGGCGGAGCTAACAGGGCGTAGGGAGGAGAAGAAAATGCACACAGTGTTTTGGTGGAGAAGCCTGAAGGTAAGAGACCACTTGAAAAAGACCTAGAGGTAGATGAAATGATACTGTTAAAATGGATCTAGAAGGAGTGTGGTTGGATGCCTTAAAGTAGAGTAATCTGGCCCGGGATAGGGACAAGTGGCGGACTCTTGTCAACATGGAATGAACCATAAACATGCGAAGAATTTCTGGATTGGCTGACAAACTGTCAGCTTCTCAATAGCGGTTCTGTTCCATCGAGTTACTTGGTGAAGAAAATAGCACAGTGAGGGGATACATGATTTGGTTTGTTCGTCGTTCAGGTGGAAGGGGGTACATCTCCCTAGGGGCTGACCTGGGTTCGATTCCCGGAAGGGCCCTTCACCATTTCGTCCACCCCATCTCTGTTACCCAGCCAACTTTCCATTCATGAGTTTGTCCATGGGGTAAATATACCGGAGCGTGCAGATGACGCTTTACCGCAAGCAAACCTCCTGGCCTACTACACCACTACTTCCGTCCTGTCGTCGTGGGGTGGTGCTTAGTTCAGCTCAGAGACAAATTTAGCTCGCTGCACTATTGTTAAGAAATGTAAAGGGAGGGGAGTGAGATGGGCGGTGCATGTAGCACACTTGCGGGAAATATAATTGTGCACAGAAACACTAGTGGAGAAGGCTCTTAACCGTGTACACGTTAGTGATAACTATATGTACCACATGTTATAATATTGTGAAAATACGTTCAACCCACTCACAGGGTGCGTTTATGTGTTTTGTGTGGATCTCAGAAAAAACAGCAATTATTTCCCTATACAACATTAACTGACTGGTTTGTATAACCGAGACAGAGTGCGTTTACTGCGCGTTACGGACTAAGAAGTATATGTTGCCAAGTTGTATGCTTCTTCTGATGTAGTCACCTCGATTTACATTATCAGACCATCGATTTGCCCTTCCCTGTCTCGTACAATCTGCCAGTCAGTAGACCCTTCCTGAACACCCACTCTGCTGATATCCCGGACAGCTTCCGTGATCGAAGTTTGGCGTGTCTTCCCCCCCCCCCCCCTTCTTTTTCTTTTTTCTTTTTTTGCCGTCGTTTCATATCAGGCTTCAGGTGTTCAAATGAAAAGTTAAAAATAGTTTAAAATATAAAATTGTTTGTCTGTATACCATGAAGACTTGCAGGGGGAGTGGAGGTATAAGTCCACTTATTCTTAATTTGTAGATGAACGATCAGCTGCAGACCGGTCTGCTTTACTCCCGGGGAAGGAACCCCGGTACCACTGAACAGGAGGCTGGGTGGGCCCGGAGCCTGTCTGGAAGTTTTGGAGAGGAGTAAAGTCTCTTGCGCCTCTCTGTAAAGAAACCTCGGATCGTCTAGCCTGTAGCCTAGTCACTTCACTGACTGAGCTATTCGGACTTCTGAAATTTAAAATAAAACATTCATAAAGAGAAATAACCCGGAAATGTAGGTCTATATCGAAACGCAAAACAGCGTCAGGAATTCTTCCTGCTGCTTGTTTTGTGCTACGCTGCAAAGCGAAATATGCACCTGTCAGGGACGCTGAAGAGTAAGCAACGTCTCCGCGGAGAGCAAAAACAGACGCTGTTCAATGGAGCCAAACAAAGGATAAGACGGCTGAAGGCCACCAGTGCATCCGGATGTGGGCTCAAAGCAAACGTAATTGTATGTAATTCATGCTTGGAGGCCACTGAGGCGTTTTGACAGCGCATGTCCCAAGGATCCTTTGCTATCCATCCGCACACAAATAAAACTGATGTCTCTAGCCTGGCTGTACGACCGAGTAATAGGGGTTCAATTCCCGGCTGCGTTCATACCGACTCCTGTAGAATGGAACCTGTGGGCTCCTGGGAACAAGCGTGAGGCTGGTTAATCACTGCCTTCTGATGCCGAGGTTAAGAAATGGGGAGCTGTGGAGCCTGCCTCCAATAACGACAGGTTGTCATGGTCTCCTGCTTAACCAATGAAGTTCCATTTACTCTAAAGCGATTCATCCCAGTTGTGTTTATTTTGAAGCTCCAGTGGTCACCATACATACCGCCAGTTTAACATTCAACAATTCTACGTTCTGCCCACACAGTGTATTTATGTGTTTTGTGTGGATTTGAGAACAAACAACGATTATTTCCCTATACAGCATTAACTGACTGGTTTGTATAACACAGATGGAGTGTGTTTACTGCACGGTACGGACTGGATGTTTATATATCATTCAGGTTATTACTTGATTCTTATGTGCGTCATCCCCTCATAGTACTGTCAGTAGGCCATGACATGGCTCAGGCCGGCCTCTCACGGCGGAGGCCATGTCTCGATACCAGGTCAATATATGTGAGACACATTCCCTACTAAAAATTATTCCGTGATTTTTGGGGTGTCCAAAGAATGTAAAGTAGCAAGACTTTGTGCTTACATTTCCGGCCGCCCTGTTCACCCTTCCCCAAACGCGAAGAGCCTGATTGCGTTGAGAACGCAATTAAAAGAGAGCAGTTTTGTTCTGGATGTTGAAACAGCTACTGAGTACTTTGTGTACAGTAGCGTTACAACTGGAGCGTGCGTTGTGAAAGGAGTGCAGACGTCTTCTGGGAGGTGGCGTCTTGTAATGTGGTAGATTCGAACCGACGTTTCAGGGGAGTCTGCTCTCTCCGTTAGGACTGCTGACTGTTCATTCAGTATGAACGGTATTTTTAATTGTTTCTAACTTGTATAGATATTCAGTGAGAGGGAAGTTTGCGATGGATTTTATAACTATTTTCATTATTAATTGGTCATTAATTTCGGTCGTGATGTGATTTTTGTAAAAAAAAAGTGTAAAATCACATTTTATATTACGGTACAGTCTTGACGACGTGATTAATGGGGAGAAGTTAAACCGTCACGAACATTGGAATCCATTTCCAACGTATAGCCTATCTGGTTGCAAAGGTTGATTTGCAATATAATTAATAATCACAAGAAATAACCCCAGAAGTGTAAAAAAAAAGCTTGAAAGTTTATTTTCACAGAACACGAACACCTTTTCGAAGTAGAAAATACCGTGTACAGTAAACAACGTAGGACAGTCACTCGATAAAGCACGGAAAGAATCGACTTCGGTTAATGAAAGAGAGTTTGACTGAGCTGAGAGTGATCTGCGCAATGGCAGGAGAGTGGGGGAAACCAAATTGCCAGCTACTATATAAACCTGTTATTAGGATTGCCAAATGAAAACAATATGATGAGCGGGGCATGCAGCATACACGAGTTCGATAAGAAAGGCGTTCACACATTCTGCCCAGAAACATAAAAATCTGACCTCTAGGCAAACACAGAGGTAGAGCTGAGAATAATGTGAGGTTGTCGTAAATAGGAGGGTACGAATTGGATTTATCTTCTTAGGGTAAAGACCAGAGGTTTTTTTTTTTTTTTTTAAGAAACGGTGACAAATTTTGAGGTACATAAAATTCTGTAGCTGACGGAACATTCGCTCTGCTCTGCACTACACTGTCGTGCTCAGTTCTGAAACGTTTCTGTTGTGGTTCAGTCTCTCTTTCTTCTCCGACTCTTCCTTTTTATCCTTTTTCTGTCGCGTTATCCTTGGCTCTGGTGCATGACCTGTATCGTGTGAGAGATAGAGGCGAATATTCCCTGTATTAAGTAGTTTAAACACTAAGTGAAATTACTTTTATATCCAATGCTCCCCGTTTTTCGAAAGATCGTTGCTTCTCGGAAGGTTCTCAGGCTTCTCCCGTTTGTCTTTCTGGTAAGAGCAACATGTAGATGAAGATGAGTATGGAGCACTGGTGGAATGATACTGACAGGGGAAAACAGACTTACTGGGAGACAAACCTGCCCCAGTGCCACTTTGTGCACCACAAATCTCACATGGACTGGTCCGGGATAGAGTGCGGGCCTCCGTGTCTGAGTGATTTTGAAATGGTTCCAGTCGTCCCTCTCATGACTGGTATCACTTTTGCTTTCACATTCCACATGCGCTGAATTTCTGTTATGAGGTCTTTATATTTTAAAATCTTCTCAGCTTCTCTCTTGATCACATTCCTGTCTCCAGCAATTGCGAAATTTATGAACATATTATTATTATTATTATTGTGTATCATTTATGCGGGAGAGGAGAGGTGCATACAGAGTTTTGGTGGGGAAACCTGAGGGAAAGAGACCAATTGGAAGACCCAGGCTTAGATGGGAGGACAGTATTAAGTGGATCTTCAGGAAGTGTGATGGGGGGTGGGGTCATGGACTGGATCGAGCTGGCTCAGATTAGGTACAAGTGGCGGGATCTTGTGAATGCGGTAATGAATGTTTGGGTTTCATAAAATGCGGGGAAATTGTTGACAATCTGAAAACCGGTTCGATTCTCCCAAAGGACTCTGATCCATGGAGTAAAGTAGGTAAGTATTATACAAAAGCCTAACGATTGTTCGTAGGCACCGAAACACCTTACCCAGATCAATACAAAACATAGAGTGGTGTCACACGGTAATGTGACTGTTTGTTTGTTGATCATGGAAACGATGGCGGGATGACAGCTATCAAGTCAGTCCTGATTTGCTGTATCGTTCCCAGTACTTGAACTCTGTCACATTTGCAAAGCTTCTGTCAGTTGCTTGTATGCTGTTCGAGTGGTAAAACAGGAACCTGCGTTAAACGGAAACTGTTCTCTTGCGTATTATAAGCAAGTTTCGCCCCCTCACCTTACAATTGCTTTCCGATGACAAGTCAGCCGTTTATCAGCTAAAGACACTGAACTGTGCTGAGTGTCTGAGTGAGTGAGTGAGTGGCACGAAACAAAGGAGCGCTGTTGGTGTGTGCACAAGTGTCGCGCATATGGTGGTGCTGCTCCGTTTATTCAGATGCGTCCTCACTATGGGGCACATGGGAACCGTACTTGTCACAGGCAGTATCATTCTAACAATGCGGCAACTGTCTCCTTCTTAATGCTGCTCTTATCAGAAAGACACACGGGCGAAGCCTGGGGACCTGCAGACAAAGCGATGCTTTTGTGGATATCGAGGATCACTGATATGGCGGTGACATTGCGTGTTTGGAACTGCCAGCTAAAACAGGTTAGGAAAGGGTAGCTTCTGGAAGGTACTTTTTGAACTTCGCTTCAAATCGAGGGAATTATGGGTGGGTAAAGGAAAGGGTAGAGCATTCCCGCTCCACGCGATTAAGGCATGTAGGGGGAGTAGATGTATAGCTCCACTCATTCTTAACCTCGTCACTAGATGGCTGTGAGGGGTTAACTTCACGTCCCGGCCGCTTTACCTCCGGGAAAGAAAGCCAGTACCAATTCAGTAGAGTCTGGGCAGGCCCCAGAGCCGGTCTGGACAAGGTCTCTTGACCGACCGCGCCGGGATTAGAACCCCAGACCGCGATACCGGCTCTCGAATGTACATAGCAGACTTTCTAAACCATGAATGCGAGGAACGCCGCTTCGTACACGTTTGCGTAACAATTATATTGACCTCTCTGTTCATATAAAATAGTGCCCCCCACGACTGTCGTATCCGGCTAACTGCACTGCATGTCGACAGCGTAGCGGTGCGCGTGAGCTAACACATGTAAGTGTGACAGCGCCATTAAAATGTCGCGACGTTTCCAGCACCTGTCGTTACTGGCTGCTCGACCGGGACAGTTGGATGAATGCTCTACTACTACTACTACTACTACTACTACTACTACTACTACTAAACGGATTGGTGCACTTGCTATGGACTGTCACAACACAGTTCAATTCCCGGCAGTGGCGGCGCGTCTATCTTCTCCACCGTTGAGACGGCCTGGCGCCTGCCGGGTTGTGCCGCGAGAGTGAGATGGCCGGTCCATGAATATGATCAGTTACTATTAATAAAACAATATTAAAACAAGTCTAAACAGAATTGTATTAATAATGTATCAGGGGCGACATGTTTCGGCTTTGTCAGCCATCTTCAGGCTGCATACACAATTGCGGTGTGCTGCTAAATTATTAATAAAGTTGTGTCTAGACTTTTTTAATATAGTTTTATTGATACTGTACTGAACAGCACGGGATGGCTTGCTTAAAAATGATCAGTTACATTTATGTAGCGCCAAGGGTAAGAATGAGTGGCTGTATGCATCAACACATTCATACCGTCTTCCTGACATGATTATTAATTAAGCGCAGGCACAAATTTATTTTTACTGACTTTTATAACAAAAATTGCAATTTTTCTTACAAACGAGGGACTGAAATACAATTTGCGTATTCTGTCATTTTTGCAACGTGGCTACTTTGTGTCAGGGACGGCGTGACTTAGATTCCGTCTCAAATATCTGCTCTTTTGTGCTTTATGAATTATACCTACTTAAAGCTCCAGTCCGTACCGCGCAGTAAACACACTCCGTCTCTGTTATACAAATACGCTGTGTCATTGGGTGACTGCCGACGTTTCGACGTTTCATAGTCAGGGTCAAACAGTCCAGGAAGACTACCTGAACCTGAATGTGCAGGCACTCAAGAAACGTCGGTCAGCACCGTCACGACGCAGCGTAACGTTAAAGACCAACCAAGTCTGTAACTTGTGGACATTGTCAGTGACGTCATCATTAGAAAGTTACTGGATGCTGTGTTTGTCACACTTCCGGTATTCATACGCCGACGGAATATTCATACTTGGTCAGTACTTCATTCGGAACTACTTCCGTTTCTGAGTTCAGTGAAATAGCTGGCTGGGACAGGGGACGAGCGGGACGGGACAGGACACAGTAACAAGACGAAGATAAGCATGTGTGACACTGGGCTTTCTTATTTAATCCATGATCACCGGTAAATGTCGCACTGCGGCAGGGTCAGTACTGCTAAGCTAGCAGTTCCTCACCTAGTCAAAAAAAAATCCCCGCAATTTATGCAACCCCGATGTTCATTGCAGTGTTCACAACAGCGATTCAGAATTACTTTCCACGGTAGTTTCTGGCTACCACATTCTGCTCCTATTCGCAACAATTCACATAGCGATAGATTTTTTTTTTGCTCTAAACACTTCGTACAGTTCGTAAATACTTGTTCCGCCTATTGCACGGTACATCCTGACCGAAGAGGAAGTGTAGGCTGCCATCTTCTGGGTACTTTCGTAAATGTGAAGGTGCTTCAGGTGTCTGTAAGTCAGCCAGTCTTAGGGAGCTGTAAAATGAGGATTATTTTATTTTGTGTACTTCTGATATACATCAGCGAAAATTTTGTGATTGCTCTATGTTCAGGTGCAGTACAATTTTGCATTTTAATGCACTTTTTATGAAGAAACAATAACGTCTTGCGTGCAGGCCGCCTGTCCGTCCGTGATGTACCGTCAGCGGCTAAACCGTTTGTACTGTACGAGCATGTACAGTACAAAACGTCAAGTACGCTTCTTTTTCACGAAAAATCGGTTAAGTGGCAGTCGTACTGCTGACACTGCGTGACTCGCTGTGTGCATCTTCGTATGGATGATCTCCATGTATTGCCTTTGAGCAGAAGTTACTTTTATGAAAATCGGCACAGTGACAGCCATATTCTGCCTTAGAGCGTAAATTACATTTTAACCATATTTTCAACATATATCGTCCAATTTGGAATAATTTCAACACCGAAAGCGGTTACAAAACCCACCTTAAATGATTCTGAGTTTGGTGCAAACCGGCGCAGGGCAATTCGTACTCCTCTGACAGGGCAAATAAAGCTACAAGGACGCCGGTACCGTATTACCGTGTGACGTTTGGCAAGTAAAGAACGCCTTGGTAAAGTGGAGTCCATTGGTTGCAGTCCATTACGTGGGCTATCTGACATTTCTCAATGCAATTCAAGAATAAACTCAGGAAAGAGACTTATTAAGAACGATCTTCGCGTTCTGTAATGAAACTGAAGTAAATAAAACGTGATCTATTTTCTTCATGCAAGAGAAATTTCACGACCTGGCAACACTGCTCAATGAGGCACAAGGTTACCAGATGAAAGTGAAGGAAGACAGTGTGGGTCAGTGGTTCGTACCGACTGCCTAATCACTTGGTACTACGTATGTCAAGTGTCGAGTCTTCAAGGAAGGGAAGCCTTAGAAATATCCACCTAATATCGTGCTTAAGAGAGGCTGTGCTGAGGCACTTCAGCAGTTCTGTCTGCGATACGAGGAGCCAAGTTTTACAACTGGTGACAGCAGGCACAATTCAGTTCTGTTGTTTAAAGTTTCCAGCTGTACGACACCAGAAGGGAAGACAGAAGATGGCAGCAGCAGGCACTGCCTCAATTTAATCTGTTCTTAATTTCTTCATGCGTGAAATTGTTATTTTTTCTTAAGCGTCGTAACCAAACATCTGAATTCCGCCATATTGCCCAAGCTGTCTGTGTTGTGATTTTGTCCTGGGGTTTGGTTCACGTGACGTGAACAGCGGACACGTGCATAGTTTTCGTCGAATTAGTTTATAGACTAACCTCGTGCCTTTTTGTGCTAACGGAGATCATCCCGTTCTTTTTTTCATTAACACAGTGCATTGGTGTTTAAGATCTGTCACTGTGTTCTCCCTGAACACAGTACACGTGTACCGAAACATGCTGCAGAAGGCCATTTAATGTTTATACTGATTAAGGATGTGCAGTTTGTTGGCACAATAAATGTTGCACCCTTACATAAAAATGCACGGATTGGACAACTTTAAACTCAGTGAACATAATTCTTTGTGACAATCTGACAGTAGTTTAGCTGGTAAAGAACTCTGCGCCTTTATTTTTATCCGAAAGTCGATTAACGACGTGTTTAAGGTGTTCCGTGATGTGACGTCGTGCGGTTTAGTATCAGACCTGACACCACCACAGAATTTTGTGCGTTATGTTTGTCCTGACAACATTCCACTGTTGGACAACATTCTAAGCTTCTTGACTCATTGCACGCCTTCAAACCATGTTTGCTCACCTTCCAGCACTAACAGCAGTATTACCAACACCCCACAGCCGCGTGACTGTACAGTTTGCAGTAGCACTGCGCTGTAAAGGCTCACACCTTCCCGAATGGCCTCTTCAATCTTTGCGGCAGTAGTTCCGGTAATCAGTTGATAGCTCGCAGTGCAGTGAAAAATTGCCCGTGTTCTGTCTCATCGTTTGACGTGGCACCTGTGTGTCACGCTGCGACATGCGTCTCACACTTTTGTGCCTAATCGCAGCTGTTGCAGAGACGGTGGGACGTCGCAGTCACTCTGGAACTGCTCCGTTGTCCCCATGTGCCCTTCCCTATCACCCTTAGGCACGGGGTACTGACGCCGTGGAGGAGAGTGCTGCTTGAGAAGCTAACAGTTTATCAGCCAGCCAAGAAACTCCCCTCATTTTACGAAACCCGGATGTTCATTACCAGAAAACGAATTATGGAGAATTCGACGAAATGATGAATTAGAAGCTATAATTAAAGGGGAGAACATTGTCAGGTTCATTAAATGCCAAAGAATACGATGGCTTTGTCACATAGAAAGAATGCAAGACACCGGAATTCCAAAAAAAGATGTTGTACAGAAAGCTGTATGCAACAAGACGAAGAGGAAGACCAAAAATGAGATGGCTGGATGACGTGTCCACGGACCTGAGAAAGATGGGAATA
>Ga0123354_10020521_pt1 | contig 10394 bp, 7 predicted proteins | sample TergutLab28metaG_2_FD_97872 | JGI IMG/M metagenome (GOLD analysis project Ga0123354, IMG submission 97872) | Labiotermes labralis P4 segment gut microbial communities from Petit-Saut dam, French Guiana - Lab288 P4 | ecosystem: Host-associated > Arthropoda: Insects > Digestive system > Gut ...
AATGATGAATTGAGGCATCCAATAAAGCTGCTCACAAATGGTTGCTTTGCCATCAGGCAATATAAACAAATGATTATTCAACGCGGAACATTTTACCCCTTTAAAATCAGCGCTTCCGGTACTACAATATTGAAATTCCCTGTTGATTGCAGAACGATTGATGAAAATCGGAATTTTTGAATTGGGTATAATCTTACTTTCAATATAATCATACAGAGATTCAATTTCTCTTTTGTCAGGTTTTATTTTCCTGAACCGGTCATATTCTATCCAATTGGAATTAACTGCCGGCGTTATTCTCCAATCAGAAATATTTTTCAGTTCCGAGATGAATGCGAAAAGTTTTTTAATAACTTCTCTTTTTGTATTATATACTGTAAGAACAGAATTGATACGATATTTCAATCCGCTTTCATCCAGTAATTTTATTCCTCGCAAGAATGTATTCAGATAATTGCTTTGAACCGATATTGCTTTCATTAATATTTCGGATGAAATAGCGTCTAACGAAAATTGGATGGGATTAACAAAACCGGTCATTTGAATGATACAAATGGTTTTGTTGGTTAAGGGATATTTGGTTGAAATATATTCGGGAGATAAATTGGAATCCACTAATTTTTTCAATATAATAGCCCAATCACGATGAAGCAGTATTTCACCGCCCATTAAATTCATTAAACGAACAGGTAACGAACGTGCTTCTTCAATCAATTCCAGAATACGGTTAGTGGATATACTCGTTTTTACTTTTGTTTTGGTATCGGCATAACAATACAGACAATTGGAAACGCAGGAATTGTTTAACATGAACGTAAGCATTTGCGGAGCAGTAAAGTTACGCTCAGTCGTTATATCTATGTTCCGGCAACTGAATACATCAGGATTTAGATTCAAAAAATCAACTTTTCCGACAATTTGATTTCGGTTAATAATTATGTTTTTTGGAATCCGTACTTTGTCGTCTTTGTAATTAGTGTAAACTGACTGCTGATTTTCAATAAAGGGATAAACAATTTTTCTTATTGTTTGCTTATCCCTTTTTAAAAACTGGCTCAACATCGAAATTGTTGTGTTCAGAGGTCTGTTGAAAGTAAAAAAACTGAATATCTGTGCATGTAAGGGATGCAGAAAACTTTCCCAATGCGGCACACTCAACTTGGAAGTTTTGTCCTTTGAAAACAGTACAACCCTATGTGAATCGTTCCGCATCACATAATCCGGATTGAAAATATAAACATTGTTCTCGTTGTATGACATAATATTTAATAATTTTACAAATAATCTGTTTTAACTCTCAACTTTCAACTTTTTCAGTTTGTTTGAGTTGGTTCATCTGCGCCTGCTCCCAAATAGCAACCCAAGCCGCATGATTCAGACGGCACTTTATCTGTAGCTTCAATTCCGCCTTGCACTTCTGTCAATTCTTCGATATTCAACTCCATAGATTCATTATCTATTTTATTGATTACTTCCTGAAATTTTTTCTTTTTCCTCTTCATAACTTTAAAATTTGTTTGTAAATAATATTAATACTATATCTATAGGCGAAAGGTACAAGGTTAAAGGCGAAGGATAAGACTGAATCTTTCGCCTTTTGCCCTTAGCCTTTCGCTTGATTTTCTTTAAATAGACTTAAAATTGGACTGAATATTCGTGAAAGAACGCTTCTATTGGAAGTGATTATTTCCGCTCCTCCTTTTAATCCAAGTTCATATTTTAATTTTTTCCCTGCTGTCGTAACCAATGAATCGGGAAAATTAATATCAACAGCATACATTTTGTTGTTTGGGGCAAAAGATATGGAACTGACTTTACCTGTCAACATGCCGTAGGAATATTCAGGATATTTTGCCAGTCGAATATTTACCGGATCATCAATAGTTACTCCGGCTACTTGCTCTTGATTCAATTGCATGCGGGCAACAAATTCTTCCTTATTACTTGAAATAATCGTCCCGATTGTATCTCCTCTGTTCACAAAAGGTGTCATTGTTCTAACATCGCCAAGAACAATTCGTCCAGAGGCGTGACTTCGGATCAGATATTTGGAATCCCATGTTCGCAGACTGTTTATCATAATTTCGTAAGCCAGCCCCAATTGTTCTCTGTTTTTTTCAATTTCCGTTTTGTTAGAAATATTTAATTCAAAAATATCGCGCTCAAGCTGTAATATTGCTATCTCATTTTTCTCCGGTTCTTTCTTCAATACGGTCAACTCTTTTTGAAGAAAATCTTTACGTTGAAGATAATAGTTATTGTTATCGTAAATCAAACAATTTCTTACAGCTTTTGAAAAGTTTTCGTAAGCATCCGACATTTCTCCCATCACCAAATCATAACGTATTGTCCTTAACAAATCGGTATTGTTAGTATCATAATACTTTTCAACATTGGATATTATCCGTAAAAATTTGTTTACATCGTTTAATCTCGCAGGATTCTGCAAAATAGCAATTGTATCACCGCGCTTTACTAAAGAATCGTTTTCTACGAAGAACTTTTCAATCTGACCGTTCGTATTAGCAGTTATCCATTCCACATTGGCTAAATCATCAATAGTAACCGTTCCCCGCACGGTATCCGGATAACTGATTAGCGCTGTACCAATAAGAAACAGAATTAATACGCCGTAAAGGATATAACTGCCGGAATGTATCAGCCAGTTGGGAGCTTCTCCAAACATATCCGTCACTTCCCTGTTATGTAATTCGATGGGATGTGAATCTTTTTCCGATATTTGTTTATTGTTGTCCATAACTCTAATTACTCAATTCCAATTGATTCCTGATTAAATTGTAATAATCGCCCTGTAAAGCAACAAGTTCCGAGTGCGTTCCTTTTTCAACAATCTGCCCCTGTTTCAAAACCACAATCTGGTCGGCATCTCTGACTGTGCTTAAACGGTGAGCAACAATGACGACTGTTTTACCGGTAAAAAACTGTTTCATATTTTCCTGAATAACACGCTCGTTGTTGGTATCCAAAGCATTGGTTGCTTCGTCAAAAAAAATATATTCAGGATTACGGTAAATTGCCCGCGCAATAAGGATACGTTGCTTTTGTCCCTGACTGAGTCCCTGTCCGGCATTGCCTATTTTTGTATTATAGCGTAACGGTAAACCTTCGATGTATTCCTGAATATTTGCCATCTTTACAGAATAGAGCAATCGTTCATTATCAACTTCATCATATCCTTCAGCAATATTATTAGCAATGGTATCGTTGAAAATATATCCTTCCTGCATCACTACGCCGCAATGCTTTCGCCATTCCCTGAAGCTGATATGCTTTAGAGAATGATTACCCAGCATGACATCGCCGTCAGTGGGTGGATAAAATCCAAGCATGAGTTTAATCATGGTTGTTTTTCCACTCCCGCTAAGTCCGACAATGGCAGTTGTCTTTCCTACCGGAATATCCAAAGAAAGGTCTTGGATTACCAATTTTGATTTTTTAGAACCATAAGTAAAAGAAACATTCTTAAATGCAAGAGGTAGCCCCTGCTCTACTTCAATAATATCGTTCCGGTCGCTTTGTTCTTCATCTGCCTGTCCGTGTATTTCTCCCAAACGTTCCAAACTCATTTGAGCATCCTGCTCCTGCTGCATGAAATAGACAAACTGTTCAATCGGACCCTGCATCTGTCCGATAATGTATTGAATGGAAAGCATGACGCCAAGCGTGATGTGTCCATTGATTACGGCAACAGCCGAAAGTACGGTTATCAATATGTTTTTTACTTCATTAATCAATACTGCCCCGACTTGCTGCCATTGACCTAAATTCAACGATTTGATACTGATACGAAACAATGCAGCTTGAATGTTTTCCCATTCCCAACGCTTCTGTTTTTCACAGCCCAGCAGTTTGATGTCCTGCATCCCGTAAATCAACTGCATTAGATTGGTCTGATAAATTGACATCTGTTGAAAATTCTTTCGATTAAGCTCAGCTCTTTTCTTCATGAAAAGTCTAACCCAACCAATATACAAAATACTAAAAACGCAAAATATTAGAAAGATTTCTATGTTGTAAATTGCAAGTACGATACCGAAAATAAGTACCGTAATGGCTGCAAATAGAATATTTAATACAGATTGGGTTAGAAAGGATTCGATTTGTTTATGATCTTCTATCCTTCGGATTAAGTCGCCGGACAATTTACTGTCGAAGAATCGCATCGGCAGTTTCATCAGTTTGGTCAGGAAATCGGAAATCAGGGATACATTGACGCGGGTGCTGATATGCAACAGGATAGTGCGACGAATTACATCAATCAGAGTTCGGCTAATGACCAATACCAATTGAGCGATTAAAACCAATTGAATAAAACTCAGTTTTCTATGTCCGATACCCTGATCAACGATGGATTGTGTGAGAAAAGGCAAAACCAACTGTAATAAACTTCCAAGAAGTAAACCTATAAACAGTTGTCGAATCATTGAATGATACGGTTTTACATATTTTAATAAAAACCAAATAGATAAGCCTTCATATTTGATTGCTTCCGATTCGTAGAATTGGGGAGTCGGTTCCAAAAACATAACGACTCCTCTTTCAGTTCCATTTTGTACTGTTGATATCCAACATTTTTTAAACTCTTGCTCTTCGTATTTGATTAAACCGAAAGCGGGATCAGCTACATGAAAATACCATTTTTCTCTTTTCTTGGTTATTTTATACAATACTACAAAATGTTCCTGATTCCAGTGAATGATACATGGAAGTTTAGCTTGGTCTTTTAATTTTTGAATGGAAGTACGAACACACAATGAGCGAAGTCCGATACTTTCTGCTGCTTCGCTCAATCCCAATAAGTTAACTCCAGTTCTTAATATGTTACATTTTTCACGTAGTTGCTGAACGGAAAAACATCTTCCGTAATACTTGGCAATCATACGAAGGCAGGATGGTCCGCAGTCCATTCCATCCAATTGCATGTAAAAAGGAAATTTCATATAAGCAATTTTTTATAAAAATTATTCATATTTTCACCCATAGTTTTTGATGAGTAAAATTTAAGATACCTTTTCCTTGCATTTTTACCCATTCGATTCCTTTCATTCTCATTGGTGAGCATATACAACATTTTTTCTGCCAGTAAAGAAACATTTATATCTACTTTATCTTCATATTCTACTACAGGTACATGCAAACCGGTAATACCTTCTACCACCATTTCTCTTAATCCTGTTGATGTACTCGCAATAATTGGAAGTCCGTGCATCATCATTTCAATAGCGGTGTAGCTGCATTGCTCGTGCAAAGATGGCATCACCCCAAAATCAGCAATAGAATACAATTCATATAGCTCTGCCTTTTCAAGAAATCCGATAAAATGAATGTTCATCCATCTGTTGCCACATTCTTTTATATAGGTATCATAAGCACCATTACCGGCAATAATTACATGACAATTAGGGATTTGCTCAACAAGAATTTTCGATGCATTAATAAAATAGGATATACCTTTACTTTGATCCAAGCGACCCGCAAAAATAATAACTGATCCATCAATAGGTAAATTATATTTTTTGCGAATAGATATCCTATTATAATTATTTTGCCATTTGTCGTCTAATCCGTTATAAACAGTTGTAATTTTTTGTTTTTGTACTTTATATATTTCTTGAACAATATTTGATGTATGCTTGGATAAGCACAATATTTTATCAGCAGAATGAAAGAATCGTTTTTCTTCATTGAACGATTCTATTATTTTTTTACTCAAAGGGTTATTATATTCTAAATTCTTTGGTTGATGAATTATCTTGCTCAATCTTGTCACATTACCAAGAAGTTCAAAACTCCAAGAAAGGCAATGCATTGTCAATATTATCTTACAATTGAATGTTTCTTTTAGCATCGTTGATAATACCCTAGAATCAAAATAGTTTAAATGAAAAACCAAGTTATCTTGACTTTGGATGTATTCTTTTAGAATATATATTACCGATTGGTTATATATATAGTAATTATTTAAGTTATTATTTATTTTTAATTTTGGTTTTGGAATATTCAAATAAGTAATTCCATTTTCAACTGATTGCAAGACTTTTGGTTTATTTGAATAAAGATTAATGACATTCACATTGATACTATCTTTATTCAACGTAAATGATAATTCATTGATATAAGTACCAATTCCATAACTAGAGGCACGACAGTCCTTAATATCTACAATATACAGGTTTATCATAACTATAACAGATTAATCCATGAAGCATCATTAACACTTATTTTTGAAAGAAATGCCAATGCAAAGCCAGCGTACCCGCCTTGCAATGAAAATGCCATATTATTTTCAAACATTTTATCCAAATATATTAAATTATAAAAACCTGCTACTTTATTAATTTTGGTTCTTACATTTGGAATAATAGACTCATAACCACCATTTTCGACTATTCTTTTCTCACATTGTAACAGCCATAAAAATTCTTTTATTCCATAAAATTCACAATCTGGTTGCTCAAAAATGTAGTCTAATGCAAATAAAGAAGTTGTATGTGATTTGGGATTTGACGATACTTGAGATATATCAATAAGCGAAAAAAGATTTTGTGAAAATGGTTTTTCATTTATTTCTTTGATGAGTTCGGGTTCAATTTCAAAGAAAAAATGTTTTAGCCTTCTTTCTTCAAAACCTGAAAGAAAAATATTATAAAGCAATGTTATTGAATCTGATAAGATATCATTATTTTTATAGTTAGTAATTAGTTTATCTACTATTGCAATCAATGCTTTTTTAATGGCTATACTTTGTGACTTTTCTTTTTTTAAATTACCGTTATTTCTTAACAACAGATAACGCCCAAAGCCATTCAATATTTTGAATTTCACTTCATAACTGATAGCATTAATTATCCTATTATCAATATCAGACATTAAATCCTTATCCTTTTGTAGGAAATTTTGTTGTGCTAAATATTCAAAGCCTGTTCCTATTCCGGCTAATCCTTTTTCGTAATCCAATGATAAATCTTCATTTAGATGAGGTTTTACAAGGCTTATTAAATACAGTCCAAATTCATTAAATAGAGGATTGCAAGTATATCGAGAATAATGGAAAAAGAATAGGGCAATACCCATTTTGCCATAATGCAAACCATGTAGATTTAATAAACTTCCATTAATAATAAGATGGTTTACCAAGTGTTGCAAAATTTCTTGAATTGTTTGTGTTTGTATCTCTCCTATTATTTCATTTTGCATTGTTTTCATCGCTATTGGCTGAATTTAATTCATTTAAAATATAGTTATCTTCTGCAAATTTGTTAATTATAAATAATATATATCGCACATCTACTGCTATATTGCGGCATGTATTTACATCATACAGAATATCGCTCATCGTTCCTTCCCAATTCCTGTCAAAATTAAGACCAACTAACTCTCCACGTTTATTAAAGACCGGACTGCCTGAACTACCACTTGATGTGTGTGCCGAAGTAATAAAACAAACAGGCAACGAACAGTATTGTTTATTTTGACAAAACTGATATAATTTCTCTGGTAGAGTATATTCCGACAATCCTGATTTCATTTTATCAATCATTCCTCCTAAATAGGTTGTTGATGAATATAGAGTGTTATTAGAAAAATATCCTACTTTCTTTCCGTATGAAATTCTTAATGTCTGATTTGCATCAGGATAATTTTTTTTTTCAGGGAAAAGTTGTGAAATAGCATTCGTATATAATCGATTAAGACTGTCAAGTCTTAAGGAGATATTGGGTAAAAAAGGCCAAACATTTTGATTGAATGTATTATTAAAATCATTAATCAATAAAATTGCATCATCATTTTTCAATTGGTTAATGCTGTCCTTATTTAAGACATTTTCTAAACGATTTCTGGAAGCTATTAATGATGAATAATATAATTTTTCTGCAAACGGTCTAATACTATCAGAACATGGAAAATAACTATCAAATAATTTAGGATGAAATTCTTTCGGTACTTTTTTTATATATTCTGTAACCATTTCCACAAAAATATCTTTGTCTACATCTGAATAAAATGTTTGATAAAAATTAGTATTTTTGAAAAACTCTTTGATTTCATCTGTTGGCTCATTTATTATAGAATTTATTTTATCAGCTATATTAAGTAAACCAATGGATTTTATACCTTTCCAATATTCGAATGCTGCAATATACAAATGTGCATCTTTTAGACATTCCTCAAAGCTGCTCTTTAAAGTAGCATATTTACTTTTAATAGTATCGAAATTTGACAACCTTTCCGCGAATTCTTTTTCCTCGTCTTTCTTTATTTCTATACCATGAACACGATTGACACCATCGACAATACCTTGTAAGCGCTTCAATTCATTATTTAACCCTACAAGCCTCGATGATAAATCAATGTTTAATTGAGTATTATTACACATATAATGTTCCAATACATTTCGTTGTTTAGTATAAAGCGATATTCTTTGTAAGTAAGTGGTGTTTACCATCATATCCATATCGTAAGAAGTCACATTATGATAGGAACTTCCGGGATACCCCATAATAAAAACAAAATCACCATTTTCCAAACTCTCTTTGGCAATCTTAACAAATTTCTTTGGACGATATGGTACATTATCGTTTGAATAATCAGCAGGTTGATTATTTTTATTTGCATAAATTCGAAAAATGGAAAAATCTCCGGTATATCTTGGCCACATCCAATCATCCAATTCTCCTCCAAATTTACCTATTGACATAGGTGGAGCACCTACCAAGCGAACATCATAATACACATCATAATAATAGCTATAATATTTGTTTCCATTGTATAAAGGCTTGATATCGCATATATGATATTTATTCTTATTTAACCCCAATGTACTTATATATATAGCAATATTTTTTTTAACTATTTCTGCTCTAACTAATTCTGAAGTACTTGAAGATATTCCTTGCAAAATAGAATCAGTTACATCTTCCATTTTGACTAAAATTTTTACAAATAAACCATTATTAGGCAATTCTTGGTCTTTATTTTGAGCCCAGAATCCATTATATAACAAATTATTACCAACCGAACTGTGATTTTGAATAAATCGGTATCCACAATGGTGATTGGTCAATAATAATCCATTTCCAGACACAATTACGCCGGTTGCTCCGCCACCAAAAGAAACTATTGCATCCTTCAAGCTTGTATAGTACTCATTATAAATACTATCTGCAGGAAGCAATAATCCTTTTTTTAACATATCATTATAACAGGTTTGCTTCAAATATTTTGGCACCCATAGTCCTTCATCTGCATATATTTTTGCGAAAAAAACAGAAAAAAAAACAAAAATAATAAAACGTTTCATAACAATTAACACTTTGAATATAAATTAAATATTTCTATAGTTATTATGCCCACCAAAATGTAATGAGAAGTTTCATATCGTAAAAAACTCACATTTTTATTATCCGTCCGGTACCATTAACGTGGGACTCAATCAGAGGATTTCCATGATACGTTATTTGACCACCTGAGCCTTCACCAAATAATGTTGCGATTAAATTGTCAAGAACTCCAATACTTGCTTTCCCTGATCCACCTATTGAAACTGTAGCATTTCTTGTATCAAAGTCGATTCCGTTAAAGTTTCCTGAACCAGAAATAGAAACTACTACATCTTTTGCGTTGCCGGCAGCAGTTATACTACCTGATCCTGAAATCTTTGCTGCAAAATTTTCACAGTCAAATGTTCCGCCTATACTTCCGGAACCGGAAATTTCTGCGGTGAATGAGGATGAAGCTATCCTGTCAACACTGTTAAAACTTCCTGAACCAGATATGGAAATCTCTGTTAGATTTGGACAATAGATGTCAATTAAACATTTTGTGAAAGTGTTTCCGGCGTACATTCCATTGTTTTTATTACTGATATTCAACACGTTGTCTTCTGTGGAGACTTCAATGTATTTCTCAAGATTTGAATCTACGGCAACAACCGCACGATATTTTTCACTTACATGAAAACGCATTTCAATCGAACCGTTGCATTTGATTTTTTCAAATGATCCAATAGTTCTTTCCAATGCTACTACATTGCCGTTTCCTTTTTCTGCAATGTTTTGACTGAATGTATATGGTACATTCACGGCAAAAACACCAATGATGATTACAAGTTTTAAAAATACTTTTTTCATTTGATTATTTTTTTAAAATTTATTATTTTACTCTCTATTCTCAATTATTGCGCCCTCCCCACTTCATCTTCATTCCCTGTCGAGCGATAACGTGAACCTTTAACTGTGGTTGAGCCAAAATTATAAGTAACGCTCAGATTTACCCATCGACTGTCATAATATTCCTTTGACCATTGATTGATTTGGTCGGTATTGGCAGAAGATTTGTTAAAACTCGTTTTCAAAAGATCATTTACCGAAAGG
>Ga0123354_10020523_pt1 | contig 10393 bp, 10 predicted proteins | sample TergutLab28metaG_2_FD_97872 | JGI IMG/M metagenome (GOLD analysis project Ga0123354, IMG submission 97872) | Labiotermes labralis P4 segment gut microbial communities from Petit-Saut dam, French Guiana - Lab288 P4 | ecosystem: Host-associated > Arthropoda: Insects > Digestive system > Gut ...
TTACCTCGTCCCTCCTAGGTCCAAATATTCTCCTCAACACCATGTTCTCAAACACCCTCAGCTTCCTTTCCTCCCGCAATGTTAACGACCAAGTTTCACACCCATACGAAACAACAGGCAAAATTATAGTTCTACATATCTTAATCTTTAAATTTTTGGATAGTAACCTGGAAGACAAAAGATTCTGCACCGAATGATAGCAAGCATTTCCTGACCTCAATCTGCTCCTAATTACATTTCAATAATGAAATAAAATATATATGTACTCAATCGAACATAACAATGTACATAAATTTTATTTTATTTTTTATTTCAAACACAAGGGGATATTAAAAAAAGATTTAAATTTCCCTACAAAGGTGCTCCTGTAGCATATCTATTCATGTTATTACCTTTCTTCTCCTCTCTGTAGGCTAAATGTGACAGAAAAGCTGTCAGAAGAAGAGCATTTAGATAGATTTTCGTTGTGTTCCTCATTTCATTCTTTAATCATCATTCTCTTAAGTGTTAAGGGATTGCGTGTTGTGTGGATTGGATTCAACCGCTCTGTAGAGTTTTGAGGGTATCGCATTACACGCTTGATTACAGAGTCCAGAAAACAAATAATAATACGTGGATTCAATTGACTGTAGACAGGAACCAATAACAGCTCTTTCGATCGCGGAAATAAACCTTCCGGCTTCTTACAAAATGGGATATCTGTTGACCAGCTGAGGTACTGTCAGCATATCAGAAACGGTGCTCTTGCATGGAGTTAGTCTTTTGCTGTTGGCTTGGTCGGTTGGTTGGTTCGTTAGTTAAACGATAATGCACCATTTAGCTCAGTCTTATTCCGACAGACTTTGCATCTTAACAAAGCAGGCATTTACCCCGGTATAGGCCGAGGCAGTTGACTGAAGCAGTCATGTTTCCTTCATCAGGATCTGCCTTTTCGGCCGTCGGCCAGGACACTAATTATGCTGAGATCTTCGCTCTCCTTGCATATTACGAAGTGCTAATTGTAGTTAGTTGCCGACGTTTCGGAACAACCTATCGGTCGCATCTCCAAGAGTCAAGCAGTCCAAGAAAAATGCCCAGAACAGTCGGGCCGCATTTATATAGGGAATAGTGTAGCAATGTTTGGCTCTCAAAGAATGTAACTTTTTCTGAGAACGAATCAACGCTGCGTAACATCCCAGAAGAGCGAAGCTCTCAATGTCAGCTTGTGTTAGTGAAAATATTAATGTAACCTTAACCATTCAAGGGCATTAAAACTTGAACATTTTTGTTTTCTCAATATGCCTTCGTAACATTAACAGTACCCAATTACTGCAATTTCTGTGCTTGTAGTAACCACGTGACTGCAGTAATCACCCAATGGAATTTAATTCTGAAAATGAGCTTCGCTATATTGGTAGCACAATCATGTGTTTCACATAATGAATATTGCATCTCGCCTTTAGAGTTGAGAAATACTTTTAGTCTTTGCGGAATAACGTTAATTGATACTTTATTAATTAATGTGGCAGTAAACTGCGTCAAAATAAGAAGTTTTGAATTTTTAAAATAAGTATGCTGAAAAATTTATCAGTAACGGCTTCCATTATGAGAAGGAATGGCTCAGCATGTGTAGCGACTGGTTACATTATGGACGGCTGGGGTTCGAATCCGGGTGAGGGAAGTATTTTCCCATAGCATCACGTCAAGAGCGGCTGTGATGCGCACTCGGCACCAAATGCTATGTTAAGTGAGCTCATTACTCGGAGGTACAGAGGTTAGGAACACAAATCGATTATTCACACCCATCTAATGTCGAAGTTAAGAATATATGAAGCTGTGCTTCAGCTTCCACGTGTGTCTTCACGGTACACTGCTTGATCCTTCAACGACGAATTTTACGTTTTGTTGACAGTGCATCCCTGTATAATATTGTAAATAAAGCCAACTTGGTGCACCATTTTTCTTAATATATTTATTTCTTTTCTGTACATGTTTCGGGCGACTACATGCCCATCAGAAGAAGAAACAACTGTATTTGTGCGACACTTATTACTTGTTACTCTGCACCCTACATACCAGACAGTCATCCATACAGAATAACAAGTATTAAGTTTCGCATAAATACAGTTGTTTCTCCTGATGGTAGGCACATAGCCACCCGAAACATGTAGAAAATAGAAATAAACGTAGTAAGAAAAATTGTGCCCCAAATTGGCTTTACTTATAAAACCTTCAATGACGCTGGGTTTTAAATGACAATACTCCAAGACAAAGGGATTTTAAATTTATAGCACCCTAAATACGTACACCGTCGTATTTTGCACCGAGACCGGCATTGAAGAGTTAAGAGACGCCACTGCCAAGCGGCAGCTTGCAGCTCTACCACAGTGGCCATGTTCTTTCCTGCAGCTTTTACTGGTTTAGAACACTTTCCTCACGGTTTCGAATTCCTACAGGGCCAGAATTATATCTGCAGCCTTCTGTATATTTCGTGTCTTTGCATACATTTACAGGTCTGGCGATGGACCGACAGCCTGTCTAAGAAGTCCCACTAAATGTGTCAATCAAAGATTACTACACTTGGCCTCTGTTGAAGTGTAATTGTGCGAAACACTATATACATTGTACAAAATGCAGTACAGAGACAAGAGCATTTCCTTATAATACGTAAGGCTTTATAGCAAAATAAGTTTTAAAGAATTATTTCCTTACCTTTTTGAGCAAATCACCACACACCACATCACTGGCCAGAAACTGGATCTTTCTGAAAGCCCGGTCACATAAGGTTCACCATCTCCCTCTCCACCTGAAGGAAACAAATCTAGTCTCTGAAACTTCGTTGATTTTATCAGCCTGATAGGATGTACAGCGTCTAAAATACCAGCCAGTTTTACCACCCTCATGACTAAGTAAACTAAGTAAGTAAGCAACACACTAACTAAATAACCCTCTCACTCCAGGGGTAAAGTTCTATGGAAATTGGTAAATTCTCAGCTAGTCAAGGAATTCCCCTTATTTTATGTAACCCGTCTGTTAATTGCCAGCTCATGTCAGGCAATAGTTTTCCCTATCCTGAGCTAAATTATTCCAGTCCATACCCTCACACCCTATTTCTTGGAGACTCATTTTTTGTCCTCATATCTAGACTTCCAAGTGACATCTTTCCCTCAGGTTTCCCAACCAAAACCTTCTACGCACCTCTCCTGTCCCCCATACATTCAACATGCCCCACCAATCTCACTCTACTTGATCTGATCATCACAATGGTATTTGGTGAGTACAAGTCATGAAGCTTTTCATTATGCAGTGTCCCCCAGTCTCCTGTCACTTTCTCCCTCTTAGGCCCAAATATTTTCCACACATTCCTATTCAGATCTCTCGTCTTATGCTCCTCCCTCAGTGTGACAGACCATGTTTCACACCCGTATAAAACAACAAGCAGAATTACTGTTCTGTATATTTCAATATTTATATTCTTAGATTGTAGAGGGTAAGACAAGATTCTGGACGAACAGTAGCAGGCATTTCCTGACTTTAATCTGCTTTTTCTTACGGTCACGGACAGCCGACAAGGAGCGGCCTTCCAGCTTGGCAGTTGAGCGAAGTGCTGATAATTCCTTACCATAAAAATCGAAATATTACATCACTCTGCCTAATATCATTGGTTATTACGCTTATAGTATTGTCATAAAAAGATATTTCACAGGAACCAATCGATATGTGCTCCCAGAATAGCCATAGGACAAATGAAACTGACCGGTGTATATATATATATATGTGTGTGTGTGTGTGTGTGTGTGTATGGTATGTGTGTATTCTCATGCAAACAAAAGGGGGTTTCGACTGGGGAAACCTTAGGTGAAACATGATATAGATGCAGAGGGACCTGGACCCTTCTCCCGCGCATAATTTGCACTGCTCTCATTCACTTCGAATCTCCAAGTCAAAAAAGTGTGGTTGGTTGGTCGAGCGAATGAAGTTTTGGAGAAGAGGGGAGAGAGGTGGTCGGTCTCCTGTAGTCCCGGAGTCTTCGTGTGCTCCATGTGCGGCTGCTGGGAAGATTGATGTTGGGGCGCGGTATGGGATTGATGGCTGTCTCATGCAGATCGACCCACCGTCCGTTCGGCCGTCAGGGAGGAAGAGAAAGCTGAGGTAATGTGTAGGAAGGCTGCATACATTGTAACCACACTGCTAAATGGTCCCCCTGCAGCCCAGCCAAAGTCTAGCAACCTTATGCGTTAAATTCACCTGCGTGTAGGGTTAGCGTAGTCAGTGTTAGGCTGCGGGCAGGACGGTCGAATAATCGTGGTTCGATTCCCGCTGTTGGCAAACAGTTCTTTTCTTTTCAATACGTCCAGAACGACCACTGGACCCACCCAATATCCTACTCAGTGGGTACCAGAAGCTCCTTAGCCGGGGTAAAGCCCCTCCCCCCTGTGGTGTCAGCAGGGACAACTTTACCTACTTTTACTTCTAAAGTTCCACCATACCGTTTGCGGTTTTTCACATAATATTCTTCTGAACATTTTTTTACTCTTTAAAATCCAGTGGAAACTCACATGTACCATGTTTTTGATATTAGAAAACTTTGCTCTTTTCACACACTGCGATTATTTGCCTAAATAACATGATCTGACTAAAGTTTTTAATGCAGATGGAAATGTGTTTTTGTACATTACTAACGTCTTTTATGTGTATTACATGAAGGTAAAATAAAGATAAATTTCGTCCTAAAACAGGCCATGAAGGCCCAGAAGGGGAGTAAAGATATAGCTTTACTCTTTCTTTAATCTCGCCACTAGATGGAGGTGGGTGGTCAGCGTGAAACCCGACCGCTTTACCCGTGGGAAATAGACCCTTACCTGTTGTATAGGAGGCTGAGTGGGCCCCGGAACCGGTCTGAAAGGGTGCGGAAAATGTCGCCCCAAGCGGGATTCAATTCCCGGACCGTCCAGGCCGTAGTAAGTCGCTATGCCGACTGCGCTATCCCGGTCCACCACGTGTGTTATATGCCGTACCGTATCATTCTCCTTTGGAAGAATTCGCAAATATCTCTCCAAAGGCTAAACGAAAATATACACCAAGTTCGTGCATTTTTAAAACGATCTGTCAAATTATGTTAGCATTTTTCAGAAACGCGCAGTTCCTCTCACTGAATTTTGTTTAATTGACCCTTCAATGATGGTGTAGTTGCACTGTACGGATCTGCAATTCCTGCCTTGCTGCTAGTTTCGGTACGTCGTACTATCATGCATGCATTTGAGGTTTGCCATCAATTTAAAACGCCCTTCGCCCTGAGCAGTATTCAAAATTTAAACCCCAGAATCATCGTACAGTTAAAGTTTTATTCTTTGTTACAATTGTCTTGGAATGTCTTTCATTATTGGATAGGTATTTATAATACACAACGAGACTTTTTCACCACGATACGTTCTCTGCACTGTACCTTGGATTAGTCCTTCCGTTTCACACTTTGTTATGCTCAGCTTGGTTAAACTGGTTATTCTTAAAACGCTTGCGAATTATGTGATGTCTGTTTTATATACACAATTTGCAGCTTGGCCAAGAGACAAGACTACCCTGACTGACTTTTTTGTTGTTTTTCTCAGTCCCTTCAGGCAAATTCAAGGATAATATCTGAAATTAGGTCACAGCCTTCCTTATCTTAATTCGTCGAGATCTGTCATCTAAACATAAGACGCATTGCAGTCTGAGGTCCTGTCGATGTATTTAAATAACCTGAACATAAATAAAGGTTTTTCTTTAATATTTATACTAATATTATTCCATTTACAACAAGGTCTACAGAGAGTGTCTTTCCGGAAGATCTTGGGCATGCCAAATGTGGAATCAATAAGCTAGAGTATCACTTTACACGTAAAACGCACTGTAAAGTTTTGTCGGTTTCAGCCGGATGTGTTCAGGACATTTCCAAGCCAAATTACATGATACGAGCAGACAACGATATGCACCCCACCCTTTCCACATCGCATTTTGCTCTCTCGCACCGTTAGCATGAGGCAGACTGGACGATACGGATAAACCAGAATACCAAACTATTCTGAGCATTGCACAATGCGGACCTCAGGCATAGGGTTTCGTTTTTCCATCCCCCTTCAAAGTACGTTCCATTCTAAGTTTGTGTTCTCTTTTGTTAACCTTTATCGGCCTAATGACGAGTTAAACTCTACAGCGCTTTCTGCAGTACCAGGTCCAATGTGACTCCTTATTTTACAGTGTTTGATATTGGTTTTCCTGAAGCTCCTGTCGCCTGGTGGCTGCTTTTCAACTTTGAGGATTAGAAATTTCAAGGAAAAGTGATTTGGACCAGATTGCTGGAATTCACAATAACATCTTGAACCGCCAGTGGTTAACAAACAGCAGTAGACAGTGACGTAAATCACTTTCGACAAGATAACTTTGAACGAAAAGTGATGAAGAATAATGTGCCGAAATTGTTTATGATTTGAAGTCTGCTTAATAATCTGAAACAGTAATAAAGAACTATTCACTCTTCAGCCAGGATACACCGAACTTCGTGTTAATGTCACACTGTGTGGTGGCTAAAATACTAATGTGGTGGTGAAGTTCGAATTGATAAATTATAAATTTACCCATGCAGCTGGAAGAATGATATGTGACGAGGTTCCAGCAGCGTCCGAAAGGTCTACTGTACGTGCCACATGTCGCTGCCACGGCTACTTGCATGTTGAAGGGAGTTTTGGATTGTAGTGGTTGCTGTTGTATCCACTGCAGGAAATAGGACAATTCACAGATGGGTGGGGCGGGAATTTAGTGGCGCTTTCGTTTACCTCTTCACTTCGGTCTGTTAATTATGTCAGTGGTTATTAAACGTTGTGTTTGCACTTTTACTAACTACGGATTTTGTCGACTTAGGTCGTTTTTACGTGACACCATGCAGTATATTAAAAATTTAACGACGTTTCGGTAGAACTATCTGCCCTGATGAGGGAGCACATTCTCATGTCACGATGAGAGACGAAGCACGTTTGTCCCAAATGTAGGTACATTTCTAACAGACTACAAGTTCCATAAGATATAATCGTGTAAAGATAAACAACTTGATGCACAACTTATTCTTAGTATATTTCGTCAACTTCCACATGTTGCGGGCGTTTCTAGGCCCATCATCAGGAGGTACAACCTTGTGTATACAACAATTGGTACTTATTCTTCTTTTTAGATGACTGTCTGTTGTCCTGGTTGGATTTCAATCCAATTAGGACAACAGACAGTCATCTAAAAAGAATAACAAGTACCAATTGTTGTACACATATGGTTTTACCTCGTGATGAAGGTAAGCTGCATTCTCATTGCCATATGGAACTCACATCTCCTACAGATCATAAATGTATCTCTAATTATTATTATTATTATTATTATTGAAGAATAAGGTGGGTGGGTATAAGAATGTATGGGGAGATGAGTGGTGTATACGGGGTTTTGGTGGGAAAACCTGAAGGTAAGAGACCACGAGGGAGACCCAGGCTTGATGGGAGGATAATATTAAGATGGATCTTCAGGAAGTGGAATGTGGGGGCATGAACTGGATCGATCTGGCTCAGGATAGGGACAAGTGGCAGGCACTTGTGAATACGGCACTCAATATTAGGGTGCATAAAATGCGGGGAATTCCTTGACTAGCTGAGAACATGTTGGCTTCTCAAGAAGGATACTGCTCCATGGAGTAAGTAAGTATGTTAGTGTTATTATTATTATTATTCCGAAGAAATTATTGTTTATTTGCAGATTGCCCACAATTTAAATCTGACGAACGTTACCTCAAAATCTTTGGTCATTGCTTTTTCGTAATTGTTTGCTACATACATACATATATACATAATACATACATACATACACGCATGCATGCTTGCAAGCATACATACATACATACATACACGCATGCATGCTTGCAAGCATACATACACACACACACACACACACACACACAGAGGTGCACAAATAACCAAGCAGAACAATTAGCGATATTAGCAGCACTACAGTACATAGTAAAAACTCAAGGGACGGACAAAAGAATCACAATATACACGGACAGCAAAATAACACTAGACAAACTCCAGAATAGCAAAATACAGGCATACATAATAGAAGAAATAAGAAGAAAAATTATCGAAATGAATAAAAGAAGCTGGGAAGTAACGCTGTATTGGGTCAAAGCACATGCTGGAATATTGGGAAATGAGTTAGCGGACACGCTAGCAAAGAAGGCGGCGACGAATGAGTCATTAACTGAAGACTATAAAAGAATCCCAAAAAGTGTAGTGAAGAGAGAGTTAGAAGAAGAAAGCGTGAGGAAGTGGCAAAGAAATTGGACACAAACCACCAAAGAAGCATAACGAAAGAATATTTCCCAAAAGTGGAAGAAAGGCTAAAAATGAAATTAACCTCACACAAAACTTCACGGCTATAGTAACGGGACATGGAAAAACACGAGCATGCCCACACCGATTTAAAATCATAGAGGAACCTACATGCCCCTGCGGAACAGCAGAACAGACAACGGATCACCTAATCTTGGAATGCGAAACGATAACAAGAGACAGGGAAAGGCTTAAGACGACCGCCCTACAGAATGGTAGCTGGCCAACCAATAAAAAGGACCTAATAAGAAGACACTACACAGACTTTGCACAATTCATCAATGACATCCCTTTCGACAAACTAAATGCAGAATAACAACAGAAAATAAGAATTAAAAGGAAAAAAACTACTGTAAATAGATAAATATCAATTATGTATAGCTTGTAGTATTACCTCTGTAATGGAGCAAGCAATAAACCATATATATACACAAACATAATCCATACATATATACATACATGCACACATACACACACATATATACATACATAAATACATACATTCATACATACATACACACATGCACACATACACACATACATACATACACACACACACACACACATCGTAATATCTATATGAAATCTTATGTGTATATTCTACCTTCACAACAAATTTCATACGTTCCAGTGCTTTGCTATATATCCCGATAAAACTGAAAGTTAAACAAATGTTGCTCTGTCAGCATTTTTTCTTCTTTTTACGTTCTACAAAACTTTAACAAACGTAGCGTAATTCTCGAAGCAATTAATTGTCGCTACTGCCGCTCACATCTCAGAAGTTCGAGCGTGTGTTCCCTTCGCCTCAGTCAGCCTTTCATTGACAGCGGCTACCTTCAGCCTACGCGTAATCCAGTGAAGCAGTTTCTTTTCTGTAATTCGAGGCGTATATTTGTTAAAAGAGTGTTAAATGCGCCGTTGAACAACAAAATATTTCCAGGATTATAAAAAGGTCATAAAATTGCAGTCGGTTCCTCTTTTCTCGATTTTTGTCCTGTGTGCAGACGGTCGGATAGACATGTAACGGACTGAGCGGTTTTGCTGGGTGTTCCGCAGGGATGCAAACACATCGAATTGTAGCAAAATGTTCAAATACGCCATATGTTGCAAAAGCTGAAAGGGCGAATGCCACTTTTTTTTTTTATAATTGCACTTGCTGTGTTTTCTTCAACTTCCGGATCTTATTCATAAGTCATGGTTCATGTGCGATGTTCTGGATACTTTCGTTACAGAGTGCCACGCTCTGTAGACAGATGAATGTATTCCATCTTGATTACAGAACACATTGCTTGGCTGCTCGGAGGAACTGCCACCATCACATCCTTCAAAAAGTGCAGAAAATTAATTATCTTGGATCCAAGACGGGAGTATCTGCTTTTAAACGGTTTACTGAGGTTGAGGCTCCCAGAATTTCTAGACAATTGGCGCATAAATTTAGCGAGGTTGGCAGAGCAACGCACCGGCCACCTTTATCCCCCAATAGATACCCCTGCTACTCATTTCTGTTAAGAGTGTCATTCGACCTCTGGGCCATATTGCGGCCGGAAGGATTAAGTCGATGAAAAATTCCATTGAACCCAACGGGATTGTAACTCGCGAACTTCCGGCTTGTAGCGGCACCGCGTGCCACATTAAAATCTCAGTCTGTGATATCATCACACGATATAAAAGGAAGTCGAAGTCGAATCTTTTGGGAGTCAGTCCTGGCAAGTGCTGACGACTGTTTTATAAATTGTGTGGTTTTCGTAATGTATCTCTTAATTTTAATAAGATAGTATTGCACTAGTCTAGTGGTCAGAGTTTCTGGCTACAGATACATAGGTCCCGGGTTCGATCTCCGGCGCTACCAGATTTTCTGAGTAGTAGTGGGTCTGGAACGGGGTCCACTCAGCCTTGTGAGGTCAATTGAGGAGCTACTTGAATGAAAAAGTAGCGGCTCCAGGTCTAGAAAACAGAGATTAACGGCTGTGGGGACCCGTTGCGCTGACCACGTGACACCCCTCTATCCGCAA
>Ga0123354_10020524_pt1 | contig 10393 bp, 6 predicted proteins | sample TergutLab28metaG_2_FD_97872 | JGI IMG/M metagenome (GOLD analysis project Ga0123354, IMG submission 97872) | Labiotermes labralis P4 segment gut microbial communities from Petit-Saut dam, French Guiana - Lab288 P4 | ecosystem: Host-associated > Arthropoda: Insects > Digestive system > Gut ...
CAGAAGAAGAAGAAGTAGAAGAAGAAGAAGAAGAAGAAGAAGAAGAAGAGGAAGAAGAAGAAGAAGAAGAAGAGGAAGAAGAAGAAGAAGAAGAAGAGGAAGAAGAAGAAGAAGAAGAAGAAGAAGAAGAAGAAGAAGAACCTTGCATCCTTAAACCGTTTGTCGTCTCTTGTGATATTAATTAAAGACAGTAAACGGTAAAGGTAAAGCCATTCTTGTACAGGCTTGGAGAGGCCATGAGGGTTCCAGATGTTTAGGCTCCCAGATTACATGATAGTCGGCACATGAAGGAGGTACGGTCAGCCCTACACACCGGCCGCCTTTACTCCAGGAAATATTCCTGGTACTCATCTATGTCAGAGGCTGAGTCGACCCCAGGGCCATAGTGCGGCCCGAAGGATTATGTAAATGAATAATTGCATTGACACCATCGGGAATCGAACCCGCGACCTTCCGGCCACAGTAATGGACAGTATCGTAATATAAATATAACTGTAACGAATACAGACCGTAATTGTAAATTATTATTAATGTGTATAATTTAGTATGTCTCAGTGTTACCTTGTACAATACTTTAGTTAGAAGTTGACAGGAAACGAAAAGTTGCGAACGCTGCAGCAGCAGACAGTTCATTATACTTGGAAGTCTCAGTATGAAGATAACTGTCTTTTTGTTATGATACACTTTGTTTGGATACGTAGTAATATTTCCGAGAAATATCTTGGAGATTGGGGAGGGGGGGGGTTAGAAGAGTGACAGGAATTGAGACAAGGAACTGTACAACCCTCCGACACGTTGGTGATGCCGCTATCTGGAACACATTACGGCGTCGCATCTGTGAATAGAAGAGTGATTACATGGAAATTAAATTTAATTATGTTTGTCACCGTGAGATTCGTAATTATTTTCCTTTGAATTTGAACCAAAAAACTTGAAAGTTAAAGCGAACATGCTGTAACTGAACCATATTTGATGTTGCAGTGAAATTCCACCTAAGAGGTCTGTTCTAAAAGCAAACACAAAATTGGGACGTTGACAGTGTTTGAACCTGCGAGGTGGGTAGTTATGATAATGACAGAGATTTTATTGGCAACTTCGTATGAATTACACTGTTTGGAATAATATTAAGGTGAAAGAAGCAGGAAGATCATATAGGTTGGACATGTTGCACACTCTGTGGAGTTGAAATATGTCGAGTGCCGTAGTTTCTCTGCAAAGAGTGTCGTTTGTAGACCACGTGGGACGTGACTTACCTCCCACACACACAGTACACTAAGTCATGTCACACAGGGACAAGACGTAGTGAACTGTGTGGGAGGGAAATCACCTTCCACACAGTTCGCTACGAGTAGGTACCTTTCTTGTAGTCTATAAACAGTTGATGCACCGCACCACTGCATTCCAATTTTTCTCAAGTACTTCATAAGTGAAGAGTATATGATCTGTAGTTGATCCTTACCTCGAAATCTACCACGATAAGAAGCAATAATTTCATCTCCATATGAAACTGAACTTAACAGAAGAATGCTGGATAAGATTGTTCACGTACTTGACAAAGCGTTTTGTGTCGATAATTACTACAGTATGCTTTATCACCTGCATTATAAACGGGCAAATTATAAGAAAGTCGACACATCCTTGATTGACGTCATGAAGACGCGCTATCATTTGGAGTAATACTATTACGATGAGCTTTTGTAGTGCCCCAAGCCGAGCGGTAATTTTGGGGCGAGCCTACTGTGGCCGTTATGAGGCCTATCCTGGAATTCCCACGGGGTCTGGGAATAAACGGTAGCGATAGCCAAGTCGGAGGCTTCGCGGTTATCTAGGTATTTCGAGGGCTAATGGACACCTTTGGGTTCAGTGAATGACGAACCGCGTAACAAACTTAACACTGAATTCTATTGTCTACTAAATATACATTAATATACAAGTAAGTTATACAAGTCCGAAATAGGTTGCTTAAGTTCCTTGGTTACGCTGGGTCTTCTGTTACAGAATTATAGTTCAATTAATCGTCACGCCACTATTCAATCCCAATCAGTAATCGTGCAATTTAGAAAAGTGTTTAGTTTCCGAAAGTGATTCGCTAAAACAAACAATTTGAATAATCGGTCAGTCCAGCTTACCTCCTGTTATCAGCCAGATTATGAAGCAGCCCAACATCTCAACCGATAATATTTTATAAAGTGTAACTTTTCTTCAGGCAACAGACTAACGTCGAGTCGTAGACCAAAATTACTTGAGTAGATCTTCTCTCCACTCTTGCAAATCCTGCGAGTCTTGCATTAACCTAATTTCCTCGGGATTTTATATTGGCGTTGTGCTGACTCAAATATTTTTCTTAATACTTACATCATTTAACTGGGGCACGCATACACCTTTTCAACAAACAACTGTGAAGTATGCTGCCCAGTGTTTCCTAGTTACATCAACAAAAGTTTCGTTACCAGCACATACCAGTTTTTTACAAAAGTTAAACAATTTCTAAATGCTGCGTACATTACACTTTCGTTTTCAAGATAATCCGCCATATTTCCCCTATCCGGGGCTGACTCCTTCCTACAGAATTAATACATTCGAAACTTTTTCTCTACACAGGGTCGATAAAAATGAAAGGTTCCTTTGGCACATCGATTTGGGAATTACTTCTTCATAAGTTAATTTCTCAGAGCAACGCGTCGTGTATTCAGTTGTGTGCCCCATCCACCCTATTCTCCGGACTTAGCCCCAGCAGACTTTTTCCTGTTTCCCAAACGTAAAACCACTTTGAAGGGACGTCGTTTCCAAACCATAGAGGAGATTCAGGAAAATGCGATAAGAGAACTACGCGCCATTACAGAAAGTGCGTTCCAGAAAGCATTCCAACAATGGAAGAAACTTTGGGAACGGTGTATCGCCAGTAGAGGGGACTACTGTGAAGGGGACAATGCTTAAAATGCTGTAAAATGAGCAATAAATTGTTTATAGCAAAAGTTTGGTCTTTTTTTTTTAATACGGAATGTATATACTCGTGCTTAAACTACACAGGAATATAATTTATACTCCGATGTTAAAGAGAATACATAGGCCAATTATGTTTAATTAAGGGGATGAAGCAATCTTGTCACATATTACAGTGTATTATACGTTGTTGTAGCTTTGTAGTCTCTTGGTGTGCAAACTTCATACCAGTGCCTGAACACGGATATTAGACACACAATATTAATATCAAGTGTATTTTGGGACTCCAATATTGGCACCAACCACTTCAATACTGTGGGAACTACTCTTCTTATACCACCTGCTGTTAAAAAACAAACTCACTTTCTTACCTTGTCACTATGTTTATGTGCCTCGTATAATTGGCACAATAAAAATTATTATTCCTTAAATGTTGTTAATAGGCTGGTCTTTGAAAATGAGAAGATGTGTGTTGTCTCGGAGTTACTAGTTTGATGTGTAAATGTATTTTACATAAAATTCATGCTTCAAAGGATTATGTCTTATTGTATGAAAATATGGTTGGATCAACGAATTTTTTTATTCCGAACAAAACTAAGCATACGTCAAAGGTTAAACATACACACTTAACAGTGAATAACGATTTTATATCTTAGCCAGCTATACGGTCAGGTGTTGTAGAACTACGCTGTCATTCATAACGGTAACTTTAATATATTCGAGAGACCAAATGAAATACACCATTCATCAAGCACTGAGCATATTTGTTTTCTACTCAGGAGATTCGGAGTTTGATTCTTTGCCAGCAAATCGTTTATCTTGTGGCTATTTTTTCGTTATCATCTCGAAGTTACCGTTAAAAAATTAACTGATGAAAGGCGTCGAGCTCGTGTTTCTTTTAAATCCATTCATCATAAAAATCATTATGTCATTTGACTCTACAAAAGCAATCAAATTTTAAATGGCCCTTCAACACAACAATGATCATGACATAAACACTGTCTTGGTACTCACGTTGTACCCAAATTCAGTCACTCAAAGAAGGATTATCAAAGTCAGCACAAAACATTTATGATTTAATGCGTCCATATGTGTCTACAGCGTCGGATTCTATTTATTCACGTTTTGTGTTTCCTGCTTTCTATGCTAGAAATGTACATTGTACTAATCGCTTGGTTTTCTTTTTCCACAGAACTACCTTTAATTGACATTTACTTTATACAGATTGAGTTTCTTTCAAGTTGGTTTAAAATTAGTACTTACTGCTTTTTCATTTTAACTACCCAGCCTACACAAGTGTAGTAGTTTCGATGCCCACTGTTTTCTTTATTACTTACAGTGCAACAAAATAAACAGTACAACGTCTGGCAACAAACAACCTGTGTTTCGACAAACGTTTTACTGGTTAATTGACATAAACACAACGAAATAAAAACAGATCAATCCAGTCCGTGCCTCCATCCCCTTTCTTCAAGATCCATTTTAATATTGTCCTGCCATTTACGCCGATGTGTTTCTTGCGGCGTCTTTCCTTCAGGTCCCTTACCAAAACCCTGTAGGCACCTTGCCTATCCTTCATGCGTGCCACATGCCCCGTCCCTCTCTTTCGTCTTGATTTTATCACCCGAATAATATTTGGTGAGTAGTGCAAACACGCGGTGGTGTTGTTGGTTGAGGCACTGCACTAGAAGCCGGAAAGTTGTGGGTTCGATTTCCGATTGTGTCATTGGTAATTTTATTTACATAATTCTTCCGGCCGCACTTTGGCCCTGGGCTCGAATCAGCCTCTAAAAGAAATGAGTATCAGGAATACTTTCTGGAGGATAAAGGCGGCCGGTTCGCAGATCTGACAAACTTCCAACTTCATGTGCCAGTTTTCTTGAAATATGGGAGCCTTACCCTCCGGGAAAACTATTTGCCTGTAATAGGCCTGAACAGGGATTGTTTTACCTTTTAGTACAGATCATAAAGCTCCTCGTTACGTAGTCTTCTCCACTCCCCTGTTACTTCGTCCCACTTAGACCCGAATATCTTCAGCACCCAATTCTCAAGCAACCTGAACGCAAGTTCTTCTCTCAGTGTGAAGAGACCAAATTACACAACCATACAAAACAACAGGCAAAATTATAGTCCCATGTGTTTTAAGTTTAACATGTTTGGAAAGAAAACGCAGAGACAAAATATTCCGTATCAAATGGTGGCAGGCATTCTTTGTGTTCAACCTGCTCTTAATTTCTCCATGGCGACAATTCGTGATTTGTTATGGCTGTTCACAAAAGTTTGAACTTCGCCACAGATTCAAGGGTTTTATTAGTTCTCTTGATGTTGTGATTCCGTCCTGCTTTCTGTCCACGCAATTTGACCGCATACTTAGATCTCACAGCATTCATTTCTAGACCAGTCTGCATAATGAAGCTGAATAAAGTCTTTGTGTTTTTATTTATATTATGTATGCTTCCGCTCAGTATATTATCGTACAGGGTGGGGCAAAATACCCTCCGTACTTTCAGTAGGGCATTGTGAAAGGAGGGGAGGCCGTAGAAGGGTGGGGTTGGGCTCGAAAGGTGCAGGTAGTTGGGAAGTTCCCGCCACAACACTCCGTAGTCGTAAAGATGGTGTGGTTCAACGAGCAGCGCGCATTTGCCGTCGAAACCTACTTTTCGCAAAGTCACTCTATCTTAGCGGTGCAGCGTGCGTTCCGTACTCGCTACCAAATCACCCCTCGGGACCGAGTACCGGACCGAAAATCCATTCTGTTGTGGCTTGAAAACTTAAGGGAAACGGGAAGTGTGTCTGAAAAAAGATGAGGACGACCACGGACCTCTCGAACACCAGAGAACATCGAGGCTGTCAGACGGTCCTTTTGCAGTCTCCCAGGCGCTCTGCACGCAAACACCACGCAAACAACGGCCACCACTTGCAAGATATTCTTTCTAAGACTACGTGATTTAAAACTTCCCATGTTCTAGTTTCAGAATCCAGAAGTAAAATGTTTGTATCTCGAATAGTTATTTTGTTATTCACCATAAGATTTACGGAGGTTATTTTGCCCCACCCTGTACTAGCTAAACAAGAAACTAATATGCACCTCTTTATTTCAAGTCCTTATTCGAAATTCTTCCTTCCCCTCCTCCAGGTTCATGTTAGTATTTAAAGCGCACAATCTGTAGGACAGACGGCACCGTTTAAGTACACGTTTCTTGTCACATTTATCACTGGACGTTACAGGTGTCCGAGTGCTTGCTCGTAATCTTAGGAACTCGCCGTGTTTTCTCCTAGACGAGTTTCGACTCTTGTCTCGTGTGGAAAGACGTAGACATTGTTAGAAAACACGTTATTTCTATTAAGAAGATTTGAATTAATTTGATATAATTTCACACTTACTCCTTCATTTACCCCTTCTGTTCAGCAGTATTTGCCATTAGTCCGTTAGCATGCTTTATGTGTGTAAGGCATCAGTGATATCTTGTCATTTAAAATGCTAATGTATGCCAATCAGCTTGCTTTTTCTTACCACATAATCTGACGGTTTAAAAACACAGTTAACCAGCCGCGTGTAAGTCAGCCTTACGGGCACCACTGGACGACAGTAGCACTTTCTTTCTGAAAACAGCCCTTTTAAGGTCTAAAGTATTAATTTTCATTTTCTATGCGTAGGTGCAATACTTCGCCGGTCCCAGTGGCCGGGCGGTCTACGGCCTCTAGCCTGCTGCTGAGATTGTGGGTTCGAATCCCACCGGAGGCATGGATGTCTGTCTTTTGTGAGTTTTGTGTGTTCTGAAGGCTACTGCTAGCACGCGTTCATCTGCCTGGGCTACATAATGAAATATGCCGATAGTGGGATTCGAACCAACATAGTTTGTTTCCGAAGGCTACTGCTAGCACGCGTTCATCTGCCTGGGCTACATAATGAAATATGCCGATAGTGGGATTCGAACCAACATAGTTTGTTTCCGGAGGCTACTGCTAGCACGCGTTCATCTGCCTGGGCTACATAATGAAATATGCCGATAGTGGGATTCGAACCAACATAGTTTGTTTCCGAAGGCTACTGCTAGCACGCGTTCAACTGCCTGGGCTACGCCTGCTGACTATAAGAACGGTCCGGTCGCCTCATCCATTCCTAACAGCACAGCTAGCTAACCTCACGTCTGGGAAAGTTAATGGTTTAATTAATGTATTAATTTCAAATTAAGCAAATATATTGTTGTCTTCGGTTAATATATACGCGGTGTGATTGATTGTAATGAATGGAAGACAGAGAAACGCCACGAATACACAAATATGGGGAAAGTAAAACGACTCGAATTATGATGGCGACTGTACCTCACGTCACTGCCTGAGCGGGACGTACGAAATATCAGGCCGATGGATTTTTGTTCGGCTGAGTGCACCTGCCTTTATCATGGCCTTAAAAAAAATCCATGTTTGCTCTCGTAACATTCCACAGTACAGCGGAATGTGTATGTATGTGTCTAATACACATACATACACATACCGCTGTACTGTGGACTGTTATGATAGCAAACGTGAATTCTCTGTATAATACGTACGCTCATACGTATACATACCTTTCTACTGTGGAATGTTATGAACTTTTCTAAGGCCATGATAAAAGCGAGTAACTAAGAGAGTGGTATAGTGTATTTGTGTACATTTGCTTTGCGATTCACAAACACATTGCTACAAGAAAATTTAAAGTTCGTGTCTCGTGTGAAATTTAGAATGAACAGCACCAACCCGTCGAGATGTGAGAAACGGACAGAGAAGTGCTGCGTTTTCTTGTTAGTGTGCTGTGCGCGTGCCTTCAGAATGTTAGGTCGACATGTTATTCCACACTTGTGTACCTCATTACAGATCCACTACAGTATATTTCTGGTCACACTGTGCCTATGTGGCGGTGCTGAACTGTAATAAATCTACAAATTTGGAGGGAGAAAATATTAGCCACTTACACAATTTTGTAATTTAGATGTGTTTGTTTTGACAAACAAACATGTCATTGCTACAATAAAGTGTGTATGTGTGCTTGTCAATATTATTCCTGTGTTATGCCCTTCCAGTGTAACGGTATTTACTAATGTGTGTGGGCAATATGTATAGTCTCTTTGTGACTGTGTGTTGGGATAGGCCTATATTTATAGCATTAGAGTTGGGCAGTGTTCTTCTGAATTATTGAACAATCCACCCCTCTGACGCACATTATCAACAGAATCATATTGTTTTCTTTTGATGATTTACTGATGAATATGTCGAAATATTTCATGTGCATGAAAGCTGTAAGGATCACAGCACCAGGCACAGCACACAAAACGTATTTAGCATGGCTGATTATGAGCTCGGTTCGCGAAATGACCGCGTGTTTCTTTGCTCTTGGTACTGCTGCATCTGGTTGTATGGATGTGTGATATATAGTGTTGGTTTTGGATCTGGATGCAGTGATGTCAGTTTTTTGTAGGCATTTTGACAGCCCGAATAAGAAACCTTGAATTAATAAAAGGTTTTTATTGGCGTTTAAAATAGAGTTTGAATTGCATCCCAAAAATGTGTTAGTAATTCGCAGATAAATGATTTACGCATAAGCGAGCCAAATTCCGGTGCACTGCTAAACCTCACCTTTTGATGTCATGACTACAGAGCAGGTCAACCTTTCTGTCAGTTCGGAAACATGTCTGTGTCATATTTAGGTTTGAGTGAATCGGTGTAATCATGTTTGGAAATGGAGTACCGTCCGCATATGCACAATTTACGCATACCTGACTGAACAGCCAGTCTGTTTGGGGTAAGGCGGCCGGAACGTGAAGCTGATCATTACAATCCGTTTAGTTCTAAGTTTGAGGATGCTTGCAACCACAGTTGCACTTCCGTATATGGCTTTATGGTGTGCTGTTTAATTTTTTCAGTTACACGTACAGAACACTTCGCAACGAAAGTGGGATTTTACGTGTCAGTCACATTTGTTTAGGCACATCCAGTTTGTTAACCTTTTGGCGCCGGAATTATTTTTTTAATTTTAGCACACCCTGTTTATAAAATGTGAATAATACAGGAACCAAATACTTTACAATTATGAAACAAACTGCATTTTGAAGAGAAAAAAACGGAGACTACATACCATGTTTAAAATATTCAGTACTTATATTTGTTGAATAAATATATAAAATGCAACTTTAGAGGTTAGCGTTGCGGTACGACTACTATAGCTGACATTAGGCGTCAAAAGTTTAACTAATACTCAGGTTACAATTTGCGTTAACACGGCAAAAGTGGCAGATCAGCAGCATAGTGCTTCAGTGTTTGATATTTGAAAGTATATTCGTATTTGAAGCCAATTCACTACGTGTAGCCTGTCTTGTGTTTAGTTGAGGAATGCGCAAATTAGATATGCGATGTGTGTTAGTAGCGACGCCGGTTACCCTAATTCCTAATTATGCATACGGACGTTTCCGCGGTTGGCTCAGCAGCTGTTGAATCATTAAACACTGCAAGCTCTTTGCCAGTGTTATTGCAAGGACGTTCAAATTTATTTTCAGTTACACAAAGACAATCTGTTTTCTTTGTTTACAGTCCAAAGAAGGCAAGTAAGTGCAGTGCATATGAGCACCAAGTGAGAAAATTAGGAAGAGAGTTTCATATGCGGGCGTTCTTTAGTGTGAAAACTTGTTTTAGGCTAGTATGTTGACACCAATATTTCGGAGGAACATACTGCTTCCGTCTTCATGTTAGAAGCCAATTTCATCTCTTAAGATGGAGGCTTGAAAGGTTTGCACGCACCTGTCACGCCACACACTATCAAAACTTTACCCGAAATATGTAATGAAAAGATATCAAGGGAGGTGCCTATTTGGTAGACGTTAGCATAAATGTGAGCGTAATATTATAATGGTTCTTCAACAAATTTCATAGTGTACATTTTCCGTGTAAATATATTACATATGTAAAATTTAATACCAACTTGCCGCACAATGTTATTTATCGGTTAATTAATGCACCGACATGATTCGGCCTTAGCTGTTGGCCATCTTCAGGAAAGTAATAAGTTTTTTTTAGCATGTGCAGCGTGTGCTTCAAGTGTAGATATACTGCCACATAATTTGAAGCATAAGCTGCATATGCTATGAAACGAGCTCCTTGAAGATGGCAACAGCTAAGCCCCAAACATGTCAGAGCATTAATTAACAAATAAAAAGTGTTGTGTTGCAAGTCCGTGTTAAATTTTGTATCCTTTCTTCAACAAATGTGCTCTCATATGGCACAGAAGATGACCCATTAACCTTTTGGCGCCGGAATTATTTTTTTAATTTTAGCACACCTGTATATAAAATGTGAATAATACAGGAACCAAATCGTTAGAATTATGAAACAAACTGCATTTTGAAGAGAAAAAATGGAGAGTATATACCATGTTTAAAATATTCAGTACATATATTTGTTGAATAAATATATAAAA
>Ga0123354_10020528_pt1 | contig 10392 bp, 8 predicted proteins | sample TergutLab28metaG_2_FD_97872 | JGI IMG/M metagenome (GOLD analysis project Ga0123354, IMG submission 97872) | Labiotermes labralis P4 segment gut microbial communities from Petit-Saut dam, French Guiana - Lab288 P4 | ecosystem: Host-associated > Arthropoda: Insects > Digestive system > Gut ...
AACGTGGTATATACTCTCCGCTTTTTCTCTTCAAAATGCAGTTTGTTTCATAATTCTAACGTATTTGGTTCCTGTATTATTCACACTTTATATACAAGGTGTGCTAAAATTTAAAAAAAAATAATTCCGGCGCCAAAAGTTTAATTAAGGTCATAACACGCAATACATTGACACGCACTTCACTGGTACATATTTGCAGCTATCTACAATCACTTCTAAGATATAAATTTTTAATTTTACGCACCTATCATTCGGAAAGCTATATCTACGTGAGCAAGGATGCGAGGATCCATGAACATTTTTCGGAACCAAATGGAGATGGACAGCAAAAAAGGTTTCGAAACACCGCTGCACTGGCTCAATGTGGTAACGAGGGTACAGCGAGGCTTTATGGAAATTGATGAGTCAACAGTGCCCTCTTTACCATTCATCATTTAAACAACCGTTCCTTAACATTCTAATTCTGCGGACCCATTAGCCAAAATTACCTTAATAAGAATTTAAAAAAACGATCAACACACACACACTCAAGCTTCCACCAGTATATTCACATAATACAGCGACAAGGGAAGTTGTTTCATATTCACTGTACCTTACGTGCTGTTAGGCAGGCTGGCGCGGCGCAAATTACACGAGCGTGCGCGAGCGACGTTTATTAGCAGAAGGAACGTTTGGGGAGCAGAATTTTCGTATAACCAATGAGGTGAATGGAACCAACATAACCAGGTCGCTACTGTAACAGGTTCCAAAGATACAACAGCGCTAAACACCAGACCCCACTAGTTACAATGTTAAACCTATTCAATTACTCCAAAATAATTACAAACAAGATGACACTTTTGGACTATCCTTTATTTCAGGGTTAGTCGTCCTTCACGGGTGCAATACAGCAAAAGATTACACAGTATGCCAGAGGCTGCCTGTACAGTAAAAAAAAGTTAAACTCCTGATGATGAGCTCCCTGAAGCTCGAAACATGTAGAGTGAAGGACGACCAACCCTGAAATAAAGGATAGTCCAAAAGTGTCATCTTGTTGGTAATTATTTTGGAACAATTGTAATGATGCACTGAACAATGAATGTAAAATCTATTCAATCACCTCGCATTTTCTAAAAGATGGGCTACAAGATAAGGTTTAGGCAAGAATCTCACAGCGGTGTTACTGAAGACCCAAATCTTCTGGGACGTTCTGAAACGCCACTATACAGCGTCTATTCTTGGACGTCTCGTGTGCGTGTCGGTATGTACCTTCGAAACGTTTGTAGCTATTTACCAAAAGACAAGACGATAACATACCACATGACAAGAACCCGCATGAAAAACGTTCCGCGTTTAAAAAGGAGTAAACATTCCGAATGTTCGGTGCTAACGCTGTTATTTTCTCCACAAAGGAGGCACACACAAGATGCCAGAATTTCAATCCTGTTATCTCGACAAAAATTATATTGTGCGCGCGCTCTTCCGTCATTTTGGAATGCCGACGGTATCGTAAACAGAGGCGTCGGACTGGCGTTTTAAATGCTGAAGGAACAGAGGTCGAACCTGTTACAGATTTTAAAACCGTGGTGCAAAAACGGCACAGACAAGTCTTTTATAAACTTAAAAAAGACAAGATAGAGAATTTACAAAATTAACAATAACGGAACGTTCACTCTCTACATTTTACGTTTTGTTGACCTTGCATCTCTGTACAATCTTGTAAATAAAACCAACTTGGTGCACAACCTTTTCTTTGTATGTTTATATTTATCTATTTCTACATGTTTCGGGCGAGTACGGGGCCATCATCAGGAGGAAGAACTGTGTTCATGCGACACTTTGTACTTGTTATTCTGCGTGGATGACTGGTATGCAGGAGCATATGCTCCTGCATACCAGTCATCCACGCCCGAAACATGTAGAAATAGATAAATATGAACATACAAAGAAAAAGTTGTGCACCAAGTTGGTTTTATTTACAAGTTCACTATCTACTCTCCATAAAATACACGTGTTTCAAAACACTTTTAAAACATTCCAGTAGGTAGAGTAGGCATTTATAAGGATCAGACAATACAAATAAGCCCGCGTGTGGCTACAGAAAATATTTCAGTTATCAGCACACGACCTTGTGAATGTATACACTGATTACTGCAGGCATTCAATTCACGAGCAATTCCACTGCACCTAACTCGCAAACCTGTACCAGGTTTGTAGTGTGTATTCACCGATAACTGGGGTGGAGGGCATAGGGAAATCAGTACAATTACAGTCTTACCAATGGCTTATTCCTTTTATTTACCAATTTACAAGGCTGAGACTAACCTGAACTTTATTTAAAAAGTCAGCTCGCACCGCACAGTAAACACCGCTCTCTCTCTCGCTTATAAAAGCCCGTTGTGTTTGTGGAACATTCTAAAGCAAATCGTTTACAGCCTGTCGAAACACAAGTACCTTTATTAATTTACACAAAGCTACACGTTTCGTTCGTTACTGGCCATAATCGGGCTAACAATATGATGGCCGTCAACGACCGAAACAGTAAGTTAATGTTGCATACTTACTTACTTACTCCATGGTGCAGGGTCCTTCTTGAGAAGCTAACTGGTTTGCAGCTAGTCAAGAAATTCCCCGCATTTTACGGAACCCGAAGGTTCATTACCGCACTCACAAGCGTCCGCCACATGTCTCTATCCTGGGCCAGCCCAATCCAGTCCACATACCCACATCCCACCTCCTGGAATGTTGTATACAGAAACGATAATTCAGTTTATGAGATATGTGCAAAAAAACATGGTACAGCCGTGCAGGCCACAGATGACAATATAATACGGAGCATGCGGTTTGCATGCTGGGTAACTAAGGCCACACACATACACACAATATGCAATACATATTGTTTATAAAGACGGTAGCAACGGATACGCGTAGGCGCCTTAATGTTACGTTACACATACGATATGTGTCTTGCTTACATTAAACCTGGTGGCATAGAAAATAACCATTCGGTCTGCAAGGGTTACCAACTACTGGCGAATTTACGTTCAGAAATTAATGGAGACACAAAAACGCTGTAACACACTGGGCGATCAAAAGATAGGACGAGTACTATTTGCTTTTTAACCAAGGTAAGTCAAGATATCGTGTGCCTGATTTCGCTACATGCAATGAAAACAGCGGGAAGCTGGTGTACAATACAAAACCACAAAATCCTAACCTCTGCGGCTGATGGAGCTGAGTGGTCGGTTTCAAGTTCCGGCGACTCTACCCGCGGGGAAAGCTCCCGGTACGCACACAATATGACATCGGGCAGGCACATGTATCGGGTACCGACGCTATGGAGAATGAGAAAAATGTGTCCTAGTGGGAAAAGAACCCCGGCATCAAGGTTGTAGCATCCTGTCTCCATAACCACAAGTCCACCAGAACATTTTCTACTCTTTTGAGCAACTCTACGCTCAAATTTAAGCTGTGTCGTAGCGTCAACTAAAATGGCTTCAACTGTAGTGACAAAACGATGAAGAACAAGACAGTCAATGTGCATATACACGTAAAAATGTTATGCGTTCGCGTAACCAGTGTTGCCACGGAAATGCAGTAGGTATTGAGTATTCTGAGTGTGTGTGTGTCTGTAGCCTTAGTTATCCAGCATGCAAAGCGCGTGCGCCACATTGTATTGACATCCGTGGCCTGTCGGGCTCTACCCTATTTTCCCACATTACCTCATGAGACACGATTATCGGGAAAAGTTACTGAACATAAAATGTGACTCCGATTTTCTCAACAAATGTTGCCTAAAACATTTCTCATGCAAAGAAGAACTCAGCGAGATATTATCATAAATGCCAATACGTCTGCATGTAAAGTACCGGTTACTCTTGTCAGATTTTAATGAAACATGAATCTCTCTACAGATTTTCGAAAAAAACACTCAAATACCAAATTTCATGACTATCCTTCCTGTGGAACCGAGTTCTTCCGTGCGGTTGGACGAACGGAGACAAGACGAATAGTCGCTTTTCGCAATTCTACGAACACACCGAATAAGAAGCAAATGATGCAACCCGTAGAAACAAGTAAGAATCAGTACCGTAAAAGCGGGGACATCTGGTACGAGGCAAGTGTATTGTAATGCACGTCAAACATCTACCAGACAGACATGACGGTACTATTTCAAAACAAGGCGTTATTTATGAATCCTGAAAGGTAAAAAAAATTCCACTATGCGTCAAGGCCGAGTGCAAAGATGTAAACTGGGATGCAAAAAAAACAGCCTCCATATATTTAATGAAAAAAAAAATTGGGCGGAATCGTGCGATCCAAAAACTGAAAATCCATTTAAGTCCTACGAAAAAAGACCTAAAACACTTATACTGATAAAGGTAATGGCAATGCCCGTTCAAATGTACGTTACTGTCAATTTAAGAACACGCTCCACGCTCTGCACTGTGATCCGAGGCTCGTACCCAAAACATTCCCATTTTCATGGGTTCTTTACGTTAACAAGTGCGCAGGCATTAATGTCGAGTTTGTTCGTCAGCAAATTTCAGCTCCGAAAGCATGGAACGAATTCTGAACATAGCAGGTAACGAATTTATACAGCATTATCTTTTTTTTTTTTTTTGAGAAAACAGCAGTTCCATAGCTAATAAGAATTCCTGCGCATTATCATGGACCCTGAAGGTCTACTAACGCAGTGTTTCTCAACCGCCGGGCCGCGAGAGGTTGTCCTGGAATTTATTTTAGTTTTCTAAGCAATTTTTATGAATAAATGCTTCATAGTGGATAAATTCTGAGGAGAAAAAATATTCGTGAATGTGTCGAAAAACTCAGACCCAGATGTTGGCTTGAGGAAACTACAATATGTTACAAGATTTCATTAGTCCAGCGACTGATAATTTAATTGGAATTATATATGTGTCAACATGCCACACCGTACGCATAAGTGTACTAATACTCTTTATGTTTATACCATTAACTAATTATTAATACTTATGTTACTTTAAAGTATGAACTTAAAAAAAACGGAAAGGTATTTACGTGGAAATTTGTTGGGACCGGGCCCTCGTCTTGTGAAACAAAAGAATTTACCGGTCCGAGCTCTCACAGAGGTTGAGAAACACTGTCATACCGTACTAACAAAATCCCGCCAACTGCCCTTATCCTGAGCAAGATGAATCCATTCCACGCCCTCCAATCATTTCTTTAATAACAATTTAACATTAGCCTCGCGCCTAAGCTTAGGTCTTTCATATTCTCTCTTTCATTCAGATTTACCAGCAAACTACTGATCCCATTAAGACCTAACACAACCTACTGATACGTTTACCGATCTAACGGAAGTACAAGCAAAAAAAAAAACTATACGGTCATTTGTGATAGAAAAATTGGAAAAGAGCCACCAAAAAATCTGCACCACTGTCATCTTGGTCAACAAAATAGCAGACAGCGTCCCCGGAAAATATGGATGCTCCAACCTTCAGTGCCCCTTGCTACTACTGTGACAGCAGTGTGCCCCCCAGGTATCACAGTTCGTCACCGATGTCCTGGCGTATACCAAGTCCTTATAACGCGACAAAGCCGCCATGCTCATTGACAAACAATACGCACCGTCCATTATCCACGATGTCCATCTGAAATGTATTTACAGTCCATGCAAACGGTCTTTAAAATTTATTATAGCTTCAAGACTATCGATTAACACACTCTTACCATCATTTTGCGAATGAATCTTCCTTCAAAATGTATGTTGACTGCTGTTACCGTGAAAAAAATACATTAAACCTGTCCTACCGCTTTACATCTCACCACTGCATGTGTGCTGTCTCTGTACGCCCTGCTCTTTAAACAGAAATAGCTCTTAATAAATTCAGAAAACATCGATCTTGTTGTATAATGTATTTTATTATTCTTACTTCTTATGTAACAACAAGTTAGTTAGTATAAACAGTCACTGAACTGTTTATAACAGCAGCTCTACTTTCATAGCGCATGACAAAGTACTCTTTTCAACACCGTCGGTCTGGTATGTATGCTGACGCAATTTTTACTTTGAGTAAAACGTTTTCATTTCTTACCGATCTTTATGTTACTATATATAGTCCACGTCCCACTGGATTCTGTCACAAGTCCGATCGACCTATCCGACCGCCACAACGAATGCAGAATACAGACATTCGTGAATTTATCTCTTTAAATTCCCGTCCAGTAGGGAAAAAAAAGTGCCCTGTGTTAAGCAGAGACGCCGCTGTTAACTCCTAAATACAGAATGCAATACTCGGTATTGCTCTTCTGTTGACGGTTCATTCAACATCACAACTATTGCTTCTAACGGTAGATTCATGGATTCATTCATTCTATCTGAAGTATGTCTTAGGACACGTCCATAGCATCTTCCAATGCCAGTTCTCCAGACTGCGATGCAGTGCTTCCTCTTTCAAATTACATTATCGTCTCTCTAAAGGTCCTCTGTTTTCCTTACGGTCATCCAGTAGACGCTTAGATCTTTTTCCACGTCTTCCCGTCACTTTTATTCTTTCTTCTATCTTTCCCTCAATTAACGTGTTTTAGAAGGTAGTTTCTATGAAAGATGTAAACAATTCAGTTAGCCTTCCTTCTTTCTACTGTATGTAGGATATTACTGTCCTCTTTGACTCTATGGCATACTTCATTTCTCACACTGTCGGTCCAACTAATACCCATCCTTCTCAAACATCACACTTCTTTCAAAACTTCCCAGGTAATTCTGATCCAAACGGTAGGATAGTAGTCAATAAATTACAGGGAAATAATGAAGATGAAACAGTGACGTATACAGCCTGTCGGGGGCCCCTACGACTCGATAACCAGAGGGCTCCGATGTAATTACTAACAAAGTCACTCCAAGATGTCTCAGAAAACTGCCTTCTGTCAAAAGAACGGAATACAACAAATTTTAGCATCCTGTACCTTTTGTGCCCCCACATCACAAGGGGCCCTCGGCGCCGCGGGGTCTGCGGTATCCTTACCTACGACAATGAGACGAAAGTATTTGTGGTGAACTTTGAGGTATTATCCCGGAATCTGCCTTAAGACCTGAAGAAAACCGCGAAAAAAAACACAAGACAAGCGATCTGAGGTGTGAACCTTTCAAGTCTCGATACGGTTCAGCGCCATCGACTCTACAAAGACATTCGGACATCATTCATATAAAATTTGAACTTGTGGAAGACGATCAATCAACCACACAATGATGAGCAACATAAATGTAATGCAATCCCACACTTTAAAATTTTAACGCTCAATGAAAAATTCCAAACTGAACGCACAGCTCTCCAGTATCCTTCCAGTTTCAACTACCGCCTTCCTGTTCGTAACAAACAAAACATGGGCCGAAACATTTTCTGCGAACGTGCACATAACTTTTTCATTTTTTTAAATACTGCACTGTCTCTACGGGAGGGTGTGAAATCCAAAGCTCAAAAGAAGGCGCCAACAGCAGCTCGCCTATTCATTCTGATCATCACCTGTCAATAACGTCTAACCACGCCGCAGCCCTACCCACGGCTTGATTAAGCACGGCACGAACAGAACAGCAATGCCGTTCTGGTTTTCATTTACTTACATACTATGTCCAAATTTCGCGAGCTTTTATTTCCCTTACTTGCAACCTTTTCGACCTTTAAATCTACCGACGAAACCCAAACTCTAAAATCCACAACACACTGTAAGAATATATCGCCTGTAAGAAATAACAATTAGACAGGGGACTTCAAAGATCTATGAGTAAATTATACAGAATTATTTTATCTGACAACTATCGTGTGCCACTTCCCCGCGCTACTCCGCCGCGATTGTGGTGCGGTCGGCCGACCGGGTCAATTTATATTAAAAAAAAGGTAGGCCACAGGACGCGTCAACCAATGGATAATGGTAAAGTTCACCCTACAACAAGCCACGAAGGCCCATAGGGAGAGCAGAGGTACAGCTCTATTCCTTCTTTAACCTCGGCAATAGAAGGGGTAGTCAACGCCACGCCCCGGCCGCTTTACCTCCGGGAGAGACCCGGTACCCATTGTGTAGGAGGCTGGGTGGGCCCCAGGGCCGGTCTGGACGGGTGCGAAAAATCTCGCCCCCATACCGGGATTCGATCCCCGGACCGTCCAACCCGTAGCCGTCAACCAATGGACACAAGATAAAATTATGGCCCCAGAACACGTGCATTCCATTTCCAAGCATACTTTTCGTTAGCGGGGATTCTGTACGAGTAAAGTTTCCTTTATTAAGTTTTGGGCCATTCCGTCAGTCGCAAGGCTGGTGACCTAGACACCCGCACACACGTCGCCTAAAGTGGAATCCCGCACGGTACGCGTGCTGAATGAGCGTATTTATATAAAACCTCGAAAACCATTTCCGCACGACTTCCGTCGAAATGGATGACAAGAGGCACCTGAACAGAAGATTCTGGAAAAGGCACCTCGCTCGTTTAAGTTTAAAAGCAGGTCTCTTCTATTTCCCATCCAAAAGAGTTATTTCTTTACCCGTAAAGCTCCATCCTGCTAGACTCCACCACACAGCAGACTGACGATAAGCTAACAGTCGCTCAACTAATCAACATTATTTATGGAACCCATAATTCATTAACGTGTTTAGAAACTACCAATGAACACCCAAACGAGCCACACGAATCCAATCCACACACAAACACGTTTCAGGGACAGTGTAGTCGACATACTGATTATGCTATGGGGCCGAACGGTGGGGTGCTCGAATCCCGGTTGGGGAAGAGATTTTTCTTCTCCAAAAACGTCCAGACCGGCGCCGGGGTCCACCCACCCTATTTAATGGGTACCGGGATGCTTTCACGGGGGGGAAAGCGGCTCTGGCGTGATGTTCAAAACTCACCTCCATCTCGCGCCTCTAAACCCCTTTCATGCCTTCAACGTGTGGGCAGGGATGGCTTTAAACTTGTTAACCTTAAAGGGTGAAATAAGTGAACTGGTACCACGTACATTGTGCCAATTCAAGAGTGCTCGCAGAATTCTTTGCAAACCCTTAAGGAACCCCTTGGCTCAGTGGCATGCGGTTTAAAAAAACGGAGCTCTAGTGCGTATGTATACTCTCGACACAGAAGCTTGAGACTGGTCAAGAAAAACGGAGGAACCATGTTTGTAGCACAGCAAGGCATGCTGCATTAACAGGAAGTGACGCGATTTCACAACTCACACAAGCCGCTGCGCAGTATGAGTCGCATGCCAGCAAGATTATGTACTACAGGAATGAAACAAACAAACAAACAAACATCTGAATGACAAGAACCTGTGTTATGTCAAATAATCGCCTTTATCATCGGACAGCACGACCACCCTGTGTTCCTAATAGCACTCGTAAGCTGAATATTCCTGTACACAGCACAGTCGTTTATTCTTGGAATTCGGAATGTCCCTGCTACGAATTTCGGCGATAACGCTGCCTGTCATGAAAGGATGCCCGCGATTTCCGTCAGTGACACCTGGCAAAAAAATTACAGTGTGTCCCAAAAAGTTCTATCAAATTTTCTGAAATAACAAAATTATTTTTTTTTCTCTTGCGGAACCATGCTCCTATATAATACACATTCGGGGGTAGATCAAAAAAGTTCACAAGTCCCGTTATTAGAAATGCTGAACTCGCTATATTTCAAATTCTGATGATACATGACGGCGGCCGGCTTTGCGTTCGCGTTCACGTGATTCGAGGTTTAAAAAAAAACGTTCATTGTGTACTGTCGGCTTCCTCCAGCAAAATATTGCCTTTCACTAATGGGTAACGTAATCTTACGATCTGATCACTTTTAAGACGAGGGTAAGGAAAGTGATAATTGAGTTGAATTAAAAGGAAGTAAAGTGTGTTGGAAATCATCGAAAATTGTACAGAAGCGAAGTCTAGTGAAGTGAAAAGTCTAAAGTGAAGTGAATGAAGCAAAGTAAACTGGAATGAGGCGAAGTGAAGTGCGCAGTATGGGGGGGGGGAAGAGTCTTTATTGAAAAGGTTTATAGGAGCAGTAAGTGATGAGAAGTGAAGGAATGGGTTGAAAATTTGTGTGAATTAATGATTGTAAAAAAAATTACAAGAAATGCAGTACTCCCTTGCTTGGCGGTTTTTAGCTTTTGTACATGTTGTAAAATTCTAATTTGTCTCGTGTGTATTGTTGCTAGTTTTAAGTTGTCTTGTAATTGTTGTTGGTTGGTCGTGTGTATTGTTGTAGTTATTTATGTGTATTTGTGTACTGCTGTTTTTTTTTTGTACTTTATATGCCGGACTGCTGGCTAGAAGTCAGTATTCGGAAGGTCCTGCGACCGGCCACCTCGACACAGGTTTTTCTTGGTTTCCCTGTGTCTATAAGCAAATGCTGAGATGGTTCTCAAGATTCCAAGTTGCCACTACATGCTTCTC
>Ga0123354_10020531_pt1 | contig 10391 bp, 13 predicted proteins | sample TergutLab28metaG_2_FD_97872 | JGI IMG/M metagenome (GOLD analysis project Ga0123354, IMG submission 97872) | Labiotermes labralis P4 segment gut microbial communities from Petit-Saut dam, French Guiana - Lab288 P4 | ecosystem: Host-associated > Arthropoda: Insects > Digestive system > Gut ...
ATTGTTACACTCATGAGAAGCAATGGAGTGGTAATTGTTACACTCATGAGAAGCAATGGAGTGGTAATTGTTACACTCATGAGAAGCAATGGAGTGGTAATTGTTACACTCATGAGAAGCAATTGAGTGGTAATTGTTACACTCATGAGAAGCAATGGAATTGTAATTTTTAGACTCAGTTTTCCATACTATGCATAGGTGGGGTGGGATTGTGTAGTCACTGTAGCGATGTGCTCTAGGCTGAACGGTTCGGGGTTTGAACCCTGGTGGGGAAAATATGTTCTGGATCCATCCAGATTGGCTCTGAGGCCCATCCAGCCTCCTCTACAATGGGTACCGGGACTCTCCCTGGAGTAAAGCAGCCGGGACATAGCGTCGACCACTCAACCCTGTTTAATGCCGAGGTTAAAAAGATCATCAATCAATCATCATCGATATATATATGGTACCTTCATCAAATCCATACAAGGTTCAACAGAGCTATTGCATACCAAATTTGTCACAAAATAATACAGAAATACACAATATACTTGCCATATCTGTCAAATGTTGAGGTTAAAGAAATAGTAGACCTATACCTATCCCTCTGTGCCTTTATGGCATGCTGTATGGTGAACATAACCATTATGCTAATTGCAGGAAGTATGTTGGTAGTGTCATGGTGATACATAAGGCTTGTCTTTGCTTGGCTGTTTCCACTGAGTAGAATTTAGACAATCAGTGAAAGGGTATGGCAGTTGACACATCCTGCCTGTTGAAAGGTAAGATGGCTGTGCAGTCCAGCTTAATGTCAAAGCCATTATTAGGCCAAACATAAGAACCTTAAAATATATACAGTAACTGTTCGATTAATTCACTCATGACTTGTATTTCTGCAAAACCTGTCACATCTTCCTGGGATATTTATTTGAATTGTGCATCCAAAATTTTGTGATGTTGGTGACAAGTTTCTTGATTATCTATGGGTAACAGCTGTTAGCTTTTTGTTTATGGTTCCGTGCATCGCTGATCTATATTAATAACTGTCCAATGAGATGCAACACAAAGCAGTCTATTTATTATTCTGCAAGTTCACTCTACATGTTTCGGGTGTCAACCACACCCATCATCAGGAGTACACAAAACTGTAACTACAGCCTCCAGTGCTGGTCATATTTTTTGTGCAACTGCCTCCCTCCAACCTGGCCAAGCTTGGTCATATTGGAAGGAGGTAGCTGCACAGTACCGGAGGATGTAGTTACAGTTTTGTGTACTCCTGATGATGGGTGTCGACACACGAAACGTGTAGAGTGAACTTGCAGAATAATAAATATACATTACATATGTTTCAGAACTTGAGGACAGTTGAACAGAAAACCTGTTGTGATGTATAATGTGGGCGAAAAAATGACCTATAACAATTTTATTACAACATCTGAATTGTGACATTAGTTTTAAAGAGATCTTTGAAATTAATAAGAAGTATCAATTTATTATAATATATAATGACACACAATTATAGTGCAGTTTTGTATCACTTAGGCTGGAATTAGCTGTGTTTTAATACAGTTACTAGCAGTAACAATATAAATACTGGAAGGTTGTAAACTCTATCCATGAAGTAAAAGGTAAAGTGATCCCGTTACAGGTCTGGTGTTGCCCAGAGGGTGGGTAGAGGTATAGCTGTACTCTTCCATGACCACGGCACTAGAAGGGGGTGAGTGGTCAGCAGCACGCCCCGGCTGCACTTTACCCCCGGGAAAGACCCGGTATCCATTTTACAGGAGGCTGGGTGGGCCCTGGGGCTGGTCTGAATGGGTGGAAAATCTCGTCCCCACCGGGATTCGATCCCGGCATGCACCGGCCGCACTTTGTCCCCGAGAAAGACCCTGTATCCATTTTACAGGAGGCTGGGTGGGCCTCAGGGCTGGTCTGGGTGGGCGGAAAATCTCGACCACACCGGGATTCGATCCCGGACTTTCCAGCCTATAGTCAGTCACTATACCGACTGAGCTACCCAGCCCACCTAACCATAAAGTGGCACTCTATAATTATGCAAATAACCTTCTCTTCTATGTCATTATAGGCCTGATGATAACCCAAGGCTTTTTAAAAACACATAGCTATGCTATATATGCAAAGATATCATTTTTATATTAAATGTATTTGTGTTAAACTTTATTAATTCTTCCAGCCACACTGTGGCCCTGGGGTCGACTCAGCCTCTAACAGAAATGAGTACCAGGAATATTTCCTGGTGGGGTAAAGGTGGCCGGTGTGTAGGGCTGACAACTTTAGCACCTTCATGTGCCAGTTGTTTTGAAATCTGGAAGCTGCAACCTCCTGCAACCCTCAGGGCCTGTCCAGGCCTGTAATGGAATTGCTTTACCTCTTTATCATTATATTATTAAAACAACTTGTTTACTGAACCACAAGTAATACATAGAACACTCTTATTAAAAACAAATAGATAGTTTCTGTTATGGTTACCGTGTATTACCAGGAATGATTGTATTAACAGAAATTCTTGAAGAAGCAGAAAAGCCGGATGAAAGTTTCCCAGTGGCAGCTGCCAAGAGAATGTACCAAGCTTGTATGGACACAGGTAAATCATTATTAGACATTCTTGTCACTTCTATTTGTGTTTTGTATTCTTGTTTAATTTTGTACGAATAAGATCTAGTGTATGCATTTTTTACATATTCGTGTAATCTGGCTTGTTTTTGTTTTCCTGTTCACCATTCTTGTTCATCATACAAATATAATTTAAATTCCATATTAATAACTGTCCAACGAGATGCAACACAAAGCAGTCTATTTATTATTCTCCAAGTTCACTCTACATGTTTCAGGTGTCAACCACACCCATCATCAGGAGTACACAAAACTGTAACTACAGCCTCCACTACTGGTCATATTTTTTGTGTAGCTACCTCCCTCCAACGTGGCCAAGCTTGGCCATGTTGGCCACATTGGAGGGAGGTAGCTACACAAAAAATATGACCAGTACTGGAGGCTGTAGTTACAGTTTTGCGTACTCCTGATGACGGGTGTGGTTGACACCCGAAACATGTAGAGTGAACTTGCAGAATAATAAATAGACTGCTTTGTGTTGCATCTCGTTGGACAGTTATTAATATAGATCAGCGATGCACGGAACAACATAAAGTTAAAATTCTGTTCATTTAGACTGATTTGAAATTGACTATACCCACATGTTACACACAGGATTTTTGAAATGGATTCCATTAATTGAAATTTTAGTACATGGATCTTTTTTGTAATGCTTTATTATGGTGCTGCATCAACTCACTACCCTTAATAATATACAGTTTATAAATTTAACCATGATTTTAATATTTATAAAGAGTTAAAACATTAATAATAAACAGCTTTAATGAAATTTTATTGGGCTTTTGTAATTGTATTTTTGCACTTGAAGCTACTTGGACCCTCGACTTCATACAAAAAACACACATTTTTAATACACCATTTCAGAAACACATGTTTCTCGAAACATTGCACCGCTTTTTTGTGCTTTGTGTGACAATAAACAGTGATCCATAAACACAGTAATTCGAGTGTACTGGGCTTTTGAGGATTGGAAATTAGGAAGTGGCATTAAAACTGTGTGTTGTGTATATTTTGTTTTTTGTTCAAAACATTGCACTGGATTTCAGACATAACCCTTTAAATGCCGAGTTAAATCCCATCCGCCATTTTCTGGCATTATTAGGAGCTCACCCTATTTTCCACATTAGTAGGATAAGGGTTAAAGCTGATTTAACTCGGTTGTTATATAATGCTCATGATGTATGACACATTAATTGCAGACTATTCGGAGTCTGAAGGCTTGGAGCCCCTGCTGGACATAATCGAAAGGCTTGGAGACTGGCCAATGACATCTGACAGTTGGAAGGAGGAAGAGTTCGACTTGCAGAATGCTATTGCCCAATTAAATAGGCTTTTGGGTCTTTCACCACTTGTGTCCCTGCTTGTTTATTTGGACAAGAAAAATTCCACTCGAAGCGTTATTACGGTAAGTTAGTTGGCCTGCATAGGATAATTATGCCACATATCATACTCTGTAATTGCTTGAATCATGAGCAGCTGTTCCTTCTGCATGTCCTTCACTCCATATTACCCAGCCATCGTCTGCGTCAGTAGGACCTGTAGCTGATGCCACGGATGTACTGCAGCCTAATAGGCTTATTGTACTCACCCTATCCCCCCCACCCCTGTTTGGACGTTCCCACATTCGCTGCCAGGTACCTCCATGCCCACAGTGACTCGAGAGATCCAAGTAGCGAAAGGTGGAACTGTGTGGGCGAGAATTGGCCGGTAATTTTGCCTGAATTTGTAACTTCCACGTCAATTCAGGGATCATTTACATGGGACCCACGGCTTTACTTCCCTTCTGAAGGAAGGTGTGCTGAGGATTTTTTCGCCCTGAAAAATCCTGACAGCTTTGGTTGGGTTTGAACCCGCGAACTTGGGTACTTAAAGTCAGCACGCTACCACTAGACCACCAAAGCTGCTTTACCCAGCCATACTTGCAGAATTCAGAATTACTTTTTTCAGTACTATCTGTAAAAAATTTGTATGTGCAAATATTACTGTCTTATGGAGTGTGATGTGCTGAGATGCTAAAACCGTACCATTTATGTAATCACTAAATTATGTATCCCATTTTTCACACATCATGTGGGTGCTTTCCCTGTCAGTATTACAATATGTAGTTGATAAAACTTTTAACACTTTAAAGCCAAGTGGTTGCTAAGTGTACTGCCAGGTTTAATGATAATGGCTCTGCATGTTACCCCCACACAGTGTATTTATGCATTTTGTATGATTCTTACAAAGAGCAACCATTATTTCCATATATATCATTCACTGATTGGTCTTTCTAACATAATGCAGTACTATTATGTATGGTTGAATCTCTGTAACAGAGTTCTGAGTGAAGATTATGTTCATGTGGGATATGCATGCCATGTCCAGACCACATGGTGTCAGGCCATACCATAGCAGAGGCAATTCATCACCAGCCTGTCACTGTAAAGGCATGGGTTAGATCTCAGGCCAGACCATGTGGGTTTTATGGTGGACAGAGTGAAACTATGATATTGTTTTCTCCAAGTACTGCAGTTTTGTCCTGTCAGTGTAATTCCACCATTGTTCTGTACTCATTCAATCATCTACCACCCACACAGTATAATATTTTTCTCCAAGCACTCCTGTTTTCCCCTGTCAGTATCATTCCACCATTGTTCCATACTCATTCATTATCTACCACCAATGCTGTATAATGTTTTTCTCCCAGTACTTCAGTTTTCCCCTGTCAGTATCATTCCACCATTGTTCCATACTCATTCATTATCTACCACCAATGCTGTATAATGTTTTTCTCCCAGTACTTCAGTTTTCCCCTGTCAGTATCATTTCACCATTGCTCCATACACATTCATTCATCTACCACCCACGCTGTATAATGTTTTTCTCCCAGTACTTCAGTTTTCCCCTGTCAGTATCATTCCACCATTGCTCCATACCCATTCATTCATCTACCACCCACACTATATAATGTTTTTCTCCCAGTACTTCAGTTTTCTCCTGTCAGTATCATTCCACCATTGCTCCATACCCATTCATTCATCTACCACCCACGCTGTATAAAGTTTTTCTCCCAGTACTTCAGTTTTCCCATGTCAGTATCATTCCACCATTGCTCCCATACTCATTCACTCATCTACCACCCACGCTGTATAATGTTTTTTTCCCAGTACTTCAGTTTTCCCCTGTCAGTATCATTCCATTGCTCCATACACATTCATTCATCTACCACCCACGCTATATAATGTTTTTCTCCCAGTACTTCAGTTTTCCCCTGTCAGTATCATTCCACCATTGCTCCATACTCATTCATCCATCTACCACCCACACTTTATAATGTTTTTCTCCCAGTACTTCAGTTTTCCCCTGTCAGTATCATTCCACCATTGCTCCATACACATCCATTCATACATCATTGACATGTGACAATGTTGATAAATAAACCACTTCTTGTAAGACTTCATATTCTTACAGCAGAGATGTAGATGAAAGTCGTATGGGATGAGATGCTGTGTCATTAGGCATGTAGATCCTGACGTTTCAATGGAAGCAATCCTTTGAAAGAAGTACTTGCCCGACAACACAGTATCAGCCCTCCTATCTCTGCCTTTGCTCTTGCCCCCCCCACCCCCTTCCCAACCCTATCCACATGGTGTCACACACTAGAATACTGTAATCTTTATTCCAACTTAATGTTTTCATAATGAGCCATTTATATGAAAATTAAACTGATGAAATTATAACATGGAAGTTATACTGAGGAATTTGGGCTATGCCTTGGAGTGGATTTTGAATGAATGTAATTTGTACATTGGAAAACATTATGTGGGAAGTTCGGTGTATGCAGTATGTATCGTGCCTTCTTTGAGCGTACCAAAAACTGACCATATATTTTTTGTTACTGTGTTTGTCATTCACATGCTTAAGTAATCTTAATTTACGTCCATCAGATTGACCAAGCATCATGGATGTTGCCACGTTCCATGTTGGTGGACCAACATACGTACAGAAAACAGTTGGAGGCGTATCGTCGCTGGATTGTGGGATCTGCCGTAGAAGTCGTAAAGGCTCGAAACACGTCAGTTACAGCGACAAGAATTAGTGTGGATGCAATGGACTTGATTGAATTTGAGATTAAGCTGGCCCATGTAAATATTTTATGGTTTCTGTACCGTGCACTTTGATACAATTATGTAATGTCAACCAACAAAATGCACACTCCTTTAAATTAATGTTTTAATTCAATTCTTCATGTCTTCTACATGTTTCGAACATCACTTGTTCATCTTTTGTGTAGTTGACACACATTAATTTTTTTGTTGTGGTTTTCTATTTAGCATTCTTACATATACTGTATGTTAGTCATAAGCTAAATTTACCCATGCTTAGTTCTCGCCTCTCTTAAGACCAAGCATGGGAGGAATATAATTTCCTTCTATTTCTTTTTGTTTATAACTGGATGCACTAAGTGTTTATCGCGCTAGCAATGTGTGGAGTAACGCATGTAACAGTAGCTGCCTTGTGCTGCAGTTGCAGTCTGCTGTGTATCTCGAACAGTGACTGAGCAACAGAGAATGAAGCTGGACGGTCAGTGAGTGTTAACGGTAATGAAGAGTCCGCTGGTGAGATTTGTCACCAATACAGTTCAGTTGTAACTGCAATTGCTCCCTAATTAGGCACAATAAAACTCCAGTACACTGTACTTGGGGATTATTGAGAGTGTGTGCAGCCTGCCCGACTCCTCGTCTTAACGTGAGTTCCGAGCTCCGTCCCTCCTGGGAACAAAATCCAAGATACATTCCTCATCGGGTCTGCAACGGACACAACACTTCATCAGGAAGACCATGTACAAAATGGTCTTCCTGATGATGAACACATGATGCTCAAAACATGTAGAAGACACAAAGAATTGAATTAAGACATTAATTTAAAAGAGTGTGCATTTTGATGGTTTTCCATGTAAATATCTTTTTACTTGCCAATACTGAATTGTCTTGTGATGTCATCTTAAATCAAGTATAGTGAATTATGCAGTCAGGATCCCTGGACCTCACTGGGATGCATTGGCTTGTGGTCTTTGGTGATATTAATAATTTACTGCATGAAAACCAGAACACCATAATAGTTGACCCCACTGGAGATGTGTGTGTATGCAAGAAATGCAGAATATTCATTGTATGATAATATGTGTATGCTTCATTCTTATGACCATAATGCAAGAAAAATTCATTATGTAAAGGTACCTAACGAATTATTTAAACAGATGCATGTATCACGCAATTGTGATATTAGTAACAAATTAAAATTGTATTTGAGAGAAAATTGAAAGCAGATGTAAATCCAGAGGATGCTTGATGGCCTTGTTCGAGAATCCTTTGTCTTCTTGTCTGATATCTAAAAATGTAAGGGTTAAAATATTTTTCGCTGCAATTCCACATGTATAATTTTTATGTAGGTGTGATACATGGTGTTTTGCTGTGAAGGGGGAAATTGGATGTAGTTTGTTTCAGAACATGAGCTGGAACAGGATGTTAGGACATGAGAGGAGGAAGAAACAGGATTTGGAGTGAACTGCATGATGAGATACTTTATTACTTGAATAGAACGATGAAGCCAAGGAAGATGGGATGGGTGGGGCATATAGCATGCATGGGAGTGATAAGAAATGAAATCAGATTGTTAGAAAACTATAATGGAAGAGGTTACCTATAAGACTTAGGTATAGTTGGGAGAGTAATACTAAAATGAATTTTAAATAAATAGGATGTGATGATGTGTGCTGGTGCACAACAGAGATGGGCAGCAGGTTCTTGTGGACTTACTTACTCCATGGTGCAGAGTCCTTCTTCTGAAGCTAACTGGTTTGCAGCTAGTCAAGAAATTCCCCGCATTTCACGGAACCCGAAGGTTCATTACTGCACTCACAAGCGTCCGCCACCTCGGCCAGCCCAATCCAATCCATATACCCACATCCCACCTCCTGGAGATCCATCCTAATATTATCCACCCATCTACGCCTAGGTCTCCTCAGTGGCCTCTTTCCCTCCGGTTTCCCCACCAAGACCCTATACACCCCCCTCCCCTTACCCATACGCGCCACATGCCCAGCCCATCTCATTCTTCTCGATTTTATCACCCGCACAATATTGGGTGAGCAGTACAGATCACTTAGCTCCTCATTATACAATCTCCTCCATACCCCCGTTACCTCGTCCCCCCTAGGTCCAAATATTCTCCTCAACACCATGTAGGCTCTTGTGGACACAAATGAAAATTTTAGTTTTGTGAAAGACTTGAAATGTTAATCTGATGTTTATTGGACTGTGCATCATTGTGATAGCTGACGAATGAAAAACCAACTAGATGTCACTTGTTACTTTTATTTTACTTCTTAGAGCCTCAACATGTTTCAGGCATTAGTATCCCCATCTTCAGGAGTTTGCGACTACATTGTTGAACTACCACATTGGCCATTTCGTTCTTGCTTTGTTATGTGTTGGAGTTAGGGTGTGGTTTTTTATTCGTCAACTTGAAATGTTGACTGAGTGACAGAAGGATTCTGGCTTATGTACTTTGTATTTTGGACTGTGTAAGAAATTATTACATGTGGCACTTTGATATTTTTTCTTGAACGTGCATAGGTGACAACCCCAAGCGAGAAGAGGCGTAATGAATACCGAATGTACAACCCTATGACACTTCAAGAACTGCAGCATTTGACTGATTCTGTTCATACCTCCAGTTCTCATGCCAAGGTTTGTAATTGATTTTATGTTCAGAAAGGGGTACGCAGTGGTTGACGCACTGTGCTACAAGCTGTGAGGTCACAGGTTCTGTTCCCGATGGTGTCATCTATTTTTCATTCACTTAATCCTTCTGGCTGCACTATGGCCCTGGAGTCTGCTCAGCCTCAAACAGAAATGAGTACCAGGTGTATCTACTAGGGGGTAGAGGCAGTCGGTGTGTACAGCTGACAACATTACCGCATTCATGTGCCGACTGTCTAGAGAGTCAGGGAGCCTCAACCTTTGGAGGTGTAAGCTCCTGTCCAGCTTTACGTTACCTTTATGTCATAGAAATGCAGGGTGATCTTGTGGCTTATTGTTCTCAGTTTTAGTGGAATCAGGAAGTGATTATCATGTTCAGACAATGTAACATTTGAAACACAGTTCCTTCATTTTTTTTTTCAGTTGTCGTGAACACGGAACTGACTTTAATCTGTTTTTATAATTAATTAAGCACAAATTACTTTTGTACTGATGCTTTTAATTAACTGGATGGTAACTGGTCTTGTAATAAATGTATGGTAACAAATTTTGTAGAGGTAAAGAAAATGGATGTCTTTTATGTACAGTTTCTTAGTTAATGTTCTCAGGATGTTCTGAAGTTTGATGGTTCTGTGATGATCCGGGGAGACAAAAATTATTGATGTTTTCTACAGGTTATGTCATGCCGGTGTCGTGTCTAGTCTCTGTAGGATGTTTGACCGTTACTGCTCATTGGTGCTCCCATCTTTTGTCCTTAACACGTTCAGAAAACCGTTTAGTCATGATGGCTAGCATTTGTTCCTCTACATTCTGAACGCCATTATCCAGCCACTTTCCAGTGTCCAGGACAGCACACAACGAATTACAACGTACTCCCTTCCTTCCTGTGTCTAACACCTCCATATACTGTTACTTACTTACTTACTTACTTACTCCATGGTGCAGATTCCTTCTTGAGAAGCTAACTGGTTTGCAGCTAGTCAAGAAATTCCCCGCATTTCACGGAACCCGAAGGTTCATTACCGCACTCAC
>Ga0123354_10020537_pt1 | contig 10390 bp, 4 predicted proteins | sample TergutLab28metaG_2_FD_97872 | JGI IMG/M metagenome (GOLD analysis project Ga0123354, IMG submission 97872) | Labiotermes labralis P4 segment gut microbial communities from Petit-Saut dam, French Guiana - Lab288 P4 | ecosystem: Host-associated > Arthropoda: Insects > Digestive system > Gut ...
GTTTAAATGGGGTCATTCCAAGGTCTATGTTCGCCGTACAAGAAAAGTGATAATAAATATATAATCCTAGAGCAGCGTTCAGATTTTACGTCTTATAATTTCAGCAAAAGTATAAAAAAAGTTTCTCTATTTCACATTTTTTATTGAAAACGAAATTAAATTTTATATCCATCGACACGTTGCATCTCGTTATATTTAAAGTTAGAAAATTCTTTATGCATGTAGTCTCAAATATTCTACCTTTCCCTCTATAAACTTAGAGACCACAAAAAAGTCAATATTACACGTATAACAGCCATGTCATTCATAAGGTTAGTCATTCCCGTTGTGTTTATAATTAAACTAGATTGCAGTGTATATACTTGTCTAACACAACTATATGATGGTAGAGATATGTATAGAATTTGTTACATAAAATCAACTACATATTTCGGCACTTTACCTGAAGATGGCCAATGTAAAGTGCCGAAACATATAGTTGTTCTTTATGTAATAAATTCTATACATTTCTCTACCATCATATAGTTGTGTTAGACAAGTATATACACTCCAATCTAGTTTAACCTTATCAATTATTATTATTATTATTTTATTGAATTCGTAGGAAAATGGAGACAGTTGCTTTATGAGAAAATTATTTTGTACATCTTGCTGAATATTATTGATATAAAATCTAGAACAATGAGTTTGTTTGAAACCTGAAGCATAATTGGAAGCGAAGAGAAAAGTGTGCAAAATTTCAGCGTAAAAATTAAGGAAAGAGATTTTTTAAAGCCCAAAATCTATATAGAAGGATGTCGAAACTGATTCTGTATGGCTCTTTAGATCTCAGTCTGCTTTCGCCTAGTGACTAGTGGCAGGTTATTGTGGGAAAGGTGATGAAAGTTGGGTTCCAACAAATGTGGAGAATTTCTTTACTAGCTACTATTAGCTTCTCGGATAGATGTGTTCTCCATGGAGTTAGTTGATAGTATGATCGTTCTCATTTCGGGAAACTTCTGTTGAATATCGTGGTACTGACCGAAAACTATCATTCAAATGGCCTTCATTTCCTGAGTACGAGTGAGACATTACCACAGTATAAAGAACTGTATTTTTAAATGCAAACGAGCATGATAGAGGGGTTATTACGTTACACAGAAACTGGGAACAAATTTCATGTGTAGAGGGAACATCATACACTGCGTTATGCGTCTACTGTTAGTCACATCGAGATCAGCCAATCAGATTATCAGGTCCCGCAATTCGCCCCGTGGCCATATTATACGGGTATCATTCCCCATCTGTTCCAATGGCTGTAGCCCTTCACCCTCTGCACCTCTCGTTGCATCCCACACTAACCTCCATTCAGCTGATAGAAAAGTTACAAGTTTCGCGATAAAGCGAAAAAACAAACTTCCACAATTCGGGTAACATATAACTGCCCATTTGCTTATTGTTGCTGTAACATTTCCCGATTTAAGAGTTGTTTCAGCTTGTGATACAAAATAATGAGCCCCTTATTTCTACAGTCTGGCCTTTTGTCAAAATCTAGTTTCACGGAACAGAGTAGTGATATAGAAGGTACCTGAAAAATAATTTAGAATAACAGAAATAACAAGATAAATCTCGCGTGTTTATTCTCTATTGTTCATCTGGTAATAACACGCCTTCTGCTGACCGGATGTAACAGTACATTTCCTAGGGAGGACCTGGGTTAAGGTTTGTGTGTGTGTGTGTGGTTAGGTTCCCTCTACTGCCAGGGTGTTCAGTGTTGTTAGAGAGGTCCGCCTTTACTGAGGCGATGGTTCAAACAAACAATTCTACATTGCGCTGAATGTTTCTTCATCGCAGCAGTACGAGTTCGTCGTCGTCATGTTTTGTGGTTTGACAAATGAAAAAGTCAACTGTCTTCTTTGCAGACGGTAAATGATTTTGAATTTACAAGATGTTAATTGAATGATCATGCAATATAGACCTGCGCAGCTAATGTGCGTGACTGTATTAAGTGACAGTTCACAGATATGTTCCAGGAAGCAAGTCAAGAAGGAGAGCGTTGTTTTTTTCCCCCCTAGCCTTCTCTCGTGTCTCACTCAGAGAGAGTGGGACCAGAGAGAAAAGCAGTAGGAAAAACACGGCCCCTAGGCTGTCCCGCCGCACAGAGAACGGTCGGGCAAATTATCTAAACTCAACACACATTTGCATATCAACATTGCCCGGAGGTTTGCCCATAATAGCTTTCGTACAACAACTGCTATGTTTTGTGGCCTGACTCCTGCCTGTTCCATATGCAGTGAAGCTATGGTAGGACATCCTTCGCCGAGCATGGAGTGTCATATTCCAGCACCAACCAACCATCCATTTCTAGCAGCCTGAGCCCAGAGTTAGTTTCTCTCCCACACCAAGTTAATTCCCAGAGGAGCCCTCGAGGAGGCAGCCATTTCTGTGTCCGAGAAGATACGACGAAAGAAGAACGATAGGCATATCTATTCAGGGCTTTGTCTTAGGAGTGCCGCACCTCGTGCCCACATCAACTGCGGTGTAAATAAAGTCCTTCAGTTGTTCTCTATAAGGTGGTTAGTAAGCAAGACCATGTTCGTTTAAATCTTTGTAACTGGATTAAATAATTATAAGACACAGGATCTTCCTGGATCAAATACTGCATTTGAACCTATTCTAAACTGTTATATCATCTGACTGAATACGGCTTTCAGCTGTCGCTGAATTTCATCCTGTAACCTTTGATTTTATTTTAATCTCTTAGTACTGCAGTGTCACACTTAATATCCATGCTTCGATCTTCCAAATATCTTTCCATGCGGCTTCACAATCAAAATGTTGTAAGCATTTCTTCTTTTCCGCATACGTAATAGAGGCTCCGACTAACCATTTCTTGATTTAGCTATAATAGGAACTGTAAGAAGACGTGTCTGTGGATGACAGGAAAACTTAAAATTGGCGATAAAGAAATGGGAGAGGAAGCGGACTGGATTAATCGGGCTTAGGATAGGAACAAATGGCGGGCTGTTTTGAACACGGTAGTTAACGTGTGGGTTTCATGAAGTGCGGCACGTTTCTTGGCTTTCGGACAGTGTGTGATAGTGCTGATTGAAATATAGTGTCAGGAAGTGGACTGCGCTGAACTCGTTTAGATGCAGTATATCAGAGTGTTGACTGGACTGAATTGGTTTGGATATAGTGTGCCATGTAGTGGATTGCACCGAAATTGTTTAGATTTAGTGTGTCAGGAAGTAGACTGAACTGGTTTAGATGTAGTGTGTCAAGAAGTGGACTGAACTCGTTTAGATGTAGTGTGTCGGAGTGTTGACTTGACTGAACTGATTTAGATATAGTGTGTCAGGAAGTGGACTGGACTGAACTGGTTTAGATATAGTGTGTCAGGAAGTGGACTGGACTGAACTCGTTTAGATGTAGTGTGTCGGAGTGTTGACTTGACTGAACTGATTTAGATATAGTGTGTCAGGAAGTGGACTGGATTGAACTGGTTTAGATATAGTGTGTCAGGAAGTGGACTGGACTGAACTGGCTTAGATGTAGTGTGTCGGAGTGTTGACTGGACTGAACTGGTTTGGCTATAGTGTGCCAGAAAATGGGCTAGATTGAACCGATTTAAGTTAATTAACACGTTTGAAAGGAGCTTTGAGCCCAGGGCATCAAAAATCTAGAATTTTTTAATCAGTTTAGTCGCTATTAATTGTTATCTTGTATGCTCGCAGTTAAAGGCCCTGGGGTCGACTCAGCCTCTAACAGAAATGAGTACCAGAAGTATTTCCTGGGGGTAAAAACGGCCGGTGCGTAAGGCTGACAACCTTACCACCATCCTGGGCCATTTTCACGTAATCTTGGAACCTTAACTTCCTGGAACCTTCTGGGCACCTCGGGCCTGTAATGGGACTGATTTACCTTTTATGTTTGCAGTTAGCTAGAGTCTGTTTAACTTCTTAGTGTCTTTTTCGTCTCACATTATGTTCTGCTTTGATTAACAAATAAACATTTCACTCGTAGCCTCACAAAAATATCACAACCCCAGTACTTCACGTACCAATTTTTACGTAACTTATTTGGTGCAGGATTTATTATAAAATAATTTTAAAGAGTACAAAATTCTTGTTACCACGTTCATTTTCCAGTATTCTGGAAAATTCTGGGAGTTTCAACTTTTGGGAACCTTGACGGTCCGTTTAGGCCTGTAGTGGGATAGTTTACCTTTAACAGTATTGTTGCTGGACGTTGGAAAATTGACTAAATATGTAGCATAGAATTCAGTGTTTATAGTAATAGAAAATATGGATTCAATAGTTTATGTAGGCCTTATTATTTTGCGCTTTTCCTGCAGAACTGGGTTAAGCGATTTTTATGTCCAGTAGCTATAATCAACCTACAAGTGACGTGTGGCCATTGGAGTGTGTGTCACACTACATTCCATCCAGCGCAGAGTTTTAAGAATAACGGGACATGTAACTCCATTCTCACATACGCCTTCGTGGCGTGCACAGGTACAACTGTGGCTTGTTCCACTGCTCTTTCCGCTGCACTGGCCCTCTAGCTAGTTGTGATGTTCCCCGACAAGTCAGAGGTTTGGTGCGAAACGCAATCCACAGATGTCACGACTTCGCCTAGAATAATTGGGATCCAAATATATACGTACATTCCGACCATCTCACTCTCGAGTGACATGGAGAGATTAAGCTGAAAATTCCCTGTGGGCATAAGGACATTTGCTTCAGGGCCATTTCCCAGTGTTATACCCCGCACACTTCTCTGTGCCTATCAAGTTAGAAAGTCCCGTCGGACCGATTAGGAGAAACTTGTCTTTTTGTTTCCTGAATAATTTATCTTAGAATTATATTCAGTAGATAATAGTCAGAACTGTGACATTCCTCCATGGAATGATGACTTAATATTTACATTTATTTATTTATAATAATATTTGTCTTCGAGATCAGAAAGTGTTGTATATGTTGTGAAATCGTTTTGGGTCTAGCAATATTATAAGAGATACGTTTATCAATACAGACCACAGAAATATTAAAATCTGTGACAGTAAATAACTAAGTAACTTTAACTAATCTTCATTTTATGCCATACACAACCCTGTATCTTGAACATTCTTTCACTTTTCCATGCTCAATAGTTGTTTCATTATGCCAAAATCTTAACATTTTCAAGTGAAACATGTTACGTCGTACCAAAAATAGTCTGAATGCATTACGTTTAATTTGTATTCGCAGTTACTATTAAAATTAGGGTTAAAATGAATCTTATAATATTAAAATAGATTATATGTTCTTCATACAGTATTAAATTATTTTAAATTATCTAACCATTTATTCGCTACTTTTATATTTTGCTTCCTTTTTGCTTCTTTAGCTATGAGAGATTTATATCACATGTGATACTCTTACGTGTATTGTGCTGTTCACACTGATGCGAGAACTGTTGGTGAAAAGGCGTTCACCTGCTCGGTGTTATTTTTGTGTTGCTATCGGTGATAGAATCATTTTATGGCCGTAATCTCTAATTTGCTGGATAGTGTTGACTACTAGTAGTGTCCTTCTCTTGAGCAGTTATTTTTTCTTCTCATCAGTATCTGTCTTTGTATATGGATTTACACTATTTGTTAACCGTGTCTTAGTGTGCGTGGTACGATCGTCTGGTGATACCATCATCGGGAGAACCACAACAGCAACACCGGACAAAACAACATCTGTATTCACCAGCTATATTCAGCGTAAGAGTGAACCAATGCAATAAAGAAGAACATTTGTATTGATAATTTCACAAAACGTGAGTGACAAACAATGCGCAAATTGTAACAGGGTAACTTATTGTTGTATGAAAAGAACACAAGCCAGCAGATTGAAATTTCAAGTTTTACTTTATACCAAATTGTAATACAGACTTGAATGTCATATATAATAATTTGTGATAATACGACATATATTTGATTTGAAGATAGTACGATCGTGCCGAAACACGTAGTTATCATGACTAAGTGAAAGACTGCCACATTTTTTTTTGCATCAGTATCACTGACAGTAGTAAATTAGAATGAAAAATGTAGCACTAACGAATATTAATTTTCTAACTCGGTGGAGCAGAGTCCTTCTTCATCTCATAGTTACTCAGCAATGCAACAAATCCCAATCCTCTTAATAGCGTGTGAAGTCTACTTACCGTGTTCTTATCAACTCGCCACACTTTTCTGTCTTCTGCCAAATAATCCAAGTCGACACCCACTTGCAATATCTCGGTAGGATCCACTTCAATATTACTCTCACATCTACGCCAAGATTCTCCAAGCAGTCTCTTCTTTTTCGCTTTTTCGATCTAAAAGCTTTATTCCGTTCCCATATCGCTTGTGCGAGCTAAATGTCCCGCTCATATAATCCACATTGATGTGGTAGTAAAAATAATATTTTATAAAACTACGAAACCACATCGTCCCATTATTCAGTCTTTCTCTGATTGTTTCTTGCCCCACCTCGTACGTTGTGTTCAGGGACCGTAGGTAACTTCTTTCACCAAACATTCATTATTTCAGTTTTTCCTATTAAAATTCTTTAAAATTTTCATTTTATCAACTCCTAGTCTCTACAGTTCTTTATGAAACCAGGTGGTTAAAATAAATTTCCTGCAGATTTCAGTTACGTGAAGATTACCTCATAATTCATCATTGCCTCGTGTTTGATATTAACGACCCTTTCTCCACTGAACCAGCAGCAAGGGTTTTTTATTGTTCGCATAATTATTGACGAAACTAACTTCTCTAAATGTTGGTGCGGACGGTGCTGAGTATATAAATATTGCAAAATGAGCTGCTTGTTATGTACAGGGGCGACACTACACAAGAATAAATAGAAGAAAACTTGTTATAGCTTAAGAAATAGTGTTAGAAGCATCGTGCTTAAACTTTGAAAACTCGTTCTCCTCCTGCCCTCGTGTAGAGGAAGTGACTCTTTAGTACTGGGCTATAAAGAAATCCTATTATTCCCTCTCAAAATATCTTGTTAGAAACTTTCACTCAATTTCATCTCCACACTTTTCTGATTATGAATTGCTTATAAATTTAGTTGCGAACGAGCTGATGTTGAACCGTGAGGGAAGTATAAGTTAGGTTCAACTTAACGTGGCAGGCGGAAGTGGGGCAAGGGAAAGACTTTACTTGGGGTGTAACTAAGTTACTTTAGAGCAAGTTAGCAGTAGACCAGGGCTGGAGAGGTGCATCAATGAGAGTTGCTGCTGGGGTTGGGTGGGGGGTGGGGGTGGGGTGGATCACAGTCTTTTCCTGCTGCAGAAATAATTGAGAATGGATTAAATATCATAGAATATCAAACTGCGTTCACATCTATACAAAACAGTGTGTAAATTACAGACCTCTTGACTTATTTTGTACTACAGGCTACATAAATAAATGTCGATCCTAAATGAAGTTATGGTGGCTTTACGAAGTCACGTTAGTCAGAGAGACGGGGCTTTAAATAAAGCACAACTTTTAAATTTTTTTAAATTAAGTACTTTTGTTGTATCTGCCCGCATTTCAGCGTTACTAATCCATCTTACATCTGATTCTACTCAGAACTAATCTCGGCTGCTGGAACTTCGTACTAATACGTTTGTCATGGTGTCTTAAGTCATGATCGCTTTTCCCCCACATTCTTCTGTTTTCCTCATATTAAAGACCTTACGTTAATAAACTCTTCGGTAAAATAAATACATATTGATGTTGGGGGAAAAGGGATTAATAGAAGAAGACTGGAATGACAGAGACAAATGGAAGAAAAAGGTAAGATAATTGTAAAATGGGCACAAGAAGATGTAGAAACGTCGAACAACCTGCTAAAGAAATAAATAAATATGATGTTCTGCCAAGTTACCGGCTTCATTCACCCTGCCTATTAACCTAGTATCCGGCAGTAACTGTAAACGAAACTTCGTTAAGAACATCAGAGGCTTTCGCTTACCTACGGGTATTGGGACGCTTCTTCACTGAGCTTGTTCCGACATTCCCACGTTCGTAGTTCCTCTTGCCACCAGTTAAATGTTTCCATTTTCACGCATTTTCTGTGCTTACGCACTCATGCAGACCGCCTACCTGCACATCAGCTCTCTCGCTAAACCCAAACTAAACACAGTGGAGGTAGAAGACTGTAATGAAACGTTATGAATGAATCAAAGCAACAGATTACACAAGGACGCGGAGAAAGTACTTCGGTGTTGAGCAAACAAAATGTAATCTGCGTGGACAGATTTTATCATCAGTGAGGCAAGATGGTAGTTTTGTGCGCTGTGCTGACACAAAGCGCAGGGAACAGCGTCACCCACCTAACAGTTACGTCTAATGACATATATATATATATATATGAAAAACCAAAGGGAATAGTGATCTATTTTGTGCTGTTATCAGCGACAAGTGGGCAGAGTCCTGACATAACACAGTTCTTCCATTCGTTGCAAATAATCTGCTATGGATTTTTGTGTGAAGACACTACTCCCTTGGCTTGCGGATGCGTTTTTTACGCTTCATAAATAGGACATTTTCTTGGGACCATAGTGCCTAGCGAGCATTAGTGCCGCGATTTTCTAACTAAATTTTTCAGACATGTTGCGATCTTATTAATTTTTTTGTATTAGAAATTAGGACAGAGTAAAATTGCAAGTGGACTCAGACTCTAACAGAAATGAGTACCAGGAGTTTTTCCTGGGGGTAAAGGCGGCCGGTACGTAAGGCTGACAACCTACCACCGTCTTTTGCCGTTGTCGCGAAATCTGGGAAACATAACTTTCTGGAACCCTCTGGGCCCTACTGGACCTGTAACGGGACTGCTTTACCTTCACCAGACTGCAAGCTACATTTCACTTTATTTCTACACTCCAGTTTTTTAATGCTGAAGTTGGTGTTACAGAAAAAAAGGCTGTTGTCGCTTACGCTGTGTTTTGCTGTTTTCAATCCAAAATCCAGCTTAGATCGAAATTGTTTATTTTATTATTTTGTAAACCCGTGACGTAACATACTCTATAGGCGTTTCAAAGTGCTTCCATCTGCCGACATAATTTGTTTGTGTTTTTATGTACAGTTTGTGAAGTTATGTAAGAGAGAAGACTCTTCGATGGATTGGGAGGTGGTTTAAAGCCTACGTTAGGTTTTTAATATTACTAAGTGTAGGCTACAGCAGAATAGATTATTAAGGTTGTCTTTTGGCAGTAATATTAGGCAGTGAGTAACTGAACTGGTGGCTGATAGACACTTGAAAGCCATGAAAGTGTTTTATTTGACGGGGAAGATCCGTTATATTACGCAGGTATACGATAATAATGAGTGTCATTCTCACCCGACACTCATAATTTTAAGGCTTTTTTTTATAAAGGAAACCCCGTAATGCAGGTTGATTACGTGCTGTCACTCGTTTATTGCAGTAGTCCACACAGCGAAAGGCGTGATAATGTTAATCGAGCAAAAGTTTCCTAGCCGTCGTCAGTAGTCGGCAGCGCAGCAATTGGCATCGCCTGGGGAATATGCAACAGTTCGGGAAAGAAAAGAACCTGTAAGGACAAGAACGTCAGTGAGAAAGGAACATTTGAATAAACTCTATTTTGGTAACCAGGGTGGATTGAGTTAAGAAAAGAAGGGGTTTCTGTCTTTCTTTGCTTGCGGTGTTCTGTACTGACGGAAAATAAAAGACATAGAGAGAGAGAGAGAGATAGACGAGGCTAAACTGTTGTTTTCTTTACTTAACAGGAGCTAACAAGTCTGCGTTAAGCCGAACTCGTCTCTCCTCTTTCTGTGTTGCTACTTATGCTGCAACTACAGATTAAATCATCGTGGAGGATGAAGTAACACGTTTTATCATCTCTTTGATATAATCCAATCTGGTCTGTATTTAATTAAAATTTAGTGACTGCTGGTTTCTGTTCTTTGGGGACATGACGCCACCTAACTTAAAAGATATTCGGAAAAGTTTTCGAGGAATTTACTGCTTGAAGATGGCAACCGTACTTTTGAAGTATATTGGTACGTACCTACCAAAATGTAAGGCGTCGTATCTCACAACCTCAAACTGAACACGGCCATAAAAATCAGAATTTTCAATATAGACTATTCATATGTTGTTTGATGTCTTTTAAATCAGAGCATAGTCGTAACTTGGCAGAAAACACAGGCGAAGCAAAATCTACCACGGCTATTAGGAACTTTAGTCTATGAAGGAGTCTAGTTAGAAAGAGGGGAAGAGTGGTTTGAACCAGTTCTTAACATACAAACGCTTCTTCCCCCCCCCCCCCCCCCCCCCCCCCCCCCCCCCCCTCCCCCCCCCCACCCCAAAAAAAAAAAAAAACAAACACCCAAAAAAAATAAAAAACCATTTTTTTTTTTTTTAAACCCCCCCCTATA
>Ga0123354_10020538_pt1 | contig 10390 bp, 12 predicted proteins | sample TergutLab28metaG_2_FD_97872 | JGI IMG/M metagenome (GOLD analysis project Ga0123354, IMG submission 97872) | Labiotermes labralis P4 segment gut microbial communities from Petit-Saut dam, French Guiana - Lab288 P4 | ecosystem: Host-associated > Arthropoda: Insects > Digestive system > Gut ...
CGTTGCGCTGACCACGTGACACCTCTCTATCCGCAAAAGTTGGCACTAACTTCGCCGACCGGCGGCGGCCGCTCTGTCGGTATAGTTCGCGTGCGGACTAAGGCCACGGAGTTTAGTTTAGTTAAAGCAGTGATGAAGAATCTTGCTTATCCTTGTGCAATGCTGCCTCTACACAAATTACTCCTGTTAGCTGTGGAAAGTAAGAGGGATGGGTGCGACACACATAGTTCAACATAAGAGCCAGTTTAACAAATAACAACAATAATTATTACAATAAAACCAAGTAATAATGAATGACCTGTACTATAAGGATTGTGAGAAGTGTTGCCCAACTTTATTACCTCAGCTGTTTCTGCTGCATGTCATACAAACAGTTAGGTAGAAGCAGAAATTTGCAGGTGGCTGTAAGTTAAAGGTAAAGGTAAAATTTGCTTTATAAGAGGCCATGAAGGCCCAGAGGGGGAGTGACATATAGCTCTACTCTTTCTTTAACCTCGGCGCTAGATGGGGTGGGTGGTCAATGTCACGCCCCGGCCACTTTACCGCCAGGAAAGACCTGGTAGAGTCCAGTTGAAATGTGATGGCACATGGTTAAGCCTTCTTCCTCGTCTTCCTGTCACTTCTATCTGTCCCTTATCTTTCCTTCAATAACCCGTTGTAGAAGGCAATTTCTACACAAGATGTGACCAATCCAGTTAGCCATCTGTTTTCTTATTTCATGTAGGATATTCCTCTGCCCATTGACTCTAAGTAACACTTCTTCATTTCTCACATGATCGTACAACTTATCTTCTCCATTCTTCTCCAGCACCACATTTCAAAACTTTCCAGGTGTTTCCATCTACTGCCCGGAGTGTCCAAGTTTCAGCACCATACAGAGCTATGCTCCAAACCTAGCATTTCATTAGTTTCTTCCTCAAATTTATGTCCAATTTGCTGGTAAAAAGATTCTTCTTCTTGCTAATTGCAGTTTTTGCCATGGCAATTCTGGATTTAATTTCACACATTCACCTTCCATCTTCTGTTAACATGCTACCCAGATATTTAAAACATTTCACATTCTCCAGTTGTTTTTGGTCTATCTTAATTGTTACTGGGGATGGCTGTCTTGAAATTCTCATTACTTTACAAATATACAGTATAAAAAAAAAATTAAAATGCTAGAAATGTATACTGGAATTGTGCTGATAGTACACAGTCATGTGTATTATTACTTCAGGGAATAACATTTAAGAGAAACAGGACATAATACCAATATCAGGCATGTGCTTCCTTGATATGAGCGAGATGGGCTCATGTAGTGTACTGACCAGCAGGGCTGTTAAAAGAGTAAAGGCTAATTCACATGTAGCATGCCGTGCCGTGCTGCTAAGGGTTTACATTGTGTCTTTCCCGTTTGATTTACATAGTGTGGCCGTGTTTGATTCACGTTTGCCGTGCCATGCTCATGCTGCGCTCCGACCATGCCGTTCTGAAAGCGACTTCTCAAGACAACAGCACAGCATGGCAGTGAATTAACATCGGCTGTCGAGAGACGGCATGTGGGTGACCTGCCCGCGTCTGGCTTCTTCTGGCTGTCACATGGAGTTCCACAAAGATTGTTATCAGAACCATACCAATCTCAGATGCAAGTGGCCAGTGTGTTAAACTGTTGGACTAGCAGTTCGGATATTTCCGGCTACCACGCGGACTTTCACGAAGGACATGGCACTATCAGAGCAGGACAGGGGCGCAGTATGGCATGTATGAATTAACAGCACGGCATGGCAGGGGAACGTCATGGGTACAGCATGCTATGTGTCAATTAACCTTAAGACATTCAAAGATATACAAGCTTGGTTACAACAAAATTCTATCCTGTCCCTGTCTCCCACCTTGTATAATATGCATGTCAATTATGACCCTCAAACACTATGCACATAACTAACCCGCAACTCAAAGTTTCAGTAAATTATTAAAACTTCATTTAATGCCAATGTGATTATATTTTTTTGTTATTTATTTTTGTGGTATTTGGGCTTTCTCTTCTAGTCGGAAACATTTATCGATTACTCTGTTGAGATTGGAATTTGTTGTATTGGCTTCTTATTTTTCTATCTATTTTTTATTTGTGTAGATTTAATTATAGTTTATTTTTTTTGTTTTTTTCTGTTTGTGAAGACTCGTTGGGTTTATCTATTTTAGTTTCTATAATTCGTAGTCATGGTAATGATTACTTTCAATCTTATAGTGTTCTTCAGTGTTAAGCTTTCTATGTTTTCTTATCTTCTTGACCCCTTTATACCTTTTTTTCTTGGTCTTGGTGATCAGTTTGTGCTATTGTTTTTTATTGGATTGGTGTTGTGACCTCTGGAACGTCAAAATCAACAATGATGACATTTGGCTATCTATTTCTCTTGTGGACATGAAGTGCAAACCATGTAAAATATTTTGGTCTAGTTGTTATTAGAGAGATTGATTGATTTGCATTTGGGTTCGGGTCCTCTCAGCCCCGATGCACCTAGGCCTTAATTAAGACGGGCCGTTTGTGCCCCATATCGAATCATGGGAGCCCCGTAGTCTTGCTATAGCTCCAGATGGCCCCCAAGCCTAAACTTCTAATATCCTCAGGCTCCAAAAAGAAGGAGCCCAGGTATGCATGCCTGAGTGAGGCCAGAGCCTCGCACTCACATAAAATGTGAGTCGAGGCTTCCTCTCCCACCCCGCACTTTCTACACAGAGGGCTGTCGAGCAGCCCTAGTAGGTGGAGATGTCTCCTCAGGGTGCTATGACCCGTAAGAAGGCCAGTCACGTCCCTGGATTGAGTCCTACTAAAGGTCATATATTTTGCCCTATTAGAGAGATTACATGAAAGTCTGCATTGAAACGATGGAAGTCAGAGCCTTCAGGATAGTGAGTCTACACCCTATCAAATAATAAGTGAGCTAAAAAGTGGTGACTGTATCATTCCTCTGTAAATTATGCGTTAGGATTATAATGATGTGCTGCCAGTCTGCTGGGAACTGGTGATAGATACCCGTATTTTGAAGATTCAGTGCCTCTAAAACATCGCTCACAACATGAATGGAAACTGTGGGGTACACCGTTCCCGTGAATTGCATATGGCTGTCAGGATTCAGTATGTGTGTGATTTTATTATAAAATTATGCAGGCAGCATGTACAGGTCGTGCCAAATCATGAGGATGAAAGTGTTTGCATATTTGCCCAAGGAAAGACCCACTTAGCAGCACTAAAGCATACGACCACTCAAATGACTACACTGCTGCTAAACGGGAAGTAATGTAAAATAAGGCATGGTCTAATGTACATCTGAACTGACAGAGACCATTGACATATTGTTTTAAATCCAAATTTATTGTGTGAATATAAAAAGATTTGAATATGTACTACAGAAATAATGTATGGCTTACAACAGGGGTTGGATATGGTCTTTCATCAGGGAGGGTGCACAATGACAATAATATAGTAGCGGGTGCAAATCTGGTCACATGTTAAGAGGGGGCTGTACAGCAGGATGGAATGGCTGCCTGATTGCAAGCCATTACATGCTGTCTGGCCTTCTTTGTGGAGTTCTACACAATTTACCATGCATGCATTAAGTATGTAATGTTTCTTTGAAGCGCTGGAAAATTGCCCAGTGACACTGCATCATATCCGAGAAGGGCAGAATCCTTTGCCAAACTGCCATGAAAATATCAACACTCATGGTACATGGCAAGTGTTGTCAACAGTGAAAAATACTTTGCTTGGAGAGTTTTTTCAGCCCATTTCAATAATTGCTCAGGGGCAGGATTCTGCAAGAAATCAATGTGTTCTGTTGTTTCTTTCTTGGTTCATTTCATTATGCTGTGTTGTGTAGCTTATTGCAGACGACTCTTGAAGCAAACATCCATACTGTACCTGACAGGTATGCTATGGCAAAATTATCAACATAAGCAACAATTGCATCATAATTATTTTTCACATAAACACAAAATATTTTCAGGCCGTTACGATTGGTGCAGCTTGGGCTTCGGACTTAACTGCAAATGGATTAGTTAAAAATTTTGCCAATGTGCGTTGTGTACTTCGTGTCAACACGAGATGCTGAGTCACTCACTTTCGGTATTTTTCATTACCTGGTGTTAGGGGCACAGTGCGATGTGAAGGATTTTATGTCAGTGAAAAATCCACTAACACTAGCTGGGATCAAACCAGCGACCTTCCGATTTGTAGCACAGCACCTTAACCACTGTGCTACCGCGGTCCCCCCCATGCATAATAGATCTGTCATATATTCTACTAATGGTAAGTACTGTCTAGTGAAATAGATAATCTTAGACATGATATGCAGTTCAGTAGGCATCCCTAAGAATTCAGTTATTCATTTCATATAAACTCCATGGAAGAAGTAATCCAGTGAGAGAGGCAAAGCTTCTTGCCTCTGTGTGTGTAACCTATGTGAACAGCATTTGTGAGAATTTGAAACTGGCTGGGATATATTATATCAGAACAACTATCAAACAATATTCTTTCTTAAAGAATATACTTATGAGAACCCTAGTGGATGGGAATTCGCAATAGGTGACATAGTGTGTGTATGGCATTCATGTGAATATGGCTGGAAGATCTAAAATGTCTGCAACTACAACCAACTCAATAGTTTCAGCTCCAAGCTTGGGCCATCATCAAGCCGCAATAATACAAGGAAGCGAGACAATACAGAAACTAATACTCATTAATCAGGAGATCTCTTATGTTACATCAAGATACATTAAAAACATGTGCCAAGAATGCAAGGTAAAAACAGTACAAAAAAATACGAACGCACCAAAGGCATGTTAAAAATAACTATTTTGGTAAAAAACAGTTTTAGAAATAGTTATTTAAATTACCAATTTGAAGAATTTCAAAAAATAAAAGTAAATATGTCATATGTCAACGGTATAAATTAATAAATATATTAAGAAGATAAAAATGTTTGTGTAGTGCACACCACCAGCTTTTTATGATGGGTCCCAGTTTATTGTTATTTTGTAAAAATGGGACATGTGTTCATTGGTAGAAAAATTATGTAGGAGATGGAATAACGTTCTTGCAGATTCTAATATGTATTAATATCTTTTTGCTTTAATGTTATAATAATAACCTGCGAGAGGGAGAACGTAAACGGACTTCTTATGCAGTTCTCGGGCCATCAGAGGATCTGGTCTGTTTACAGATGACCGTAGTTGGTGTAATACATGTAGAGAAAAGACAGTCGTACTTTGAGGGTGAGCCCGGAAAAAAAACGAGGAGGTAACCTCGAATGTAATCCATGTCAGTCTCGATTGGGTAATCGTCTACTCCGTCACGGCGAACTGGATTCACAGTGGGACACATCGTGTTTGCTGTGGGTCGAATGTGTACCGATGGTAGTACCGAATTCCGACTTCAAAGCAGCCTTTCATAAAATTTATGACTGGCTCGGCTTATGCCTGGGCTCAGAAGCACCAGCTACCACACTGTGTGCACCACAGGAAAGGACCAGTAACACGTTAACGTAAATGAGTCTAGGCACACAAGCGATCTTTTTTTTTTACCGCGGCGGTAATAACATTGCAACCTGTACCATATTATTTATGGAGCGGTCGCCGCCTTGGCAAATGAAACGAATGTGAACACGAGCCTGCGCGTGCATCAACCACTCGGAGCTATTTTCAGTTTTACTTTCTAAGACCAGCTGCTGGGTTTAGCCTACCATCTTGTTAATGCTCTCACAATGACTGAAAGTAGTGGAAAGGACTGTTCTGACACAGAAATTGATTGCTGAAGTGAAAAAAATTCACGCGTTAAATAATAAAAATATTAATGAATAATTTATGAAACTGGCATTTAAGCCGTCTCTGGCTGATTGAAGAATAAACACACATCTTTCCAGTTTACATAACCAACATTACGTTCACCCTGATGACGGCACCTACGACGTGCCGAAACATGTAGGAGATTTACTAACGCCTGATGTATACATATTTTGGTGCATACAAATTTGGTTACATAAATAATCATTCTAAACAATGCACGGCACATACATTGCCACATCATTTTTCTTAGCTTTTTTTCGAAAACGAAGCAATAACGCACAAATTACAGCCGTCTCCTCAAAAGAAATTGTCACTTGTATAACATTTTTGTCAAGGCCTAACATTCCGTTCGTGGGCCCACTAAATAAATACTCACAATTATTTAGCCACCGTGGCCGATTTTCCGCCTACCCAGATAATCGCCCGTGCACATTAGCCAAAGACGTAAAGGTTATTCCTAGTAGCTCATGGCTACTGATATTTGTGTTGCCTGTCGGCAAGTTTTATTATTTTGTATTTGGAAATATGTAGTTGATAAAGGATAGCACGAAATGGAGTGGGTTGCTTTATATTTAGTTGTGTGACACTCAGTTCAGGATGAACCTATTATTCGTATCACTAGACTGATGACGAAATTCCAACTGAGATAAAGTAATAGTCATATGAATGGATTCACAGAGGAAGGTGGAAGACGAAAGATGTAGAAGTTTCAAGTTGTGTGGGACCTCAAACCTTGCAAGAATAATGTAACTAGAATTTGAAACAGCAACATACGCAGTTAGTCTCGGTATATTTTATTGTACCGTATTCACGAAATCGTAAGTTGTAAGTAAGGTTTATAAAAAAAATGCCGTTTGGTCTGTTTGGCAAGAAAAGTGGTAAAAGTGTTGATTACAAATCAAGGTTGGAGCACAAGTTGTATCTGGTGAGTGAAAATTAGTGGAATTTTAATTAAATCATATATAACATTTTGTTTATGTATGATAATGGTGAAAATGAAGTTCTTGTAGTATGCTGGATGAGAGAGAAATACTTTCACTTGCAGGCTCGAGAAAACCCAGAACCAGTATTTGATTTGTCCGATTGTGGCTTGAAACTAGTTCCATCAGGCATATATTCGTTATGCAGAGTGTTTAGGAAGGAAGCTTTGTATCTTCAGGTAATAAAGGTTTACGCTGAAGTTGTATACTGTAGTTTCAAGGTCATGTTGTAATGATAGAAAAGTCTTGCTCCTTTTTTACAGGAGAATCAGTTGACATCTTTAGTAGGAGGTGGAAATTTGTGTGATTTATCAATGCTGGAGATATTAGATCTACATTCAAATTGCTTTGTGCGTTTACCAGATGAAATAGGACATCTGAGAAATCTTCAAGTAAGTACAGATCCTGTTTCTAGTATGAAGTTTGTTAATACCAGTAAAGAGTTTGGTAGGGAGTATATTTTAAAATGAAAATGAAAGTTTTCTGGGTTGTAATGTTAAATCTCACATTTTTTAAAATCTCTTTTGCTTTTTCTACATAGTGTAGCCATCTCATATTGTTCTCAGACTTTACTTTTCATACACCTATATTTTCCATCACGTTGGAAACGTCAGGGAACCTCAGAAAGTTTCCACAGTTTTTCTGGTGGTCACTGATATGAGTTATTGAGAGTTGGCAACATTGTAGCTGTTTGTGAGACAAGTTAGCACACTGATATTCTTGTCCGTACTCTCCATGTATTAGTTTGTATTGGGCTCTGAACATGGCTGCATCGTGTATGGTGTTCTCCAAGGAAGAACAGAGATGTGTGGTATGTTATTATGCATGTATGTTGTGCAAGGTGCTGAAATTCACACATGTATGTGCTCAGTGTGGGGACAATTCTCTTTCTCAGAGGAGTGTATACAAATGGACAGAAATGTTCAGGAAAGGCCACACAGTGCTCAAGATGCCTCTCAGCACCAACCAGTGATCAGAAAGTGGAAGAAGCCAGAGCCATGGTTCTCTGGGGAAAGAAGAGTAACTATTGCAGAAATTGCCCAAAAATTAAACATTAGCCAAGGGTCACTGTGTTGAGTAGGGTATGAGAGCCTTGGGTTCCACTAGGTTTGTACACGATGAGTGCCTTGGTAACTCACAGAAGAGCATAAGCAATCTCATGGACATCTGCTGCTGTCTGTTGGAATATTATCACACCAAAGGAGATAACTTCTTTTATCACATCTTCAGGCAGGATGAATGTGAATTTATAGTGAACGTAAGTTCGCTGTGATGTTGGCATTAAAAATATTTGAATTTTGCATTACTTGCAAAGGATTTTTGAGTTACGCTTATGATACGATTTTGTCCTGCATTCTGATGATTAGCATGAATGTGTAGCTTTCTTTGTGTTTATTTCTGGACCATTCTCCATACTGCTACCTTTTTGTCATGGTATTTATGTCTTAATCAATTAGCATCATTAACATAAACCAGAGTATGCTAGAAACTGAATATGAGACATTTCTAAAGTATGATGCAATGAGAAAAAAATATGAGTACATGCTAGAATTTGAAGAAAGGCAAAAAAGCAGTAAGAAACATGTAGCAAAAACTCATGCAGTATTTGGTGCTTTTACTGAAGGGCTTCAGTTATTTGCATCATTAGCTGTACTACCTAACTTTCAGCGTTTTGGTAAAATGAAAGGAATGGGACAGATAATTGCTTGGTCAGCATGTGATGAAACTCAATAATTATGTTATTTAATACGTTTATTAGGGAAAACAGTGAGCTATGGAATGATGACTTTAAAGAGGAGTTCTATTCTGTTTGTTGCTCTATTGTTGGTTTGGAAGATGAATTTATTAAACTAGCTTCTGCTTTAGGTGATGTCTGCCATTCAATTCCGGTGACTGCTGTTTTCTTGGACCTCTCTAATGGTGCATTCTAAAGCAAAGTTGATTATCATTGGCGAGAAATTCTCTCTTTGATCTGTACTGCCTAGTGACATGCATCAAACAAATGTTGCCTTTATTAAGTTCAGGCATCCCTGTTGTATAGTAACAATGAAGTAAAGGACAATATAGGTCAAAACACAACTGGTTTATTAGCTGGGTGTGGCTTCGGTGACCCCTGCCAGGAATACTCCAGACCAACCACATGCACGCAAGTCCCCTGCCTTACCTGCTCAAGTGACTCCAGTCACCACACTTTCAGCATCCTCCTACACGCAGATTTTTCTCCCATAAGCTTTGTAAGGCATAGATGATGAGATCTCAACATCTGCCACATACCATGCATTGTTATTAATCTCGTACAGCTAATATTTGTAAACCTGATGATGGCCTCTGAGTAGGCCGAAACATGTCGTTTCATTAACCTTTTGACGCCTAATGTCAACTATAGTGGTCGTACCACACCGCTAACCTCTAAAGTTGCATTTTATATATTTATTCAACAAATATGGGTACTGAATATTTTAAACTATATACTCTCCGTTTTTTTCTCTTCAAAATGCAGTTTGTTTCATAATTATTCACATTGTATATACAGTGTGTGCTAAAATTAAAAAAAATAATTCCGGCGCCAAAAGGTTTACACCGTAGCCATACCCAGCTAATAAACTAGTTGGGTTTTGACTTGTATTGTCCTTTATTTAAAATGTTGCCTTGTGTGGATTGTGGGGGGCTTCGTATTGGCACATTTTAGTTATTGCTGCTGTTTTGTGGGAGCATGTAACTCGGTGAGTGTATTACACAACACTTTTCTCCTAGCTGAATCATAGGCTTTGTTGAAGTCAGTAGATAGCATATGGACAGTCCTTTTGTACCGTTTCTTTTCTGTTCGTTATTTGATGACTGCAGAATATGTGGCAGTGGATCATTAACCTTTTGGCGCCGGAATTATTTTTTCAATTTTAGCACACCTGTGTATAAAATGTGAATAATATAGGAACCAAATACGTTAGAATTATGAAACAAACTGCATTTTGAAGAGAAAAAAACGGAGAGTGTATACCGTGTTTAAAATATTCAGTACCTTTATTTGTTGAATAGATATATAAAATGCGACTTTAGAGGTTAGCGGTGTGGTACGACCACTATAGTTGACATTAGGCATCAAAAGGTTAACATCAAACTCTGTACTGATGTTTATCGTTGCACCGTGCATTTCGTAGAGTCATTCAATTAGCGCACCAACTAATGCACATACGCAGAATTTGTACATTAAAACATTTAAAATCGCTCCAGCATGTTTCGATCCCAAGATCATCTTCAGGGGGCTACACTTTTCTTTTGCTAAAGTCACATTGAGTCTCACGCAGCATAAGACATGACACACACCCATAGTCAGGCGCACTCTCAGCAGCATACGACTTACACAGTACGATGTGCTGCCATAGCACCGAGTTAATATAAGGAAATTAATCAGTGAGTGTTTTTAAAAATGTGACTTTAGCAAGGAACAGTGTAGCTCCCTGAAAATGATCTTAGGATCGAAACATGTTGATTAATTATTAATCAGTGAGTGTTTTTAAAAATGTGACTTTAGCAAGGAACAGTGTAGCTCCCTGAAGATGATCTTAGGATCGAAACATGTTGATTAA
>Ga0123354_10020540_pt1 | contig 10390 bp, 8 predicted proteins | sample TergutLab28metaG_2_FD_97872 | JGI IMG/M metagenome (GOLD analysis project Ga0123354, IMG submission 97872) | Labiotermes labralis P4 segment gut microbial communities from Petit-Saut dam, French Guiana - Lab288 P4 | ecosystem: Host-associated > Arthropoda: Insects > Digestive system > Gut ...
CCCCTCTGGGGAGGGGTGGCGGCGGAGCCGACGGGGTGGTCCCGCGAGGGGTGCAGCGCCAGAGCCACGGAAAATTCCCCTCTGGGGAGGGGTGGCAGTCGCGAAGCGACTGACGGGGTGGTCACCGGATGCGCGCGGTGTTCTCGGCGATGTTGATGATGGCGACGGAGATCTCCATGCCTATGCGGTAGATGATGATCAGCAACAGCCAAACGGCCGCACCGATGATGAGGTACAGGAAGCCCACTCCGACGGATTCCGTGAACGTGATAATGGTTCCGACGAGCCAACTGATGGCGGTGACCACGGCGATGAAGACGAACAGGAAGCGCACGACAGACGGTGTCACATAGGACTTGAACGACAGATCGAACAACCGGGCGAAGAATCCTTTCGACTGATTGGGGGCGGGCATGCCGGACATTGGGTACCCCGGGGCCATGGGCATCCCGTAAGCCGCATAGGTTGGCTGCTGGGCTCCGTACGTGGGCGCGGCCTGTTGGTAGGCGGCGTTTTGTGGTATGAAGGCGGTGTTGTCGGCGGAAGGGTCTGTGGGAGGTAGAGTCATTTTTTCTCCAAATCATCAGTGATCGGGCAGTTCCAGATCTGTGCCCACAACAATATCGCTTACACGGGTGGCGGCGGAGCCGACGGGGTGGCCCTTTCAATTCCCCTCTGGGGAGGGGTGGCGGCGGAGCCGACGGGGTGGTCTCCCAAGCAGGTGCAGCGCCACAACCGGGGCGGTCCGTCACCCTTTTTGTGCTGACGCGGACGCTTCGCGTCCTTGTCGTCGAAGTTTGGTGGTGACGCTGGGCGGGTGGTCACCTGGCTGGCTGGCCTGACCGTCGTGGTTGCGGCTGGCTGCCGGGAACGGGGGTGGCTGGGTTGGCCGGTTTCGGGGTTCCAGACGTCAGGATGAGGAGATAACCCCGCAAAACCTCCCCGCCAATGGCCTTACCTGGCACGGTTGTTGGACTTAGCACGGGTTTGACCCGGTTTTCGTGTAGGTAAGTCCGGCAACCGTCGCTCCGGACGGGCAGATCAGCCGAGGTTTGCGGAGTTATCACCGGCGACGGGCTTCGAGGCCAACCAGGACGACGACATACCACCCACGCCACCTCCTGAAGCCTCAAAATTCCCCTCTGGGGTGGCAGTCGCGAAGCGACTGACGGGGTGGTCCGCGGGAAACGCAGTGTTTGGGTCGGCGGGGCTTGGGGCGGTGTTGTCTGGTTGTGGCCGGGTTTGGTGCCCGCCCAACCGGCAGTAACCGACAGGTTGTTGCGGGCGGAGCGTCCCCGCACCCAGGTGTATGTCCACATGGGTGTTGACACTTTGAACACCAAACAAGGTGTCGTGCGGGTGGAGAAACTCGGCCCGGCGCTGGTGTCCCAGCTGGGCCAAATCCTGGGCAACTCCCAAATCAAGCTGGCCCCCGTCATCCATGTGGGCGGCGCTGAGCGTCCGCTGGACGGCTATGAGATACCGGATCGTTTGGCCGAGCAGGTTGTGTTGCGTGACCGGTACGAGGTGTTCCCGTACTCGTCGCGGGAAGCCCGCGGCCTGGATTTGGACCACACCGCCGCCTGGCGTCCCGGCCGGGCCGGCCAAACCAGGGCATCGAACCTGGGGCCACTGTCTAGGCGGGCGCACCGAGCCAAAACCCATTGCGGCTGGCAACTGGCCCAGCCCACCCCCGGGGTTTTCCAGTGGACCACCCGATGGGGACAGGTCTTCACCGTCGACCCTAACGGCACCCACCCCTACCACAACCGCCAATGAAGGCTGGACGGCAACGCGGAAGCGCGAACCGTCGCCTCGTGTTACACTCCCGAGCGAATGATGACCTGACGCGATTTAGCTGGCCAGTTGCGCTGCGGTGTGTTGGTTGGCCAGTTTCTGATCGAATGTCCACAGTGGGGTCATCTGCGCGTCTGCGGCCTTTTCGGCCAGGTAGCAGTCGGACAGCGACAGCTTCGGATGTGCCGCCCAAAGGTTCATCGCCGAACGGAAGACGGCAAAGTTGCCGATCAGCGTCGGCATCTCAAGGACGGCGCCAACAACGCGCGCGCAGTCACTTCTGGAAACCTGGTAGTAGCGGTTTAGGGCAAAAACTGTTTCAATCAGCGCCTGATCGTCCACCGCGACGGGGCGCGCCGGATCGTTCAGCAGGCGACAGGCCACAGCATGCTGGTCCGGCACATCCGCTCTTATCAAACGCAGAAGGATGTTCGTGTCAACGCTGGCGCTCATACGTGTGGCTCGCGCGTCTCGTAGAAGGCGGTGGCGTCCAGCAACGGCGGGATGTCTGGATCGATCAAACCGTTCGCCAGCTGCACGATAGCGTCGATTTGCTGCTGAACTTCCGCTCGGGTAGGCGCCACCTCAGCGATCCGATCCCACTGCTCAATGCCTTGGATGACGCCGACCCGCTTGCCGTGGCGGGTGAGAAAGACGGGCTGGCGCCGCATCCGGGCCGTGTCGAGGACATCACCAAGGCGCGACCGGGCTTGCGATACGGTCATCTCGATTGTCATGTCACCTATCCTAAGTTATGTGGCTATTTTGTACAAATTAGCCATACATGCACTGACTGCATGAAATTTCAGGTAGTTGAAAAGGTCATGCACTGGTTTGTGCATCGTTGCTTGTCCAGCCCGCATTCCTAGGCCTTCTGGTCAGAAGTCCCACTCGTGGTCCTCGTCGAGCAAGGCAGCAGTGGTCTCCTGAACGGTGCGCAGATCCTTGAACGGCGAAGAGTCTGCCAGTCTGATGACGGACTCCAGTCCCATGGACAGTTCCTGCATGTTGTTGGTGGCAAGGGCGTTGTCGATCACACCGAAGAATGCCTGGAAGTTCTCTGCCCGCTCATCGAACGTCTTGTCCAGGTAGTCCCGGAGGAAGGCTGTTTGCGCTTCGATCTTGGCGACGGCGATGTCTCGCTCAGCGGCGATGCCCATCCGCTTTGTTATCTGCGCCTCTTCGAACTTACGCACCTCACCTGCCATGAGAACCAGATCGCGCACGGCGCCAACCACTTGCTGGGGGGTTGTGATTGGTCCGCTGGTGATGTCCCCGACTCTCGCTATGACTTTGTCGGAGAAGGCGTCTTCATCCTGGTACTCAGCATCATCGATGACCTGCGCATCGGGTTCGTCTTCAGCCAAGTTATCGTCTGTGACGGCCAGGTCGCGCCGTGCCCCCTGCAGACGCTCATGGGCCGCGTCTGCCGCCTTATCGATGATGTCGCCGCCGAACTCCAGGGCAAGTTGCCTGAGCATGCTGGCGTATTCCGGATTCATCGCTATACCTCCGTGTTTAGTACTGTCTTGACTTTGGTGGTGATGGTCAGGCTCTCATCAGAGAGGTCTCCATCGTCGTTGAAGAGGCGTGTCTGAGCCAATTCAACCATGGTCTTGACGAAGCGGCCACACTCGTTGAACACGGTGGCGTGGCTCTCCTCGTTGGCATCGAATACTGGCACAAGCGCCTCCAGTTCGTCCAAGCATGGCACCAATCGGGTCTTCAATTCCTCGGTGACGGTGGCGAGCTCATCGACCCGCCGGGAGATGCCATTCATGACGACCCAGGAGTTCTCCAGGTTCGCGACGGCCAGCGCCGTATCCTTCTCGAAGTTCTTCGCTTGGGTGAGCTTCTTCGCATAGTGGGTGGAGACGATGATTCCGGCTGCCAGAATCGCAACACCTGCCGTGGCGCCAGCGGTTATGCCTGTCAAGACCACCGCACCCGCCGCCATGCCGCCGCCGCCGGCCGCGATGCTCCCGCCGCCGAGCCAGGCGAGTATCGCGTTGGTTGCCGCCGCCCCGCTCAGCGTCGAGATTGCGGTACCGGTGGACGCCGTGGCAAAAGCACCTACGGCACCGGTCACCAGCGCCGGAGTGCCCATGACGGCAACAGCGCCAAGCACGCCCGTGGCTGCCGTGGCCCGCAGGGTTTCGGCGACGGTCATGTCAAGAGCCCCCATCGACTCGTACGTCTGCGTGTCGACGCCGATGCCGGCGAGCAATTCATATTCCTTGATCTTGTTTTGCTGTTTCAGAGCCGCAAGAATTTCCAGGAAACGGCCTAGCGTCTCATGGAGGGTGACAAGGCGGAAAGCGCCGAACTCTTCAATGTGTGTGTTCAACTCGACCCGATGCGTGTCGGTCAGCGCCTCTGCAGCGTCGGCGTATTCTTCGCAGATGGTTTCAATGTGCTTGGCAGCGCTGCGGTCCTGGATGCCCTGCACGCCGATTGCTGTCTTGCCGATCTTGGCCGACGTCCGGCCGAGAGCCTTGAAGGTTTCGGCATCGACGCCTGCTGCGGCGCCCTTGACGTGCTGAGCAGCCCGGCTCACCCCGCCGCCGTAGTCGACGCTGGCCACCTTTTTGCCAACTCCGACGATGGCCGACCGGGCCGCATCGGCGGCAGCCGCCAGATCACCAGGCTTTGTTGTGGTGACGGTGTCCTTGGTTCTCCTGAGAAAAGCCGCCGCCCGTCCGGCAGCTATCTTGGCGTCATCAATCCCAAGTTTTCCGTCGCCGGACAAGTCCAGGTGTTGGCGGATCGACTTGGCTTGGGACCAAATCTTGGAAGAGAGGGTTGATGTGTCAACCCCTTCTTCTTCAGCTTTCTTCGTGGCGTATTGCTTGAGGTCGAAATCCGCGAAGTCGCGTGCGATCATCTCGTGGAAGGCCTCTTTGGCCGCTTGGTAACGATCAGCTGGCGAGAGGTCGACGATCTCCGCCGCCCCCTGTTCGATCGGCTCTTCAGCGCTGGGCTTCATTGCACTCCTTACTCCGCATTCGAGCGTCGCTCGTTCCCCACTACACTATATGCCCACCGCTTCGGGTCTGTTTGCCCCCTGGTGAGGGGATGGGACGAGTTGCCTTTGGCTGACCGCCCCACGTCGTCGCAAACCATCCTGGATGATCTGCGAGGCGAAAGATGAGGGCCTACGTCGATACCTCGGCGGCGGCCAAACTGCTGCAACGGGAAAGTGAGTCGGCACAGATGCAGCGCTTCGCGAATCGCGAGGATGTGGAACTCGTCAGCACGCTGCTACTTGAGACGGAGTTGCGTCGCTTCGCCTCGCGGAGCATGATCAGCCAGACTGCGGTGAGCGATGTGCTCGAAGGGGTGTCGCTGTTTGGGTTCGAGGAATCCGATTTCAAAGCCGCCGGCTTGCTACCCGGCGAAACACTGCGGAGCCTCGACGCGTTGCATATTCAAGGGGCCATCGCCCTTGGCGCCGACTGTATGGTGGCATACGATACGAGGCTGGCAGACGCATGCGCCGGTGACGGGCGTTGAGTGTCGCCAACTGCAAGCCCTGGGTTTGGGCGGTGCCGGCAATCAGGTAGCCGCCCAGCCCAATGCCGCCGTGGCTTTGCCGGTACAGGCGCATCAGTGCTCCAGCCTGACGGGCTATCAGCTCCATCAACTTTTCACCTGCCACATCGTGTCCAGGTGGGCTTGCCGGCCATCCGGCTGCCTGGACAGTGGCATTGCACCAAGTTCATTCAGCCAGTTTGCGCATGAGTCGCGAACCCCGTCCACGGTTCTCAACGCCTTCTCGATGGCCCGAGTCGTCGGGCGAAGAAATCGGGAGAGCTGGCCGAGCACTCGCAATTGGGCAACAACCTCGTCCTGTGACGGCACACTCATCATGCTGATAGGCAGCAGTACATCACGCAACTGGGCCGGTACATCTGCCGTTGGATCGAACTGCGGGTATTCCTCGCTGATACGCCGCAACAAGGTGAGTGTTTGGTCCCATTTTGCTGCCAGGGCTGAACTGGATGCATCCAGGGCCGTCACAACCCCCTCCGCCTGGCTTCGAAACCTGGCGAGCTCGGCATTCATATGCTTGCCCTGAAGATTGTCAGCGTTGATGGTGCCGACAAGATCAGCCATCGCCTGAAACGTGTCACCAAACTCCCGGACGGCTTCGTCAAGCTCGCCCTGTCGGCCTCGGATTTCCGCCAGATGGTCGATCAGCCCAGGTGCGTCATCATCGTCCACCACGTCAACCGGCACGGGAGTGGAAATGCGCTCGCGCGATGTGATGGTTTCGTGTAGGCGTTGTGCGAGGCGCTGAAGCTCAGTGCGATAGCCGGCGCTCATCGGATCGAGGTCGCCCAGAGCTGTGCCGTCCTCGTATTGGTGTCTGGCGATCAACCGCATCACAGGATCGTCGTCCTGAACGATCTGCTTGCCGTCTATTGGCACCCAGATAAGCGGAAGTAACAGACCGTCATCGTGATGGCTTGCATCGAACTTGGTGATCTCGTCTCGGCAGGACTCACTGACGAGATACCTCGGCGTGATGAAGGCCAAAAGAAAACCGGTGTCTGAAATGGCATCGTCGAGGCCTGTCTCCCACCTTTGCCCCCACCGCAGCAGTTTCTCGTCGTATTCGATTCGAACGTTTCGGGCGAAAAGGAACTCATAAGTCTGGGCGAGTGCGCTGGCGAAATCCGTCATCGCATTGTTGAGGTATTCATTGTCGGCATGCACGTAGCTGACGAAGATGCGGGCATCTGGCACGACGACACCACCTTGAGGATCCGGGCGAGATCCAGCGCGCGTTGGGGGATTGACCGGCTCACGCCAGGGAACACACAATGCGTCAAAAGGCACGCCCCAGACCTTGTCGGCCAGCCTGGTCAGACGCGTTCCTGTATGTATGACATACCCGCTGCCCACACTGCCGCTCTCAAGCATGGCGACGAGTCCCCGGCCGTCATTTAGGTCGACTGAAGTGGACATTTTGATTTCGATTCCGACGCTTCTTGAGTCGGCCCTCAGCACCAAGTCCACTTCGCGGTCGCCCCGCGGAGATCGCCAGAAAAAGAGCTCGGGCGCGGCCTCTGACGTGCTTGCCATTGCCCGCAAAGCGTTGACGACATAGCTCTCCCAAACGTGCCCCATTGTGGTTGGATCAGTCAGCAGCGCGGGGTCGTGTCTGCGGAATGCCTCAACTGCAAAGGCCGAATCGACAGGGTATACCTTCGCGCGGGTGCGCGTTTGCCGAGCCCCGCTCAAGGCCAGGTTGGGCAAGAACCACACCAGGAAGCGCCGTTCTAGGACGTCGAGATACCGGTCCACTGTGCGAACATCGATCCCCAATTCGGAGGCCATCTTGGTGACATTGATCACATTCCCGGTTCGCAAGAGGCAGGCGTCGAGTACGCGTTGTGCGGTACCACTGTCGAAGCGCTCATCGGGCAGTACGTCATCGGTCAGAATGCTTGCTGACATGTCTCGCACCCAGCGGTCTCTTGCCGATTGAGCAAGTTGACTCAATACAAGATTGGGCATCCCGCCTCGTAGCATGCGCTCGTGCATGTCGGCGTCGTCGGCAGCGTGTCGCTCCAGCGTCGGGGGTTCTCCAAGCAGCTGGTCTATTGTCACGTCAGCGGCATCCTGCACGCGGTCTATCTCTGCCTGCGTGAATGGAAACAGCGTCCAAGTCTCGGCACGACCGGCGAGCGGATCACTGCCCCCCAGGCCGGTCCTGGCGATAGATGCAGATCCAGTCAGAAGATAGCTTCGGACGCTGCCGACCTCGTCTACCAGTGCCTTGAGTTCGAGAGGAAGATCGGGCAGCAATTGGGCCTCATCAATGATGACTCGGGGAGCCAGACTCCTGAGCCAACCGGGCAAGTCAGCCTTTGCTGTGCGCAGCGTGCGTTGATCAGCCAGCGACACGTATTCGTCGTAGTATCCGGCGTCTCGCATATGCTGGGCGACCGTTGTCTTCCCGACGGTGCGCGCGCCGTGGAGTACCTTGACGCGCACGCCGCCAGAAGGAACCAGATGTGGCTCAACCATTCGCGGAATGTACATATATTCAGACTACATGAAAATACATGCACTGACTGCATGAAATTACAGGTAGTTGTAAAGTTCCTGCACTGGTTGGTGCATCGGTGCTTGTCACACGTCCGTGTAGCGGTCGTAGTATTCGCGCAGGCGGTTCAGTACCGTCGCTTTTAGCACCGCTCTGGCGTTGTCTGGGGCGAAGGGGCTCACCGGGGGCAGGATTCTCGTCACCGATGTGCCGGTCAGCGGGATCGCACCGTCCCTGAAGGCTGCCTCCATGAACGCCCGGGTTTCTTCCGGATTCAGGTGCTGCTCGGCGATTATGGCGTCCAACTCCTTGGCCTTGGCCTCCGCGATGTATTTGCCCCAGGCGGTGTCGACGTTCGCGCCCGGAGTCAGCGTGGCGATGAACTGGTCTATCAGGTCCTTCTTCGAGCGCAGGTTCGGGTTGGAGGCCACTGCCTTGTCGATCGCAACCGGGATGTCTTTATCCGTTTGGTTGTCGTCGTGGTACTTCTGCACCAACGCCAGGATGGCCGGCAGGTCGATTGCCACCTGCTTGACCAGTTCGATCTCGAAAACCAGGTCGTCGTTGATGTTTTCCGCGTCGGCCGCCCTCGCTGGTCTCAACTCGTCGTAAATGTCTAGGTAGTTGCCGCGGTAGTCGCTCTCCACCCGATCGGGCAGCACACGCGCCGCCTCGTCAAACTCGTCGAACGACGCCAAAATGTTGACCAGCCGCAGTATCGCCCCGAACAAGACGACGAACCCTTTCTTGTCGTCCCACATCTCACCGACGGGGAACCGCTGCAGCAGTTCCGTGATCTTGGCCAGGTAGTCGGCATAGTAGTCGGCGTACGGCTTGAGGACGACGAGCCCGGACGCCTCCCTGTCGCCGAACAGCGCGATCGAGTCTTGCACCGCCTGCTCCAGGTTGCGGAAGCAGACGATCTGGCCGAACGTCTTCACCGAGTTCAGTATCCGGTTCGTCCTTGAGAACGCCTGGATCAGCCCGTGGTAGCGCAGTTTCTTGTCGACCCACAGGGTGTTCAGCGTCTTCGCGTCGAACCCCGTCAGGAACATGTTCACCACGATCAGCAGGTCCAGCTCGCGGTTCTCCAGCCTTGTCGCCACGTCCCTGAAATAGCGGCTGAAACCGTCGCCGGACGTGTCGCAGTTCGTGCCGAACATCGCGTTGTAGTCGGCCATCGCGTTGTCGAGGAATTCCCTGGAGGACGCGTCGAGGCCGGACGTCTCGAAGTCCTCCTCGGCCAGAATGCCGTCCTGCTCTTCCTCGTTGACGGCGAAACTGTAGATGACGGCCACCTTCAGCCCGTGCTCGCGCTTCGCGAATTCCGCGTAGTAGGCCTTCGCCGCCTGGATGGACGCCGTCGCCAGGATCGAGTTGAACCCGTCCACCCGGCGGTCCTTGACCCGCATCGACGCGCCCCGTTTCGTCTTTACCGCGTAATGCTCGATGATGTAGTCGACGATTCCGGCGATGCGCGGCGGCGCCAGCAGGGCGCGCTCACGGTCGATGTCTTCGACCTGCTCGTCTGCGACCCAGTCGGCCTCCCGCGCCGTGCGCATGTAGTCGATTTTGAACGGCAACACCGTCTTGTCCCTGACGGCGTCGACGATCGTGTAGCTGTGCAACTGCCTGCCGAAGGCCTGCTCCGTCGTCCGGAACTGCGGGTCGCGCCCCACCCCGGCATTGCGGGCAAAGATCGGCGTGCCCGTGAACCCGAACAGGTGATAGTTCTTGAACGCCTTGGTGATCGCCTGGTGCATGCCCCCGAACTGTGAGCGGTGGCACTCGTCGAAGATGATGGCCACATGCTGGGCGTATACCGGGTGGGTTGGGTTCTGCTTGATGAAGATGGACAGCTTCTGGATCGTCGTCACCACGATGCGGGCCTTGGGGTCGTTCAGACGCTCCGTCAACTGACGGGTTGAGGTCGTGCCCGACACCGCGTCCTTCTGGTACTGGTTGAAGTCGCGCATCGTCTTGACGTCCAGGTCCTGACGGTCGACGACGAACAGCACCTTGTTCAAGAACCCGAAATCGGTGGCCAACTGGGCCGTCTTGAAACTGGTCAGCGTCTTGCCCGAACCGGTGGTGTGCCAGATGTAGCCGCCCGCCTCGGTGGTGCCCATGCGCTTGTAGTTGGTGGCGATGACGATCTGGTTCAGGATTCTTTCCGTCGCCACAATTTGGTAAGGACGCATCACCATCAGCTCGTTGTCGGCGTTGAACACGCAATAGCGCGTCAGCAGTGCCAGCAGCGTGTGCTTCGCGAAAAACGTCCGCGAAAAGTCCGTCAGGTCCATGATTGGACGATTCTTGGCGTCGGCCCACCACATCGTGAACTCGAACGTGTCGCCCACCCGGCGGCCCGCCCTCTCGGGGTTGACGTGCCGCAGCCTGGTCGTGTTCGCGTAATACTTCGTGTGGGTGCCGTTGCTGATGACGAATATCTGCACCCACTCGAACAGTCCGGCGCCCGCCCAGAAGCTCTCCCGCTGATACCGGTTGATCTGGTTGAACGCCTCTTGCAGCGCCACA
>Ga0123354_10020542_pt1 | contig 10389 bp, 9 predicted proteins | sample TergutLab28metaG_2_FD_97872 | JGI IMG/M metagenome (GOLD analysis project Ga0123354, IMG submission 97872) | Labiotermes labralis P4 segment gut microbial communities from Petit-Saut dam, French Guiana - Lab288 P4 | ecosystem: Host-associated > Arthropoda: Insects > Digestive system > Gut ...
TCCTGAAGAACAGATGCGCTTCGGTCGCCCGCAGCACGATCAGGACCAGGCTTATGAACGCGAACAGCAGCGAGGTCTGAAGCGTAGTGGCCTGCACCGGCTCATAGGCCATGAGCCCGCGTATCAAGGCGCAGGCAAGCTCGATGCCCACAAACGCGGTGACGGCGAAGACGACCAGGCAGGCCAGCGCGTCGAGAGCGGTATGGAGGCGCACGCGCCGCAACGAGAACAGGCCGTTTTTGCCGGTCGTCTGCCAGGTACGCAAGCTGAAGTGAAGCTCACCCAGCACATAAACGCCCAGAACGATCATGACGATCCCAGCGATTCCCAGGCGCAAGCTGGTGGCGCGTCCGCTCTGGGTGCTCTTGAGCGCCGCGACCATATCCGAGCGCCGCGCGCCCCTGATCTGGTCTTGCGCCAGCGCGTTAGCCAGGTCCTGCGGCGTCGAGGTCTTGCCGCCGAAGATATAAAGATCGGTCGCGGCGACCTGCTGAGCCGAGCTCACAAAGCGCGCCATCGCGGTCGACGCCAGCGCCACGCCCTGGAACTGCGAGGTTGGGCGCGCCACCGCTGTGACCAGCGCCGTAAAGCGGCCCTGGACTTCGTTGGAGTGCTCGTCGGCCAGCTTCACCTCAAGGGTGATGGTGTCGCCAGCGCCCACGCCCAGACGGCGCGCCGTGCGTTGATCGATGATGACCGGCGTGCTGGATTGCTTCCGCCCACTCACAAAGGTCGAGAGCGGGACCCAGGTTCCGAAGAGCCGCTGCGCGTCAGCAGGCGATGCGGCCAGGTAGTAGCGCAGGTCGTCCTTGTTGCCGCTGATGGTCCGGCTCCCGGCGCTGACCGAGATCAGGTCGCCGGTCAGCGAGTAGACTGCCTGCGCGCCCGGTGGCAGGGTCTTGACCACGGTGGCCTGATCGCGCTGAAGGATCGGCCCGTTGAACCAGGTCGTCCAGGTGCCGGTCTGGGCGTAGTCGCCCTGATAGTGTTCATAGGCAGGCCATACCTCAAGGGCGAAAGCCGCGATAGAAAAGCAGAGCACGGCGACCAGCGCCAGGATACCATAGCGGCTCAATGAGCCCTTAAGCGACGCGCGCTGCCCGTCGCCGTCACCGCCAGGACGGGCTTTAGGTGGCTTTTCTGCCGTGGCAGAAGCAGCCGTTGGTTTGTTCTCTACGATCAGTTCAGTTTCAGATGAGTCCAAGTTCGGTCCCCGACTCCTTAAACGCGGTGAAGATCTGCTCCAGATCCTCATCAGTATGCGTCGCCATCAGGCAGGTACGCAGGCGTTCGGTCCCTCGGGGGACCGCCGGGTGAACGATCGGGCATACAAATATCCCGCGGTCAAAAAGCGCGCGCGTCAGATCCATGGTCCGATCCTCGGCGCCTACGCGTACCGGCACGATAGCCGTGTCGGTTTCCATAGTATCAAATCCCAGCTCCATCAGTCCGCGGGCGTAATCGCCTTGTACCCGTTGCAACTGCTGGACGCGCCAGGGCTCCTCCTCGATAACATCGAGCGCGGCCATCGCGGTCGCGCACTGCGCGGGCGGCAGCCCGGCAGAGAAGATGAAGGGCCGCGACGCGTGGCGCATGTAGTTGATGAGCTCGTGATCGCCCGCCAGATAGCCGCCGACCGACGGCACGGACTTGGAGAGTGTTCCCATCTTCAGGTCGATGGCGTCGTAGGTACCGAAGTGCTCCTCGATGCCGTGACCGGTCGCCCCGAGCGCGCCGAGCGAGTGAGCCTCATCGATCATGAGCCGCGCGCCGTAAGCGTGCGTCACCTGGGCAAGGGCGGGTAGATCGACCATGTCGCCATCCATCGAGAAGACTGAGTCAGCGATGACAAGCATCGTCTTATACTTGCCCTGCGCGCGACGCAGGATACTCTCCAGATGCTCCATGCTGTTGTGGCGATAGGTGCGCCAGCGCGCGCCGGAGAGCATGCAGCCATCGACGATGGAAGCGTGATCGAGCTTGTCCATGATCACCAGGTCGCCCGGACCGGTCAGCGCTGTGATGATGGCAAGGTTGGTCATGTAGCCGCTGGTATAGACGCAGGCGTCATCGCGACTGACGAACTTGGCGATGCGCGCCTCCATGCGCTCATGAAGATCCGTCGTACCGGTCAGGAGGCGCACGCCGCCCGCGCCGGTGCCGTATTCATCGATAGCAGCCTTGGCGGCGGCCTCAAGTTTAGGATGCCCCATCAGGCCCAGATAGCTATAGGACGCAAGCATGATCATGTCGCGCCCATCGGCCATCGTGACGCGATGGTTCACTTTCCCGTGGACCGCCTGCAGATAAAAGTAGCGGTTGGTCGCCCGCATCACCTCTTCGCGTTCAGTGTATTCACGTACGCGTTCGGTTATGCCATCTTCAAAATCAGCGTGGTGCATGCGGGCCTCCTCGGCTCTTCGTCATATATGTATACAAATTTGTCTACATTATTATAGCGTAAAACTCGGCCGAGGTTGACCGCCTTCACAGAAGCGCTTTGCGGCGCGGCGCGGCGCTCCCCCTTCGATCCTGAAGCCTAGCGCGCCACGCGCTCCTCGCGACGGGGTGAGCGAACCAACATGAACATGATGATGCCTAAGATGACGATGTAGCTGGGGAACAGCAGGTTTTCCAGGCGGTAGTTGTGCAGGCCCAAAAGGGCGAACGCGCCGCCGCAGGCGCTGAGAAACCACATAAGTTTGGGCTCTGACGTCCGGTCATCTGCGACCTTGCGGATCGTAAGCGCAGCGCCGATCAGGTCAACGAACAGGCACAGCAGGATGCTTAGCAGCGGCCCCTGGGTGAAGAAAAGCAGCGCCAGCGCAAAAAGCGCGATCGCCAGCGAGATGATGTCAAGCTTGCTTTTGCCCCCTACCCCGAACTTCAGCGCCAGAAGAAAGGTCACGAGCGGGCTGATGAACGAGGCGAAGGTATAGATCACATTGCCCTGCGTGCGAAACGCGGACAAAAAGTAGACCGCGCCTAAAATCGTCCACAGCAGCCAGGTGATGCGCTGGGGACGCGCCTGCCCTCTGAGCACGCTGATCACATAGACCACGCTGCCCGAAAACGAGCAGGCCATCGCGACGTACGAGAAGAGCGTTTTCATGAACGCGCGAGGCGCTGATAGGTGCGACAGGGAAAGTCGATATGCGTAGCGGAGTCCAGGCAGGCTGCGACTGACGCCTCAACATCGAGCAGCGCCCAGGCCTCCTCCATCGCCTCAAACGTGGCGTGAGTCTCTGGCTGAGGCGGCATGAACAGCGTGCAGCAGTCACTCGCGTCCTGGATCGAGAGCTCATAGGTGCCGATGCGGCGCGCGTCGGCGATGATCTCCTGCTTGTCGCTGCCGATGAGCGGACGCAGGATCGGGCGGTCGGCGACCGTGCTGACTACCGCGATGTTTTCAAGGGTCTGCGAGGCGACCTGACCCAGGGACTCCCCCGTCACCAGCGCCAACGCGCCTTCGCGGCGCGCCAGCTCGCAGGCGACCACGAGCATCATCCGCCGGTAGCAGAGGATGCGCAGCGGCGCGTAGACCCGGCTCGCGATATCGCGCTGGATGTCGCCAAAAGGCACGATCACGATCTTTGCCAGGCCGCCCGTGCGAGCCAGGATCTGGCCGATCTCTGCGACCAGGCGCTCTGAGCTGTCGCTGGTCGCGGGGCGGCCTGAGAAATGCAGCCCGATGCCGACCGAGCCGCGGCGCAGTACGCGCCAGGTCGCCACGGGCGAATCGATCCCGGCGGAGAGCAGGGAGACCACGCAGCCCGACGAGCCGGTGGGAAGACCGCCGACCCCCTTGATGCGGCGCGTCGATATATAGGAGACGCCGCCCACGATCGTGACCTGGACTTCTACCTGCGCGCCTTTCATCTTCACCGGGATGGGATGGACGTTTATGAGCACTTCGCCTAAGTGGCGCGCCAGATCCATGCTTGTCATCTCGAAGTCAGTGTTCGAGCGTTTGGCGCGCACGCGAAAACTCTCGGCTGGCAAGGCCTCCTCAAGGCAGCGCAGGCTGAGCGCCTCGATCTCTGCGAGGTCGCGGCCGCCCCGGTACGCCAGCGTCACCGAGTTGGTGCCGGGCACATCGGCCAGCGCTTTCGCCACGCCTTCCCAGTGAGTGGCGTCGCGCACGTCGACCGTGAAGCGTCCCGTGATGTGGCGGACGTGGCCCATGAGCGCGTCACGCGCTTCCTGCAGGTTTGTTCCCGGCGCCGCCACGCGCCTGACATAGGAATCGAGCGCCTCATCCAGATTGTTCTGGAAGCGACGCTCGAAGGTGCCACGGTTCTTGCCTTTCAGCCCGAGCTCATGATAGGAGATAAAGCAAACGCGCTCAGTCATGCTACTGCGCTGATCCGGATCTCTTCGCGGTTCTTAGCCTAAGAGGACTTCGCTCTCTGAGCCTTGCGCTGCTTGCGCCTCATCGCTGGGCGCGGCGGCGGCGGCAGGCGCAGGCTCTGCGGCGGACTCCTCCTCAACCGCTTCGACGGCGGCCGCCGGGGCTACTACATCGTCTTCTTCGGTCGTGCGCAGTTCATCGGGCAGGACGTCGCCATCCGCGATCTCATCCATCGCGAGAGAGAGCGGCTTGGCGCTGGTCAGCTTCGCGATCTCGCTGGTGGCCATGGCCTGAAGCGCCTGATCGCGTACGCCGTGGATCATGTCGTTGATCTGACGCGCGCGCTTTGACGAAAGGATGCACAGGGTGAATTTACTATCGACTTGGCCGAGTAGTTGATCGATCTCAGGTTCGGATACGGACATGTATTACTCCTTCGGGCGGTGCGCGGCAAGCAGCGCTTCGATACGCGCGACCGTCTCATCTATGGTCTCATTGACAAGAATATAATTATACACACTCTCATGCGCCATTTCACCTGCGGCGCCCTCCAGACGACGCTCGATCTCCTCGGCGCTTTCTGTGCCGCGCCGCGTCAGGCGCTCACGCAGGACCTCAAGAGAAGGCGGCTTTAAGAAGATCAGCACCGCTTCCGGCATCCGTTCATGCACCTGGAGCGCTCCCTGAACATCGATATCGAGCAGACAATCGACACCCGCCGCCACTTGCCGGGCGATCGGCGCGCGCGGCGTGCCATAGTACTGGTCAAACACCCGCGCCCACTCCAGGAGCCCGTCAGTCTCGATCAGCTCCTCGAAACGTTGCGGGGAGACAAAATAGTAATCGCGCCCGTCGATCTCGCTTGCGCGAGCGGCGCGCGTGGTGGCTGACACTGAGAACCAAAGCGCGGGATTGCGCCGGGTAAGCTCAGCGAGCACGGTCCCTTTCCCGGTGCCGGAAGGGCCAGAGAAGACGAACAGATGCCCCGCCGCGGGAGAGGAAGCTACCGGAGCCGTCACTACCTGGACAGCGCCTTGATCAGAGCTTCACGTTGGCGGGTACCGAGCCCCTGTACGCGGCGGTTGACCGAGATATCGATCTCTTCCATGAGCTTTTCTGCGCGCGCTTTACCGTAGCCGGGCAGCGACTCGATCAGAGCAACAACCTTCATGCGCATGATGGCTTGTTCGTCAGCGCGCGCCAATACAGCAGAGAGCGAGAGTTTCCCGCTCTTCAGGCCGGCGCGGATCTCTGCGCGATCCTGGCGAACTTTTGCGGCAAGCTCGAGGTTTTTCTGACGTTGTTCGACGGAAAGTTGTGGTAGCGCCATAAGCTCCTCCTTATCGGTAACCACAGGGGTCAATCACTTTTGCCGCTCTCATTCTACGATAGTTCCTGGCGTATGGCAAAAAGCCAGGCGCCGATGGCGTCTGTGAGCTCCGTGGATGATGCAAAACGCTGGATCGGCGCGAGGTAGCGGAGCGGCGTGACCGTCAATTCCTTGCCATAGAGCTGCGGGCCGTCGTAGTCGAGCACGTGCGCCTCGACGGTTGCGCGCTCCTGCTCGACGCCTGCCGAACGCGCCCGTCCGATAAAGAGCCCTACTGGGTAGAGCGCGCCGTTGATACGGGCGGTAGCGGCGTAGACGCCCTCCGCGAAGCAGAGCGGGTCGCGCCAGGGACCCAGATCGAGGTTGGCGGTGGGATAGCCCAGGGTGCGGCCGAGCCCACTGCCGGCGACCACCGTGCCGGACAGGTCAAGCGTATGGCCCAGAAGCGCGTAGGCGTCATCGAGCTGGGCGTCTGCCAGCAGCGCGCGGATGCGGGTCGATGACACCGCTGTCTGCCCCCGATCATCGACGGCAAGCGGCAGCGTCGTTACGGGACAGTCGAGCAGCTGGGCCAGCAGCGCCACGTCCCCGCGGGCGCCCGCGCCAAAGCGGAAGTTCTGCCCGATGAACAGCTGCGCGGGCTTCACGCGGCTGGGTATGACCTGAAGCGCGAAGAACTCCGGCGTTGCCTGTGCCAGCGCCGGGCTGAAGTCGATCACCTCGACCTGGTCGGCCCCGTAGTGCTTGAGCAGGGCCACGCGCTGCGTGATGTCGGTCAGCAGGGCGGGCGCCTTCTGGGGGCAGATCGTGTGTTCTGGCAACGGGTCGAAGCAGAGCACCGTCAGCGGAAGCCCCTGCTCATCGGCCGTGGCGCGCGCAGCCGCAAGCAGCGCCTGGTGTCCCCGGTGCACGCCGTCAAAGACGCCAAGCGCCACGACCGAATCCGGCCGCCGGGGATTTGCCACGCGCTGCGGCAGCGGCAGCGACAGCTCCTCCTGCTCGCCACCTGGCGCGCTGCCTGCCTCAAGCGTGGCGCGCTCACAGAACAGCTCGGCTACGGCAAGCGGGTCGCCATCCGCGTCGCGCACGTGTTGCTCGATCTCTTCTAAGGTGTGCGCGTCGCGCAGGGAAAGCGCCCCGCTCTGGGTCCGGCGCAGCGCGCTCAGATGAGCGCAGCTACCAGCCGCTCGCCCGATGTCACGCGCCAGCACGCGAAGGTAGGTCCCTTTTGAAACCAGGAAGTCGACCGTCCAGGTCTGCGCCTGGGCATCGGTCGACAGAAGCCGCGCCTCAAAGACTTCGATCTGCCGGGGAGCGATCTGGAGCTCATGGCCTTTGCGGGCCGCTTCATAGCCCTTGACGCCGCCGACCTTGACCGCGCTGAACTGCGGAGGCTGTTGTTGCTGTGTACCCAGAAAGCGATCAAGCACGGCCTGCGCCTGCGCAGGCTCGAAAAGCTCCGGCGCAACGGGCGCGCGCGCGATCACTTCACCCTCGCGATCATCAGTGCTGGTCTGCGCGCCGAAGCAGATCGTCGCTTCATAGCGCTTGTCGGCGGCGTGCAACCGGTCAGAAAGTTTGGTCGCCGGTCCGAAGAGGACCACCAGAAGCCCGGTCGCCGCCGGATCGAGCGTGCCGGCATGGCCGATCCGCCCCTCCCCGGTCAGACGCCGCAGGCGCGCGATGACCCCGTGGCTGCTGAGGGCGGCGGGTTTATCGACAAGCAACACGCCGGCAAGCGCCGTGGCGCCCCGTCGTGCCTTGCTCATACGGGGGCTTCCGTTGAATCGGGCAATGAATCTGCAGGGAGCGTCGACCCCAACGCTTCGCCTGCCAGCGTAGCGCTCCCCACTGGCAACAGCGGCAGCAGCGTCGCGAGGATGTCGTCACAGGTCGCCGCCGCATCGGGCCAGGTGATCCCGGCCGCCGCGTGGTGGCCTCCCCCGCCAAAGCGCGTCGCCACCGCTGAGACGTCAAAGCCGCCGCCTGAGCGCAGGGATACCCGTCCGCCCTGCGCGCCGTTGACCAGCAACACGGCAACCTGGGTACCGTCGACCACGCGGATCAAGTCGACCAGACTCTCGGTCCAGTCCGCGCTGACGCCCAGACGCTCCAGATCCTCATGGCCATACCAGGAAGTCACGACCGCGCCTTCGTTTTCCAGCGTGATGCGGCTCAAGATCAACTCGTCAAGTTTAAGCGCCGCCAGGGGCTTGCGGCCAAAGACTTCATAGGCGATAACGTCCGGGCGGGCGCCCGCCGCAACCATCGCCGCCGCGTCGGCCAGCGCGTCCTCGTTGGTGTTGCTGAACGCGAACGAGCCCGTGTCGCTTACCAGAGCCACGTAGCAGGCTGTGGCGATCTCCGCATCGCGCGTCAGACCCAGGTCGGGCAGCAGCTCCCAGACGAGCTGGCCGACCGCCGCCGCGTCAGTGACCGCCAGCATCAGCTGGCTGTAAGGAATGCGAACCGGATGATGGTCGATAAGCACCTGAGAGCGTGCCGTGCGGCAGAAATGCCCCGCCTCGCCCAGGCGGGCCAGCTCAGGCGTATCAAGCGCGATGAACAGGTCGAACACCGTCGTTTTATCAAGGCGGTGGGCAGAAACGAAGTCCGCAGCCTGCGGCATCCAGCGGTAGGCCTGCGGCACTGCCGCGTTATCGGCCAGAAGCGAAGTCACCTGGTGACCCGCCGCGCGCAAGGCGCCGGAAAGCGCCGCGACCGAGCCGATGGCGTCGCCGTCAGGCCGGGTATGCGCGCAGACCGCGATCCGCGCGTCAGCGGGCAGCGCCTCTAACTGAGCGCGCAGGGCCGCGCGCGCGGCGCACAGGTCAGCGCGGGAAAGCGCGGCTAACATCAGCCGTCCAGCTCTTCGTCGCCGTCATCGCTCGCCTGCCCAGCGGGCGTCGGCTCCCCGGACAGCGCCGCATCGATAGCGGCGGCGCTGTCAAGGCTGCGATCAATGAAAAAACGCAGCTCGGGCGTGTACTTCCAGCCCAGGGCGTGGCCCAGCAGCCTTTGCAAACGCCCCCGCGCGCTCTCCAACCCCTCCAGCACGGTGGTATAGGTATCAGGATCCGCGCTTACGTAGACCCGCGCCGAGCGGGTGTCGGGCGCGGTATCGACACTGGTGATCGTCACGAGCTCAAGGCGTGGGTCGTTGACCTCCTGGGTCAATATCGTGGCAAGTAACTCATGAATGCGTTCGTCGTTTTTGCGATTGAATATCTGGTCGCCCGTTATGGCCATGTGACTCTCCTATGCTTCACGCGCGACTTCGATAACGATGAAGCCCTCGATGATGTCACCGACCTTCAGGTCCTGGTAACCCTCGACGCCAACGCCGCACTCGTAGCCGGAACGCACGCTCTTCACGTCTTCCTTGAAGCGGCGCAGCGAGCCGATCACGCCTTCATAGATCACGGTGCCGTCGCGTACGACGCGCACCTGATCCTCGCGGTGGATCTCGCCTTCCAGCACGTAGGAGCCCGCGATCACGCCCGCCTTGGGCACGCGGAAGAGGTCGCGAACCTCGACCTGGGCGGTCTCCTGCTCCTTGAATTCAGGCGCGAGCAGGCCGACGCGCGCGGCGTTGATCTCCTCGATCGCCTGATAGATGACACTGTACAGGCGGACGTCGACTTTCTCCTCATCGGCGGCGGTCTTGGCCCCGGGGGTCGAGCGCACATTGAAGCCGATGATGATGGCGTTACTGGCCGCGGCTAAAGCGATATCTGTCTCGGTGATCGCGCCGACCGCCGCGTGGACGATCGTGATGCGCACCTCGGTCTGATCCATCTTTTCGAACGCGTCACGTAAGGCCTCGATCGAGCCCTGAACGTCGGTCTTCAGGATCAGGTTGAGCTCCTTGAGCTCGCCCGCCTCTATTGTCTCGAACAGATTTTCAAGCGAGATGTGATTACGTGAGCTTTCCTGGGCACGCATGCGTTGCTTCATAGCACGCTCATCGGCCAGGTGGTGCGCCGCACGTTCGTCAATGAACACGCAGAACTCATCGCCTGAGGCCGGTACGGTCTGAAGCCCGATTATCTCTGCCGGATCGGAGGGGCCCGCCGACTTGATCGTACGACCCTTGTCGTCGAGCAACGCACGCACATGACCGAACGCTGTGCCTGCTACCAGGGCATCACCCGCACGTAAAGTGCCACGTTGAACAAGCACCGTGGCAACCGGGCCGCGTCCCTTGTCAAGCTTGGCCTCAATGACCGTGCCAAAGGCTGGCGCATCCGGGTTTGCCTTCAGTTCAAGAATGTCGGCCTGCAGCAGCACCATCTCAAGCAGCTCATCGATGCCGATGCGCTTCTTAGCGCTGATGTTGACGAAAATGTTCTTGCCGCCCCACTCTTCCGGGATCACATCATATTCCGTGAGCATTTGGCGAACGGTATCGGGGTTCGCGTTATCCTTGTCGATCTTGTTGACCGCGACCACGATCGGCACATTGGCCGCCTTAGCATGATTGATAGCTTCGATCGTCTGCGGCATGACGCCGTCGTCGGCTGCCACCACCAGGATAACGATGTCAGTGATGTTAGCGCCACGGGCACGCATGGCCGTAAAGGCCTCATGGCCTGGCGTATCAATGAACGTGATCTTACGACCGTTCTTCTCGACAACCGACGCACCAATGTGCTGCGTGATACCACCGGCTTCGGCCTCGGCTACCCCTGTTTCACGGATCGCATCA
>Ga0123354_10020546_pt1 | contig 10389 bp, 8 predicted proteins | sample TergutLab28metaG_2_FD_97872 | JGI IMG/M metagenome (GOLD analysis project Ga0123354, IMG submission 97872) | Labiotermes labralis P4 segment gut microbial communities from Petit-Saut dam, French Guiana - Lab288 P4 | ecosystem: Host-associated > Arthropoda: Insects > Digestive system > Gut ...
TGGGTGGATAATATTAGGATGGATCTCCAGGAGGTGGGATGTGGGTATATGGACTGGATTGGGCTGACCCAGGATAGAGACAGGTGGCGGACGCTTGTGAGTGCCGTAATGAACCTTCGGGTTCCGTGAAATGTGGGGAATTTCTTGACTAGCTGCAAACCTGTTAGCTTCTCAAGAAGGACTCTGCACCATGGAGTAAGTAAGTACGTCATGACCCTAGTCCGTACGTAGTACTGACCTGGAACAAGGTTCCTGCAGACTCGATCCGCAACTTTCCCTTTACCCATGCTGTAATAGCGTACGATCTTCATTAGTTTTATTTACGCATAACTACGTGTAGTTTGTTACGTAAGTTCGTCATAATGACGTTAAGGCATGTTACGACCATGAAGTCAGCGTCCATTCATTCCAAACCTTGTTGGATCAAACAGGTTGGTGTAGCAGCGTCGCTCTAAACTTTATATTCAGATATTGCCTGTTTCGAATCCTGACTGTAGCACCGGATATCCGTACTGAGATTTTTCGTTCCCACCGCCCAGGTCGCGGAATAGTGCCTGCATTAGACCGCGACCACCGTCTCCTAAATCATTTCCAGTACGTCGTTCACCAATCATCCTATCAGTGCAAGCTATATAGTGTTCGATACTGCCAGCAATATGAAATGAAATGATAAACCAACATGGAAGTAGGTGTACATGGCCGGTAACGTTACCCTCCGTGTTAGTCTGCGCCAGAGGAGTGAGTGAATTACGAAGCGTTGTCTTCACGTACCCGATCTTTTGTGGATGGCAGGACTGGCCTTCCCTCGCGATACCACAATACGTGTAGCTGATAGCTGTCCGAACCGTTCGCACGGATGGGATTTATTCCCTCGCTGCAAGATAGTAGTGCGCAGTAGAATGCATGGAGTGTGAAACAGTGAATAATGTCGGTGTGATTGGTTTGCTTTTAGACCAGCTATATTCAGTCGCAGCTGCAACAGAAGTGAGACTGCACGGATTAATATAGGCCTGTTTTACTGGTTTTTGTATCTTTTTTGTGTGTAAAAATTCTCCGATTCCAGGACAGTAAACTGTTAATGGTTGCGTTTTAGTATCTCTGATTAAAATGACCCTTTGAACGCTTGCGTACGATAGCGTTTCTGTGTTTGATTGATTAATTGATTGATTAGCATTTGGATTCGAGCCCTGACTGTCCCGATGAACCTAGGCCTTATAAACAGGTCCTTTGTGCCCCATAATCTGATATCATCTCAGGGGAGCCCCGTTACTTGCTAAAGTTCCAGACGGCCCCCAAATTTAACTTTTAATGTCCTCTGGGTCCAAGAAAAAGGAACCCAGATATGCATATTCTTTTTCTCTTAAAAGTCCCAGTAAACGAACCCCCTCCAGGTTCTCCAACAGGGCCCCTATTGAGAGTGCTGCCCGTTTACAAGGCCTTTCTTACATTCTCAAATTCCTCATAAAAATTTCCCTCAAAGAAATTTTTCCTTTCTCCCAAAGGCCCTAGGAAAGGAGCGTCCCTCCGTGGTCCCCAAAAGCGGGGCCCCTATGGAAATATGCCCATTTCCAGAGCCTTACTTAGCATATCCTTCGGGGTCTCCAGTAGAGGAGCCCTTCCTCCAGATTCCCTTCATAGAGCTCCCTCGGAGAGAGATGCCCCATTCCTAGAACCCTCGTTCATCCATCTCCCAAGGTACCTGGTAAATGAGCCCCCTGCCATTTTCCCCAGCGGGCCCCTATGGAAAGAGATACTCGTCTCTAGAGCTTTTTCTACGTATCCTCCAGGGTCCCCAGTAAAGGAGTCCCTCCTCCAGGTTCCCCAACGGGGCCCCTAAGGAAAGAGATGCCCGGCACCAGAGCCTTCCTCTACATAACCTTCAAGGTCCCAAGTAAAGGCCCCCCCTCCAGGTTCCCCTCACAGTGCGCCCATATAGAGAGATGTCCCGTTTCCGGAGCCCTCTTTCACTATCTCCCAAAATTCCCAGTAAACGGGCCCCCCCCCCCTCAGGTTCCCCAACGGGGCCCGTACGGAAAGACACGCATTTCCAGAACTTTCTTCTATCCGTCCCCCAATAATTCCCTCAAAATCCCCGGTAAATGAGCCCCCCCTCCAAGTCCCCCATCAGGGTCCCTATAGAGGGATACTTCATCTACAGAGCCAGTGGTTTATTCATTCATTTATATCCGTCAGAGTCCCCAGTTAAGGATCCCTCCCACCAAAACGGGGAAAACATACGGTCACCGTCCACGGAGCCCCACGCGGACAGAAGGCCTACATACAGTGGGGTGCGGCCTGGTTCTACAAGGGGACCGTTTACGATATTACCATCACTACCGCAGTGCCATGCAGCCTTCAGCACGATACCTTCCACCTTGGCTTGGGTAGACCAAAGCCCCGTTAGCCTCATCAGGGTATCGCCACTACACCTGTTACCGTCTCCCACGTGACCCAGGGTAGAGTACGAATCCACGTAACCCTGAGGTACGGACGAGGGGTTGGAATTATGGGAGACGATCTTTCTGTGTAGTTGAAGGCCTAAATGATGAAATTTTTCGCTTTTTATTCTTTTGTTTTATGACTTGTATCGGGTGTAGTTATTACTGCTCTGCGTGTCTTCATTGCGGTTCCTGTAGCATCTGACATTTCTTTCTCAGTCTTGTAATTTTCGACGCACTAAACACTATAAATAGAACGTATAATAGTGGCGGATGGCGGTGTATTCCTAATGTTGTGGTACATATAAGTAGATGATGATGGTGATGGTGATAATGATGACAACATGCTTACAACAATTATAGCAACATGAATTAGTTATTCGGATGCTTCTGGTGTGTAATTTCTTATAAGGAAGTGAAAGAGTAAATTACTGAATAACATCTGTACAGCTGCCGCGTCTGTGAATATTATAGCGATACTGCATTACTATAGGTATTTAACGGAGCAAAGTGAATGTGTTCTTTGAATATCTGCCTGGCAGCATTCCATCAACTGCTGTTGACTTAACAGTAACGGTTAATGCGTGTATAGTGTTAAATGTGTCAGTTGATTGACACCCAAGAATATGCAACTGCTCTTGTATCGGAAACTCTAGGCTTACAAGCTCATAATGCCCATCCGTCCGTGTACCCCACCGATTAACTTTAATGAAGGTCGATATGGTGATGCCATTTGAGACCAATCTTTAATCAATACATACACATGGAGGGCAGCATCACTAACGCGTTTATGTGGTGATTGTTCTTCGGTAGTATTCGTGGGATTTTTCAGTTTGTTACAATTTGTGAACCACGGCGACAAGGAATGTGGATCGTGGTGCGGAGATAACTCCTTTTGCCCACGTTTTGTGAAGTTATTTCCATGTGGGTTAAAAAACCGACGCGCGGCTGAAATAATGCGAAACATTGTGGTTTAAGTATGATAAAGTTCATATGGGGGATGTCAAAAACAGTGTAAATAATGCACGCTGATACTTTATGTTAGTGTGTAATATCATGTCATCTTCGTATAAATTAAAATTTTCGAGGAGTTGGGAGGTCATGCTACATTTTTTGTGTACCTGTGTGCATGCTATGTAGTATATATTCATTATAGGACATATGTTGGCATGTTCCGTTACGTATATGTCCATATAGAACACATACTTTCGAATGAAACGTAACTGCCTTGATTTCTTGAACGAGTAGTCGTGTCTCGGTAATACTCATTAAATGCACCATGTGGCCCACTTAGAAACTTGTGAAACAATTTTACGTTACTAGTCGCGGTGCGGTGATGTAACTTGTGTCAGCACTTTCATATGCACAAGAACAGCTGAGTGGTTCAGAGAGGCATAACGCTGTTTTTTTTTTAATGGACTGTTGAATTTCATAACACTCTTAAGTCTTATATACCTGATACCATTGGATTTGTCAAGTAATTTGTTGCGTTAAAATAGGTTAATGTTGATATATATTGATAATATATTTCATATGATATATCAAATATAGACTTAACTCATCTTATGTATGTAACTAGGTCCTGGGACTGTCTTTGTTGCTGAATTGTACGTAAGGTTGGTTAACCTTTTGACACCTAATGTCAACTATAATGGTCGTACCGCACCGGTAACCTCTAAAGTTGCATTTTATATATTTATTAAACAAATATAGGTACTGAATATTTTAAACATGGTATATACTCTCCGTTTTTTCCTCTTCAAAATGCAGTTTCTTTCATAATTCTAAAATATTTGGTTCCTGTGTTATTCACATTTTATATACAGAGTATGCTAAAATTAAAAAAATAATTCCGGCGCCAAAAGGTTAAACCACACATATGTTTTATACTGGTCATTTGTACTGATGTGCAGCAGATGACTTAAATGATCCGTTTGCTATTATACCTTTCTCTCAGAGCACGGCTTGTGCTGACATTATCCTTGGCCCGTTTTCCCTAGTCATGACAGCATTGGTTTATTTATTCGGAATTAGAATATTACGGGTGCTAACAAAAATCTACTATTCCAGTTCGTAACTCATTCACTTCCTGAAGCAAAGTCGTTCTTAAGCCAGTAGTCACTCAGGTAAATATGGGTGGTGTATAGTAGTTAAACACAACTGTATCAAGTGCGATGTTTATTGATTATAAACTGGAAACTACATGTTATTTGTTTTAGTAATTAACCAACTTGATGCACTAAATTTTGTTTTACAATAAGTTTTATTTCATGCCTCTACGTGCTTCGAGCACATGTGCTCATCATCAGGAGGTCAAATTGTATTACACAGCCTCTGGTATCATCACATCTATAGGTGTGATGATACCAGAGGCTGTGTAATACAATTTGCCCTCCTGGTGATGAGCACATGTGCTCGAAACATGTAGAGGCATGAAATAAAACTTATTGCAAAACAAAATGTTATGCATCAAGTTGGTTAATTACTAAGATAAATATACTGAGACGCACGGTCAGCAAAACATCAAAACTACATGTTATGTTTGACTACTACACACCACACATATTCAGTTCATACACTCAACGGGAATGACACACATTAAAGTCACTCAGGTACTTAGGAAATTCCCCGCCTTTTATGGAGCCTTGAAAGTATATTGCCATATTCAAAAGAATCCGGAAGTCCAAGATCATTTTTAGCATTCAGTAATATGCTGTTTCTTGAAAGGTGACGAGTTTCTAGTCTGTCACCCACCCGCCTACCCACAACTTTGGCACCCCTAGTTATACTCAGTATTTTCGCGGTTACCTTCCGATATCTGAAGATCGTCTCTTCCACCCGCATCTGGACGATCGCAGTACCATGGTGTCAAGGGACCCCTCAAAATATCTTTGTGTGTTTGAGCATTTTAGGATGTGGTATTGAAATGTAAATCTATATTTTTGCTGTCAGAGTTTAGTCTTTCGTATCTGCAACTTTCTCGCTGTGAAAATGCTAAGATGCAAGATACAGACCAACTTCCAAGGCAGCGCTCTTCTAGTCTGTGAGTTTGCTTCCGCCATAGTTAAGGGCCCAAGGGAGATGTTCCTTGTAAGGTGTGTTCTGCTGTTGCGGCACTCTTTGAAATGTAAATGGCGTCTTTTGACCCTTGGGCTCAATATAGTGGCGTTACCATGCCACATGTGCATCACGGTCTTGTCGATCTCTGTATTTAGTGTGGGAAATGAGGATCTCGTCATCTAAATGTATGGCAATTACGGTAAACGTGGGAGGTTTAATTTCGAACTGAATTCCAATCGGCATTGCCTCTGGGCTGTAACTTCCGTCGGATAATGACTTTGAGCATGCCTCAATGTAGGATTACAGTACAGTATAGTGTTCGGAATTCTGTGATACTTGCTTCCTTATACAGAAGATAAATTCACTTTATGGGCTTTTTCATTGTGATGAAGAACGTTATTCACTAGCAATTTCCCGTTGAGTTTTGACGGGGAATGTATGAATAAATAGTAGGTTCGAACCCTCATCGGTTCCGGTGCACTTACACCTTATTTACGGGTCCTTTGTGGCCCTAAAACTAGAAACCGAGATATGGTAGCCCTGTCCCTTTAATGAAGTTCCCAGTGTGCTCGCAGGCTCAGATTCCTAACATCCTCAGAGTCCAGAAAGAGGTAACCCAGAAGATATGTAAGTGCGGCCTCCACAAAACGCGAGCTGAGATTTCTTCCTCTGCTCCGCACTTCCTACACCAAGGACTTCCTGTCAGCCTTTTCATGTAGAGATGTCTTGTGGTGTTGTGTCTAGTTAAGAGGCCTTTAATCACCTTCTTTTGCGTTCTGTTAGGGGACAATAACCTAGTCTTAGTAGCGAGGCTGGGGCCCAAGATCAGTTCCCTAGCCTGCCTCTGATTGCCACTAAGACTGGAGCACCGTCGCATGCTGGTTAAATAGCCAGCTCTTGATCTTAAGCCTAATGTTCCGCCTCGCGATCCCAGGGGTTGGCTCTGGTCCTGCCGATTGATGAGCATAACCCTCCTAGAATTCATCGGCGATTCCATTTCCACTCCAGAATGTCCGGAAACCCAGATGGGTCTTACCGAAGAGAGGAGGGAGCATCCAGTGTCCTTTGGCACTGTCATACCAATGGGGGCATAGTTTTAGCAGCCTGATGAGTTTTCAGGGCGGCTTGACTATCAGAGCATGTGTTAATGTATTTCTCTGGTCTAATAGTCATTTGGATTTCATAACCACAAACCAAGATAGCATATATCTCGTTCTTGGAAAATTGTTGTATAACTACTGAGCTTCCTTCAGAAGGGTCGCTGAAAGACTTCAGCCCAAGTCTTCCCTCCTCCCACCCTCCTCGTGCATCCTATACCCGTATGTACTGTATACCAGGCACGTTCTTAACTACAGGTGGATGCCTGGGTCCTATGGTTCACTCCTCTCTGGTTGGAATCACCTTACACTTGGAGTCAAAAGTTGTAGGCTGGCCTCATTATATCGTTGCTCATATTAAATATGGCCGCATAAAAAAAATGCTGTGTCCGATTTCTGGCGGGGAGCCCAAGATATATTAATCAACTCCATGGAGCAGAATACGCTAGCAGGTCCTCAGCTAACCAAGAAATTCCCCGCATTTTATGGAACCCGAAGTTTAAATACCGCATCCACAAGCGCCCGCCACCTGGCCTTCTCCAGAACCAGAACAATCCATGCCATGCTTCCCAACCCACTTTTTGAAGATCCACTTTAATATTATCCTATCTACGCCTGGATCTTCCAGGTGGTCTCTTTCCATCAGGTCTTCCCACCAAAACCCTGTTTTCACCTCTCTTGTCCCTCATACATGCCATATGCACCACCCATCTCATTCTTCTTGATTTGATCACCTGAATAATATTTGGTGAGCGGTACATATCATTAAGCTGCTCTGTGTCTATGCCCTGTTACTTCGACCCTCTTAAGCCCGAGTATCTTCCTCAGCGCCGTCTTCTCGAACACCTTCAGCCCATGTTTCTTTCCCAGTGTGAGCAACCAAGCTTCACATCCATACAAAACAACAGGCAAAATTACAGTTCTGTTTGTCTGGATCTCTATATTTTTGGATAGCAAAATGAAAGACAAGACTTTGCACCGAATGATAGCAGGCATTCCCTGACTTCAGTCTACACTTAATTTTTTAATGAATGGGGTTTTGATTTGTTACTGTTGTTCCCAAATATTTGCAAGGTTACACCCTTTCAAAAGATTCAGTATGCATTTTTACGTTGTAATTTTGTCTTGCATGCTCTTCTCGAGACATGTTCATATGCTTTTGTTTTCTTAGTAATAAATTATTATTATTATTATTATTATTATAAATTATTACATTTTTAATGCGGCTACAGTGCTTGCATAAAAACTGTCACGACAAGATAAGACTAGCTCCACCAATTTTCCGTAGAGTTCAGGTAGATTGTTCGTCATGTGTTTCATAGTACAGTCGGCTGTCTATAATAGTTCCGAGGTGAACGGGACCATAGTTGATTGGAATTGCCGAAAAGCTCGGGCTACACTCTTTACGACAGTTTAGATCATATGATCGCCTGTAGGCCTATATTATGATATACACAGTGTGTTATACATGCTACGTTTACAGTATTTAAACATTAGAATGATAATAAAATACACTGTTAAGTTGAATGGCCAAGAAATCACAGATACGTCCTTACAACTGAATTAGAACGACCTTATCGAAACGGACGAAACGGAAGCTCGAACATTGGGGACTCGGAGAATCGAGACGGCACCGTACTTCGTTATAAAGTTTGGTGTGCAAATAATGCCATGACTGTTCAGCTGAGAGTTGCTATTCTTACCATTGTTTGCTTCACACTTCTGCCGCGTTGCTGCCAGGTAAGACGTTACAAGGCTGGTTGGGCCCCATAACCTGTCTGCACACCCTGGAGCAGATATAAATGCCTATCTACGCTGGGAATCGAACCCCAAATCCGCCGTCACCCAGTCCATAGTCTATGCATTATACTGACCGAGCTATCGCGGTTTCCTATGCAGCTTGGAATGAAGATAATTCAAAATACTCGGGTGTGTAGTTCCATGAACACCGAACATATTTCGGTAGTTACCTGTGAATGAACGCATTGCAGTCGGATTACAGCAGTTTAAATCATAAATAATAAATAAAACTATTTTTGTCGCAAATTAAGATTTTGACTTCTTCACATTGTTGTGTAGACCTATGCGTTAGGAGAAAGTGACACGTGCCTTAACCCAGAGTCGTCTTCTACGCAGATGCTGATTCTCATTCCATTAATCTTAGAAGTAGGCTGCAGCAATAATCACGTCCTTACTGCAAAGAATGTCTGTCGGCGGGTTAATGGTTGATACAACCAGCAGGCAGAGATCAAGTCACAAGAATCTGCTGTCGAATTCCTCGTTAAAAGTGCTGTAGAAACAGCATTGTCAGTCACTTTGTGTGATATAAGTTGCGTTCTATTTTCTGTGTTTGCTCTAGCAGAAAGACCTTTGGAATCCAACAGGAGGTGCTGATGTCCACGTTCCTTAAATGTTTGTTGTCCTGTGTCGGTAAATGTTGCTGTGGGTCAAAAAGGAGCGTCAGCAACCTGTTGGCCCGTATGATTCATAAGTCGAGAGATGAATTATGGGGTGTAACAGGTCACTTTAAACCGTAAAGTTTCAAAAAAAAGTAAATATATGGTAGTTACATCATCTTATTGCCAATATAAGGTTAAGGCGCGGCTGGCATATTTCCCACCTTAAAACTTATTCATTTTTGTATTGTATTTTACGATATCAGTATTTCATAGTAGCTGTATGGCATCGTATGATACGGTGATTGTTGAATGACAGTTTGGAAAGAATTTAGAAGGAAAAGGCCTTGACCTGTATAAGTGCTGTCCTGCTATCTACTTGAAGTGAAAGGCAAAGAGCGAGACCGCTCAGGATGCTGTTTTTTTCCTCGGCCGGTATTCGAACACAGAAACCTAGCTGTTCGAGCCAGCGTGCTTCGTTCCATTAAAAAAAGAAAAGTAATGAAAAATTATTGCCCACACTCGTAGTTAACAATGGAACGGTTTGGGATCGGTGGAGGAGAAAAAACACTTCAGCGCACAAAAAGCTCGTGCCAGAGAGTGCGTTGAAATTAGTGTCAGAGCCGAGAGAGACGCGTGTTCATGTGCGCCTCTAGTACCGCCACTTCTGTGCAAAAGCTGTAGAAGTATTCCCCAGCAAATACAAAGGCGAAGGCAATGTTGTGCTTGTGCTTAAGTAATCACTACGCCATGAACACGTATGGAGGTGAGTGGTTAGCTTACATGCACAGCCCCTTTACCGTTAAGGAGAAGCCTTCCATTAGGCCCCCCATTGGATAGGAGGCTGGTTAATTCGAATTGCCGATCTGCTCGCTGCCCAGCGGCAATCGGATCCTACTTCTCTGTCGTCTCGCCCGTAACCTAGCCAATGTACGGATTCGTCTGCCCCGGCTCCTCTTGTTGGGCAAAGAGGTGAAAGAAGAGTCAATCTGTACAGTGCACTATCCACACGCATAACAGGACTGAACAATACGTATATGCAGCCACAATACCAATAACTTCAAATAACGATATGTGACCGAAGTCAACATTGTAACTTCAGCGAAGCACAGGCTGAGAGCTCCCTGATGATGGTTTATGTAAACCGAGACATGTTGGGGCAACTATTATAATTTTAACTCTTTAACAATTTTATAATAATTTGTGTGCATTAGTTGGACAAATAAAGGACTTAATACTATCAACATGCACGGTGCAACTACGAAGAGGTGAAAGAAGAATTTCATTGATTTTGTGTTTCAGGCCACAAGTTTAAATTACAGGTTTTGAAGTGGGCACACCTTTCTCACCCCCCCCCCCCCCCCCCCCCCCCGGATTTTGGCATGACGCATACATAAA
>Ga0123354_10020547_pt1 | contig 10388 bp, 4 predicted proteins | sample TergutLab28metaG_2_FD_97872 | JGI IMG/M metagenome (GOLD analysis project Ga0123354, IMG submission 97872) | Labiotermes labralis P4 segment gut microbial communities from Petit-Saut dam, French Guiana - Lab288 P4 | ecosystem: Host-associated > Arthropoda: Insects > Digestive system > Gut ...
ATTTCACTGAAAACATTAGACGGATGCTTGTGTGGTGGTAGGAAAAAAAAGTAGGAAAGAAAAAGAAGGCGAAACGCTTTTTTCTTTTTTTTTTTTTTTTTAAATTCGGTAACTATAAACATATTTGAGGCACCAGAAATACGAAACTATATTTTACCTCTCCCTTCCCCGTGACGTAATTTTCGATAGAACTAATGACGTTTACTTCCCATCATTTCCTCCTCATAGTTGTGCAACCTACCAATGAAATAAAGATAGTACATTATCGCTGATCCAATAACGTGTTTCAACCAGTCACCGAAATTGGAGCAATTTAATCACTTTCCATTTTTTCCTGAACAATTTATGTACGGTTCGCATTGAGACTACTTGAGCATGCTAAATATTAAGGACCATGTCGCTGTACGATGTTGTGAAGGTGTACACGATTTTTAATGGCTCATTGCAGGATTCAGTGACGATGCGGCACATTTAGTGTGCAAGAAATTTCGTCATCGGTTGAATACTTGTCGATTGACGTGAGTTGAGCATACCTCAGTGAAGATGTAATTTAATTAAACTGACATAGTGCTCATATATACCTTAACATAAGTACATAGTCTCAGTAAAATTGTATAGAAATAGGTCAAAAGATCTTATGCTGAACCTAGTCATTTTGTTGTGTAGTAGGGTTGTTAATAGTTATGGATGGAACCCTAGAGTGGCGGTAATAGAGAAGTACATATGGTTCTGTCGGTCTTATAGTTTTGAATTTTGCCGATAAAATCCTTGGTGGCAAAGCACAATTTTCCATCAAAACGTCCTTCAATAAATTTTCGGGATTAAGGCATGCTTATTCAGCGAAATCGTGGTTTAAGGGTATTACTGCATAAGAGTGAATCACTGTAAAGTAAATGATTTCTGTGCGCTTATGCTTATACCATGCCACAAAGGCGTATGGGAGAGTGGGCGTGTAGCTCCACATATTGTTATTCTCGGCATTAATGGGGTGAGTGATCAGCTCCACAACCGGCCGCTTTACTCCCGGGATAAAGAGCTTCCGGAACCCGTTAAATAGGAGACTGCGTCGGCCTCTGGTCTGATCTGGAAGCTCTGGAGAAGACACAAGTTACTTGCACCCTGCCGGAAATGGAACCGTCCAACTTGTATCGTTCTCACTACACCGACTGAGCCATCGCGGCTGCAACTGGAAGAGTTATCCGAGGAAACATTAGCGTGAGATGAGGATTACTGCTATTCTGAAATCATAAATATAATAGTCCTTGCTTAATGCGCTTCCTTGCAGGTTACCCTAATAAATAATTTTCGAACTTTAAGAATTACATTACTTTCGGTTTAATTTGGTTCTTGGCTTCTATCTAACAAAAGCCTCTTCCTCTGTATAATCCATGACGATAACGTTGTGTAAGGATTGCTACTAACTACAAAGCAGAAGCGTAACAACAGTCTCAGCAGCTGTAGACACCAGGAATGTGACGATGTGCCATCGCTTTAGATTTCGATGGCGATCATGTCATATAGTCCGAATTAGCGAAGAATTTGGACTTTATTTATTACGAACTATTTCTCTTTCGCACGAGACTGTGCCAAGGATGAATCCGTCAACCCCCAGCGTCTCACCTTGAAGGACCGAGTTTCGTACTAGTCCAGTGTGTGTAGGCTATGTGGTGGACAGAGTGGCAAAGGGGCAGTTTTTTAAATAATAATTTGGTATTCCCCTGTCAGTATCCATCTGCCAATGCTACATATCCGTCGTTTATCACGGACGCTATACAATTCTTGAAACCGACAGCGTCGTAAAGTAACATAGTTACACGAAAATGAACTCCGTTATAGATAAGCATCTAGGCGCCAGGAAATATATTGCGGCCTTGAAACTTCTTTGTTTTTCACGCGTATAAAATCTGAAGGCCAAACATACGTTCGAGCGCTGCATCCCCGTCCTGACATCGCTGACGTTGTCCTGTGGCGTTCTGCTGGTTGTTGCCGTAAGAAATGAATTCCGCATACATGTTATGGAAGACGGAGGCTTTACAGCAGTTCCAGGAAGTTACTTACCTCTATTGTTATTAATTTCTTCTTCAGAAAGATGTTTTGTTCTGGATTCTATACATCCGTTTACCGAGCAAGTTGAAGGATTTTTAACCCGCGAGGTAATGTTGAATTCGTTCAAGAGCTTACATGCGTTGAGAACGTGGAAAGACCGGCAATATGTCAACCAGTATCAGTACAAATCAATTTCATGAGATCTCACAGACGTGGTATTTGGTGGGGGGGAGCTTTTGTTAGTGAACGCATGAGCCCCATAAAATATTAGCCACCAGGCACACCCCATATAAACTTACTGAACTATGTATAGATTTAAAATTCCCATAACCTACGATGTGGAATGCACAATTTCCTTGTAAGTTTAGGCGTACCTCATTTACTAGGAATTAAAGTCAGTACTACTACTAAACGCGGGTTATGTAGACATCGAGCGAATGTTGTAATCTAGTGACTGATCAGCTCATTGCGCTTGTGCAGTGCGGTCTAGTGGCTGGCCTTCAGTACTGAAGGTCTCGCGTCGGAGACCAGCTGGACCCAGTGCGGATCTTTTTTTTTTCATAAGCATACCTTCTCCTTTTCCACCCACGTCGAAGTTAGAACTCTGTTAATGTTCCGTGTATTGCTTCCCTCTACCGCGTTCCGGATCCCGCGTTAAGCGTTCCCCGTCTGTGCCCGTAAACAACTGTAGCGTGTCAGTGGCACTTAGACTATTGGATGTACAAACAACAGAATGGCACACATACACACGCGCACGCGCACGTACAAAAACACAAGCATACCACAGCTTTTATGTGTTGGGTCTCAATGTCATATGGAATTAATTAGCGACACTGTGAATCCTTTGTAGGTATTTGGTAGGAGTCCTTGGAAGAGTGGTCGGCCAATCTCTCTGCCTACGCAAGGCAGCACAAGCAGAGAAAGAACGCGGACGTTCATTTCCATGATCTCAGTGTCGGAGCGATTCAAGAGAATATTCGCTAATTAAACTGCGCAGTCGCTGTGTTCATAAATTCTTGCTGCATTGGTAGAGTATTAACCCTTTAAAGACTAATATTTAACCTGAATTAGATTTAAAGGTTCACGTCATACCGCGCAGTAAACACGCTCCGTTTCGGTTATAAAACTAATCAGTTATTATTGTATGCAGAAATACACGCTGTTTGTTTTGAGAATGGTAAGGAATATTTAATGCACTACGTGGACAGAATGTAGAATTTTTTAATGTTTTGCTTGGTGGTACGTATAGTAACCACTGGTCTTCCGAAGAGTTTAATGTGTTTCGATGCGCCTTCTGTCGTTCATTTCAGTTAAAAGAGTTGCACTGAAGCAGTTCTCCTCCTCCAGCACTAATAAATTTTGACGGATGATGAAAATTGATTCTGTGTACAAGATGGGAAGAAATGAGGTAGAAGCCTCTACCTCAGTTTTTCCCTTTTATATAACTGTAACATTACACAACGATGGCTCCAGTTACCTGTAGAAACATGTCGTAATGCATGTGATGAATAAATGAAGACACAATCATTTATAATGCATTAATCGGAGAATCAATAACCTAACATAGACTGCACACATACAACGGGGTCATGTACCCCCCCCCCCCAAAAAAGATTATATTATTTGGCTGGAATTCTTGAATTGATTAATCATTCTGTAGACATAGATTATGAATATATGTACACATTTTGTAGGAAATGTTTGTCAAACACCAATTACAAAATATTTCGATCGCGAGAACTATGAGGATATGGCCAATAAATTTAACAACAGTGTAGGATTTTAGGTTCGACTACATAAATTGTATTTATGGTTTTGTAATGGACTGATTTATAATAAAAGGAGGCAAAAAAAAAACAAGAAAAATAAATTTAACGGAGACACAACGTAGACATGTAAGTTATAAATTTTTCGAAGTAATATATGAACAAAGAAGACTCTAGCTACAGTGAAGACATTCTGTAACATATTTATCGCTGTGAACAGTCGGTGGACTTAATTATACGACTAGCTAAGAAGGGCCCAGGATGCGACTATATACATGTGCCACCAGTGTTACGTTACACGTACATTTCATCTTGTTTTCTATAAGGCTGTTGGTTGTTTAAACTTCTACCGGACTTGTTAGGTATCCTAAGATTATTTGTGCTTTAAGTGAGTGTATTTCATGAGCGGTAAACAGCCGTTGCCCGCCTTTAGTTTCAGACAAGGAAAATACCAGATTCGCCTGGTTTCCGTGTGTCACAGTGACAGCTGCAGCACCTACGTTTCTATTAATGTATCGATATCGTTTCTGCCACTGACAGATACAGTGTTTCTTATGTCGTTTTAGTTGTGATGGTGAGAAATACAGTATTTCAGTCTTCCATAGTTTTTCTACTGAGAAATATCGTGCTTCGAATGTTTGTCAGTTATGCTACTGAGAGATAAATTATTGTGTATCTAGATATCATTTCCGATTCTAGCAAGTACAGTGTTTTATGTCTTCATATTAGTATTGTACTGACAGATAGTGTTTCGTGGCTTGTGTAGTTCTCAAGCTAAGAAATATAGTGTTTCGTGTTCGATTATCAGTTCTACACTAGATAAATACAGTGATTCCTGTCTCGCTAATAGTTACTCTACTGATGAATATTGTGTCTCATATCAGTTATCCGTTCTGATACTAAAAAGTGAAGTAGTGTTCTGTGCATCGGTGCTGGAATGTAGTTGATGAATACAGTCCTTAATGTGGCGTTATCACTGCGATACTGCTATCACACTCTTTATTCTTCTATATCAGTTATGTTGATGACGTACAGTGTTTGTCAGTTCCGCTACTGAGAAATATCTCATATCAGGGTATCAGTTCGCTTGCTGACGGGTACAGCTTTTAATTTCTCGTTATCAGTTCCACTACTAATATCTACATAGGTACAGACAAATGCCGTGTTTCTTCAGTAATGACTTGCGATATCAGAGCGCATCTTTCAGCGGTATCAGGTGATTTCAACCATCCAATTTCGATACAAGAAGTGTTGCAGAGGAAATAGAAAATAAATTTGCTGTTGACAGAGAATCACGCCAATTGGTGAGATACGTTCTCCATATAATTCGCTATTCAGGGAACTGAATAGCGAATTATATGAGATGTGGGGTTTCCGTGTCAGTGATACTTTAGGCTGTGGAATTCTATGATCTATAGACTATGTGGATGCAAAAATTTCGGAGAGACACGCTACCCTCAGCTTCAGAGTTTTTACTGGACTTTAAACTGTAGCCTTCTGGGTTGCAAAGCAGCAGGGATATTGTGGTTGGTTTGGCGATGGCAGGCCAACCGGTGAATCATGGGACTGCTTGCACGGCAGATTGGCCGCATTACAACCACTGTACTTATTTGTGGAGATCACCAATAAAAATAACAAGTTAGGAAATGTGCGCGAAACCTAATGTCTGGTGTATTTGTTAGGTCATGTCCTCTCTATTTTCAGTTGCAGTACAAGGTATGATTAGAACACTCAATTGCAGTACAAGGTATGATTAGAACACTCAGTTGCAGCACAAGGTATGATTAGAACACTCAATTGCAGTACAAGATATGATTAGAACACTCAATTGCAGTACAGTGTATGATTAGAACACTCAATTGCAGTACAAGACATGATTAGAACACTCAATTGCAGTACAGGGTATGATTAGAACACTCAATTGCAGTACAAGGTATGATTAGAACACTCAATTGCAGTACAAGGTACGATTAGAACACTCAATTGCAGTACAAGGTATGATTAGAACACTCAATTGCAGTACAAGGTATGATTAGAACACTCAATGGCTCTTGCGGTGTGAAATAACAGCTTAAAATCCCTATTTGTTTAATTGTCTCAATGACCGTAAAACTTAGGGGAACAATTTTTTGGGCACAGAATGTGTTCCTTCTCTGCTACTTTTGTTTGATTTGTAACTCCCATCTAATAAATAATGTTTAGCGAGTTACGCTCGATTTGCGGCCAAAAACGGGCTTCCGCCCCTTTGTAAGGTATTTCTTGGTTTTTTTCCGACTTAAACGAAGATTAGAGTATGTCAGCAGATGTCAGTGATTTTGGTTGGTATCAGATTTTATGATAATTGGTGTAAGCGGTTCTCGCATTGTTACATGCAGGAAAACGGACGTACATACGAAGTTAATAGGCCCACGTTTGTGTGCTTCCGTTGAGTAGGCGCTAAAGGAGGCAGATACGTCATGAACACTCCCGTACGGATTTCGAACAAGCGATCCCAGCGTTCGGTTTCTCCAAGACCCACAGTTATTATATTCTGGTAGTCTTTGGATTTGATAAAAACAACAGGAAATGTGAAGGCTGTTGAAATGAGGAAGTCTAATCTTCGGTAAGATCATATTGTGGCTTAAAGAAGTATAAATAGTGGTCATTATTCTTGTTGAGTGTGTGCCTTTATGAAACTGAGCAATGAAGTTCAGGAACCAAACACAATGTTGAACACTATTCAATTTGACAACTGTGTGTGTGTGTGTGTGTGTATATATATATATATATATATTCTGCTTAAACAATGCATATGAAACCAGTAATTATATCATGAACCAGTTGTACTAAATTATTTAAACTCGTTATTTTTCATTCCTAGGACAGTTCTCAAAGGCGTGACAAGGATCGTTGTGTTGTGCGCTTGAAAATAGTCCTAGAACCCCAAACATTTAAAGTTGAAATAGCTTTGTAAACTTGGTCGATTGATTTTATGGTTACGCATTGATTAACTGAAACAATACAACCACATAATTTCCAACCTAAAATATGTATAACTGCCTTATTTCTTGTTTTGTCCATTTCATAGACCACACGTAGCCCCTCACAAAATTTCGTTCACTCACCGCAAGTGTTAAGGCGTTTCCTCAGATTACCGTGTTTCGGTATACCCAGTTGCTTCAACACAACCACGATGTGTTAGCGCAACTATGGCGACAGTAGAAAAGAGAATTGTCCATTGTAATGCAGAGAGAAAGACAAACGAAATACAGCTTACACGCGGGAATAAAGGGTCCAACTTCTACTGCAACCCGTATTATGTCGTGTTGTCTAATTTCATTACTGAGTTACGTCATTTTTAATAGACCTGCTGTTTGTTGTGTCACATGTCCGGTTCTGAGTATGGTGGACCTATGAAGTTTCGTTATATAAGGAGAAATCTTAAGTTGGCATGTTGAGTGGTCACAGCTGATAAAAACCAATATTTCTTGATGTCATCTGATCGAAATGGCTGTAGTATAGAGCACGATAGCGCATAAAGACCTCAAGTTTTGGGTCAACGACCTAAGAGGGTGCATTCGAGTAGTTCTAGAGTATTCGAGAATTTAAATGAATAGTGAATTGCAGGGTCTCCGGGGTCTTAAAATATCATCTTGTGGAATGCAAAATGTCTTGTTCACTGAGTCGTCCTATCATATGATGCAGTACAGTCGGAGCTACTTACAGCGTAATGAATTAACTTGGAAATAAATGAAATCTTCAACTTAGGGAGGTCACCTCCATTACATGGACGTTTGGTGGCGTAAGCTTTTATGGGGCGAGGCACAGGTTTCTGGTTGCATAAATTGACACAACTACCTGACGTAACTCTGCAAGCAACACGTCACGCGCACTGTTGGTAGTTGGGTCTACTTCCTCTTTTGTGTGCGGATGAAGGTTATCCTAACACCTGTTTCTTTAAGCAGTAGTTAGTTATCTTTTAAAAAAAATGGATTTGTTGTCATCGTACATGTCTTCGCCAGTTCACTATAAAGATTTATTGATATTTGTATTATAATCGATTCAACCATAATCATTATCGTCATCGTATGATCATTTATTTCACAGTTACGTATCTGATTAACATATGTCGAGATCTTTTGCGACTCACGCGCAAGAGTTTATCGTTCCAAAATGTTTGAATTTTAACACGTTTATATGTATTTGTTAGTTGTCTGTATAATCCCACAATCTGGTGTCACCACTTACGCGTATGTTGATTGTCACATCCCATTCGACTGTGTATGTTGTCAGCAGTTCAGTCCGGCTGAAACTTGTGTGCTGTCTCGCAATACGTTTTCTCACGTCTTGCTTGTACCAGGGTATGGACAACTTTCGCTGGATACTTGGCTAAACAAATACCTCAGACACGCTCTACTTAATTTGTACGTCTCCTGCTGCGGCTACTTCGGGGATGAATTTTGAGACTGTATTCGAATCGGAATTTTATTTTAGGCTTAGTAAAAACTTGCAGAATGATTTTCACGTAAGAAAGTTTATTTTGGCGCCGCTGCAACTTGGTGAAAAAACATCTATTGGCTTCGCCATGTCTGTGGATACCGCTCTCCTGGCAAATGACAGTACGTCACCGGGTGGGCGATTGCTGACATTTAGAAAGGACGTAGTGCCTGTTGAACCTTGAAGACGAAAGCACCACGTACCTTGGAATCGTCGAAAAGCGCTCACTTAGAGACGTAGCGTCACATCCCAGAAGAACGGAGTCCTCAACTACTCCAATGCGAATCGCAACTCGGCATATCAGTTAGCACCAGTGTACTGACTGGAGAACCGCAGAACCTATTTGATGTTTGTTGGACCGTGCATCATTGTGATAAATGAAGAATAAAAACCAACTAGATGCCACTTATTATTTTATTGTGCTTCTTATAGGCTCAACATGTTTCGGGCACTATACCCCCATCATCAGGAGCTCGCGACTATAATGTTGATTATCACATTGGTCGTTTCGTTCTTGGTTTGCTGTAGGTTGGAGGTTAGGTGCAGTTAGGCTGAAGTAGTGTCCGGGCTGCAGGCTAAAGCAAACCAAGAACGAAACGACCAATGTGATAATCAACATTATAGTCGCGAGCTCCTGATGATGGGCGTATAGTGCCCGAAACATGTTGAGCCTATAAGAAGCACAATAAAATAGTAAGTGGCATCTAGTTGGTTTTTATTCTTCAGTTATCACAGAACCTACTTTCATGAAATTGAATATTGAAGAGTTTTTACTGTCCTTTTTGATAGTTTTGGTTAAAAATGGGGCGACAGTTACGGACAATTATGTGAAGACTTAGTGCGTCTGTCCATGCATAGCGACCGTAATTTGCGCACATATCCCGAAAAATATTTCGAACAACGTTTTAGAGGAATGAAACATCCTTGTTATGCAAAATGTGCATTTCTCATGTATCTGTCGATTTTCGGCATAATTACTTACAAACACTCTTAAACTCTCCAGATGCAATAACAGACCAAACATGCTAGAATTGTTCCGCTGTGCATAAATTTATTAGCTCTTTAATACCAATGAAACGAATCTGTTGTACTCGGGGTTATTTAGCGTTGGGGATGGGGCACTTCTATATATGTCCCATATCCACCGACAACTCGGTGTCTAGGCACAAGCATTGATTATTTTAGAGTACTCTCACAGTACTTGTGAATGAAAATTGCTTGCTTAGTATATTATGACTTAGAAGTAGAGGTCTTCGCCTTGGACCTATCACTCGTCCAGAGAAGTCCTACCGTGTGTGACGTGTGTAGGTGTGAGAAAAGAACCTCAAAAATGAGGAGGCCTGGGTCCACTAGGGCTGTCGAGCCATAAAAAAAATAGGACTTCTTATGATCTAATGTTGCTAACGATGCGTTATCATCCGCAGTGATTACTCAGCGACGAATGATATTAGTGGATGATCGCAGTTGATAAAATGGAAAAAAATTGGAGGGGGCAGCGGTCGTTGCATTTTCCAAGGCAATTGCCCCACAGTTTACCTGAATTACTTAGTTGTGATTTCCAGTGGATTGTGCTTCCTACAGAATGTCATGAAAGTCGTTTATTTTACTACGAGTTCCTCACTAAGGATCTGCACTTTGGAGTATAGTTTGAACTAGATATGACGTAATTTAACTCCAGTCTGACGACTTCAGTCAGAGTCATATTATCGAGCTGTTTTTTAGAAATTAATTTGCTGGCCTCCAGTAATTTGGCGTTATGATTAACTGATGCATCCAATATGTCGATCGAAAGGGGCCTTTTTTTGCTGATACCTGATGTTTATTTTCAACACATAAATCTAGTCGTCACCATTTGAACCTTATAGCAAGAAAATATAAAACGACCATATCTAGTACAAAAACAAAATCAATGGCAATGTGGGGGAACCACATACAGAGAGTAAAAATTGTGATAAACAACAATATTATTGAACAAGTAACAGATTTTAAATACTTAGGGTATCGCATATCAGAATACGGAAGTGATTTAGAAGATAAATTGCAAACATATAACAAAATAAACAGAACTATATGGAGACATTTTGGAAAACAAATGAACAA
>Ga0123354_10020548_pt1 | contig 10388 bp, 8 predicted proteins | sample TergutLab28metaG_2_FD_97872 | JGI IMG/M metagenome (GOLD analysis project Ga0123354, IMG submission 97872) | Labiotermes labralis P4 segment gut microbial communities from Petit-Saut dam, French Guiana - Lab288 P4 | ecosystem: Host-associated > Arthropoda: Insects > Digestive system > Gut ...
CTCTGTAAAAAAAAAAAATGCCATAGTCGATGGTTGCCCCTGTATTTACAGCAGCAACCATCGACTATCACTTTATGATACCATTAGACATCTCTCATACCAAAGGTTCATATATGATAGCCCTCCAACAAATAAGACCGAAATTCGAATTACAAACATACATGATGACCCCATTCCACGCTGTTCCAGCTATACGTTATGTAAATTACATTTCAACAACTTGCATCCTCAACATGACAATACTGACATTTGTTTAGCCCTACTTCTACAGGTACCATTCAGCATATTTGCTTTAGAGCTTTCTCCTGCTTTCATTCTTTTCTTTCTGTATTGTAAGGCCCATGCATATGCCAAACATTTAGAAGATAAGTAACTCCAATCTGTAGGGCCCCTCTCCAGAAGCTGGTAGTTTCTCAGCCAGTCAAATTTCCCATATTTTTTTGGAAATAGAATGTTTGATAGGGTCTTCACTGACAGGGTGCTCACAACCACAAGTCACTTGCTCCAATTGTGAGCCAGATTAATCCAGTCCATACGCTCCCATCCCATTTCTTTAGGATGCACTTTAATATTGTTCCTCCATCTACAGTTAGGTTTTAAAAGTGACCTCTTGCTTTCATATTTATCCAAAAACGTGGTATGCAAATTTCCTCCCCCCATACAGCTACATTCCTTGCCCGCCTCTTTCCTTTTTTTATCACCATCATATTATTTGGTGAGCAGCACAAATCATGAAGCTAATCATTATGGAGTCTCCTATGGTCTCCTGTCACTTCGTCCTTTTTAGGCCAAAGTACCTCAGCGCCCTTTTCTCAAATACTTGCAAGCTATTTTCCTCTCTTAATGTAAGAGACCAAGTTTCATACCATCTTGAATCATAGACAAAATTGTAGTTCTCTGTATTTTAATCTTTATCTTCTCAGACAGCGAGCAGGAAAACAAAAATATTTTGGACTGAATGGCAGCAGGCATTCACTGAATTTAATCTGCTCTTAATTTCTTAGTGTTTGTATATGTTAGTGCTATTTTCAAATATTTTAAAATCACCACATTTTCAAAGGATGTATTAGCTACCTTCATGTTTACATAGGATAAAAAAGCATAATTTCTTATCACTGCCATAGGACCCCAACCACCAGTTTCATGGCTGTTTGTCAACTAATTTTCTCCTCCAGGAAGTTTGACATTATCATTACTAAACACTAGCCAAGGCCCATCCTAGCAAAGTGCTTGCTGAACATCAGGACAAACAGCAGGTCACATGCAGTCTGACCATGCATCACGACGCTAATTACTTTGGTTCATGCTTATTTGTATTGATTTCATTCACGTACCTTTCAATAACAGTGAGCATGAGACCTTTAGAACTTCCACTTGATCTTGAAGTGCAAAATCACTGGCCACATGAATCCTACCATGATGACATAAAGGCATACAGGGTGAGTGCAGGAAGTTCCATGCCTTTGCTGCTCTAGTATTGAGCAGATGGCTGGGTGGGCCTCAGAGCTGGTCTGGACATTTTGAAAAGGATAAATATCTGTTGGGACTATGGAGAACAGAGCCATGGAAAATCCAGTTTGTTCACTAGTCCCCGTACTCTAATCATACTGAGCTACACTTACTGCCTCAAGGCATGGACATGTCTTTGGTTTCTGCCATGATTTATTGTAATGTGCCAACAGGTTTAACATCCAACAATTCTACATTCTGCCCACACTGTGCATTTATGTGTTTTGTATGTCTCTCACAACAAACAGTGATTATTTCCATATACAGCATTAACTAAGTGTGCATACTGTGCGGTACGAGCTGAACCTTTTGGTATGTTTCAGGTTCATCCTAGTCTTTCAATCAGTCGGTTAGTTGCCAGCCTTTCACTGTGAAGGCTGGTGTTTGATCTCAAGTAACCATGTAAGATATGTGATGGAAAAAGTGGCATTGGGACAGGTTTCTCTCCCAGTACTTCTGCAATGTTCCAAACTCATCTTCATCTACATGTTGCTCTTACCAGAAGGACAAACGGGCAAAGCTTAGGTACATTCCAAAAAGCAGTGCTCTTTTGAAAGTCGGGGAGCACTGGATAGAAAGGTAAGGTACTCTCTACATTTTGAGTCTCAACAGTAGTCATTTGCATTTTCTTGCTAATTATGCAATATTCAAAGTTTTGTTAGGGTCTGTTCTGTTCTTAATGCCCTTCAAGAAGTTGGTTACTGCAATATGCAAGTGCAGATGTACAAGCATTGTGAATAATTTAAAATGTTGTGGCATGAAGTGGTAATGGTCTGATTTCAAACACATCACTTTCCTGGAGAGATGGAGGAGAACCTTAAAAACCTTAGTGTGGATTGACAGTCTCCTAATTTGGATTGAAACCATGGATCTCATGATGAAAAAGCACAAGTACCAGCAGCCTGATTGTGATGCTCAATGGGCACTGTCAATCATCCATTCCACTGAATTACCACTGACGTCCTTACAGCTGTGAGTTCTTACACAGGCGAGGATACTGTAAATGTAGAATGAATTAGCTACAGACATTGCAACACTGTGTCCTGTCGACTGACTGGACAGAGCAGAGTCCTGCTGGACATGTTCCAACAGCATGGTGTGTTAAACAACTGCATGCAGCAGAGTCCTGCTTGACAACCAATAACTCCTTGCTAGTCACAAATATCTCCCTTCTTTGACAAAGTCAAAGTTCCATTACCATGTTGACAAAAAGGCCATCACTTGTCCATCTACAACCAAACAAATCCTGTCTGCCCAATTCCTACTGAAGATCCATTTTAATATTATCACAGTTGTACAGTCTTCCAAGTGGTCTCCTTCCTTCAAATTTCCCAAACAAAACCCTCTTCTCCACTATGTGTGGCAGATGCTCTGTCCATCATATCCACCATCACTGATCACATATTATTCCGGGATCCTAAATATAGTAAGTAGTATTACAGTTCCTTCCACTTCAGAAGCTTGCACATTTCCTGTGTCCTTAGACAGGCTTCTCATAGCATGACATTCAGACCAAGTTTCATAAAAATCAGAATGCATCCAGACATACACTAACATATGTCCATGCACAAACACTCAGCATGGTGATCTCACTACACTACATTTTAGTTTATGTTCCCTTCCAAAAACGAAACATGAACACTTACATGACACATGCATATGTGGCAATGTGTGCGTCTGTGTATGGGGTAAAGTAACATGTCTACCATGGTAACATTTTGTTAACTTACGTTTGATAGTGATAAGTAATGCTGTCCCGGACCTATGAAGGTGAAACATGGCAGACAGTACACACCCATATATATTACACATGCAATATTGCATGTATGTCAACATTTATAAAACATGGCAACAATAATAAACTTTGTGAGTACATAAAAAATATATAAATTATGCAGTTTTTACAGAAGCAATGACTTCTACACAACAAGTACCTAAAACAACAATAACGATGCTGTAACTAATTAAGCTGTACCATGTATAAGGTTCTGACAATAGTATAAAACTTAATGATGTCATCTTCTTTCTTTGTACTTTGTTCACTGTCATAATTTAATGGCATACCATGTTTCACAAGCCAGCTCTATCAAACTGTTGTGTCCAGTGACTAAGAATATCTCTGTCTAACATATCCACCAGAGTAGGTGCTTTTCTTCAACTGAAGACAGAAGCAGAGCCAACTTCTAAAATGCAGTACAACATTAAAATCAAAATGATGGACAAAGGTCCATAGAAAGAACATTATTTCAGTGTATAAAATAAATGCTTAAGGAATATGGAAGTAGTTTTGTGAACGCTGCTTCAAACCACTTCTTTCTTTCTAAGGAATAAAATTAGGCTGTCTTTGGTTTCACAATTCAAAACTTGTGGCAACTTTCGGCAGATCAGTCTCAGAAGAAAGACGTTAAAGGAGTCTGTCAGATACTTGTATGGCAGCTTCATGAAAACAGATTGTAAGACCCACACATGGTCGCCCACAGAAATGTCAATTCAAAGGTGACAAAATTCAAACCCATGGCCAGCACCGGCACAGCAAGTCCAATAGGCCTAACGATGCTTGTGCGATACTTTGCTGCATATGTTACAAGATGCAGATGCTAGAGAACCTGCTGCCTCCATGTTCAGGTTATATGAGCAGTCTGGGACCTGAGACCACATTCTCTTCTAAAACAGCAGTACATATCAACAAAATTAGATGGCATAGCCCATAAGACCACAATCTTCAGCATTAACTGAAAATGAATATATCTGGCATTGGCCTAGAAAAAGCAGATGTTCAGCCTTATAGGAGAGGTGAGGGGAGTAAGATCTAACATTATTCCACATACAAGACGAGAATAAAAAATACAATAATAGGAAACAAAGAAGGGTGGTTTATTACAGGCAGGCTATCCATTTTATGGCAGTCTGCTTTATCAAAATCAATGACAACATGCAAATGGCATTCATAAAACTGCACAGTGTTTGTGTGGCACTGCATTTAAGAACTTCTTACACAAAGCCTAGTCAACATCAGGCTGGCACTGTAGAACTGCTCGTCAGTTCTTACACAGACCCAAAAAAAAAAAGGAACAGAAATCAATGAAACTTTCTGTGTGTTTCGACAGTTTGCAGCATGTGGTCTACCTAAACAAGATGGAAATTTACATAATGTACAACTGAACACCTTAGCACCCTGAATTGTTCAACTTTGCCCTGTCCTATCATCATCATCCTCATCATCATCATCATCTTCCTTCATGGATTAGGTCATTTGACCTGTTCCGGCATTGACGTATTGCCATCGTTTCCCGAGGCGTCCACGATCTCTTCTTCCTCGAGGTTTGTAGTTGAGATCCTGTGCTAATTCTGATTATTCTACATTATGTTGGCACTTTTGCTTAATTACTCTCCATGCAAATCATATCTACAGGGTGCCATATATTTCTTTGGCCTCTCTGGCGCTGTCATGTAATTATCTCATTAATGGCACAATTATGACGAAAACATATCTAAAACAAAATTGTTATGATTTTCTCTACAATTTCTTCCTGAGGCTTCTTTCAACTCAAAAAGAATTTAGCCAGATACTGTAATAAATTTACATTGGTGTTCAGGTAACACGTCTGCTATTGGTGTTAGACGTTAAATTGAAACTGAATTGGTCAACAGAATTTAGACCATTTACCAATATAAAAATTTACAAAAATCTGTCCAGTGCAAACCAAATTGCTGCATGTGGACAGACAGATGGGCAGACATGATGAACTAACAAACAAATTTCAAATTTGTTTTTTGAATGTGGCTCAAGACATTTAGAAGTTCAGTCTTCCGTCACTAATGCAACGGTGGACAGTTTCCATTACAACAACCATTATGGTGAATGCTGTTATAGGGAAATAATCACTTTTTATTATGAGAGCCATACAACACACATAAACACACAGTGTGGGCAGAATATACAGTTTCTGAACGTTGAAACAGCTGGTAATCCATGCCTAAAGCTTTTAATGATACAAATAGCCCAGTTCTCATTCAGTACAAGAAAAACTAACAAATCAAGCAGTTCCAAAATTGTAAGTTAAAATTTTCCACATTATTACAAAGTCATTAATTCAGGTCTCATTCAACATTTTTAAAATTTAGTTATAATAATTACTGCAATAAAATGTAAAATTCTGTACTATAAACACTACAAAAAAAGATGTATGACCGTTCTGCATGCAATAAACCCAGAGACAACTACATGTTTGTCAACATAGGTACTGGAAGAACAACAAGAAGCTTTCATTTTGCAAATCAAATGTGACATACTGAAACCCAAATTGGGAAGTAAAAATAATGCACAACATCTCAGTCTGAAGAAGAGGTTTAGTAACAGTTCATGAGCCCAAATACCTTTACTGGCACTTTTATATATTTTCATAGCATATTAATAATGGTTTCTCAAAACCAGAATATGAAATTATATAGCTGTCTACAGTAACTATACAGTGTCATTACAGGGTATACAGAAAAGAATGGTGCGGTTTCAAAAGTTAACAAGAAATCTATTTCTTGTTAACTTTTGAAACTGCACCATTCTTTTGTGTATACCCTGTATTTTCAATCTGCAAGAAGCAATACAAAAGTGCATATGTCTTGCACACAAAATAAAACAGACCACATGAAATATAAACACCGCACATTGCAACTGCTTGATCGTCACTTTTGTTACCGGTTTATCCGATCTAGCCTCAACCACCTAACTTCAGTCATGTTACTCAAGCAAGTGAACTGTGTTGCATTGTGTAATTTGCAAGGGTAATAAATATAACACATCAATATATTGAAGTTAGAGACGGACTCCCTTGTTGGTGGAGGCCACATAGTTAAGCAGCTCATCGCTGTCCTCGCAGATGAATGGTTTCTCGTGGTAGCACGCCACATCATGCCAGGCGATGCCATCATTGTACACGTTGTTCAGTACTGCGAGACAAGACTCATTTGTTCCATTGATTTCAAACTCTGCATTGTCGGGTTGGCGAACCTTTTTGTGTCCAGTCTGACTCCAGGGATTGAAGCCAAAATTGCTGGGAACCTGGTTGGTAGGGGCCATCTTCTGGCGTGTGGCTGACCAGAACCAGCCATAGATGTTCTTAGGCTCCAGGTCGCGGCGATTCTCGCAACCCTTGAAGTCACAGAGACGACCACTGGTCCAGATGTATGGAACATCTCCTGTGAAGTAAAGGTGAAAGCACTGCAATAAATGGAAACTCTGTTGATTGGTAAGATCTGATGGTTTCACGGTGGTGAATATAAAGTTTCAATCTCTGATAGGTAGATACCACCATTTCAGAGACACCAGCTGCCACACATTCAGAGCAAAAGTTTAATTACCCTTCAACCCAGAAGAGGGAGGCAGCAGCGTCCTTTGAATGCCTGGTAGCTGCTTGTCACATCACACAGAGCTGTAATCTTTGCTTACCTACTCTTCTGTATATGGCAGTAACTCAGTAATAAACAGAAGAAAATGGTACCGTCAACATAACCACTATCTCATTAAAAAGTTTGTACTTACATATATTTCTGAAGTCCATCAAGGCAGATTCTGGCACAGTACATCGCAGCAGCTGATGATTATACATCTTAATAAAGGAAACTTCCTCAACGTATGATCAGCAAAGTGCAGGTCACAGATGCAGCCTCCAACTTAATGATTGAACACGTGACAGTACGCTAAATGGTCAGGGCAATCACAAACCTCATGGAGTGCAAAATTGGGGAGTCACATTGGAAGGGGAACACCTGCTGAAGTGACACTTCATCTGCCACAAATTCCAGATCAAGTCTCAGGTTTCATCATCAGCCTCAATGGTGGGGTGCCACTGTCTACCCCTTATATATTCCTTCCATGTCACTAACCTATCATCCCATAATACAGTATTATCACAGCAATGCTGAATAACCTAACAACAAACAGTGTTGTGTGTAACTCACTCTGCTGAATGATTCTGAACACAATGTTATTCTCCTCTTGGCCCTCCATAGACACTAGGTCCATACAGTACTCCCGACAGATGTTCCGTGCATCCAACCAATCAACTCGCGTGTCGCGGTACTGAGGGTGGTTGCCGCTGAAGAAGTAGTTGTGTCCACGGTAGAAGAACTCTTTTGGCCCTGCAAAAGAAATTACAAGTGAAAAGTCACTTTTCTGTGCACAAACCTGTACAGCACCCTTCTGAATTCAGTGTTGGTATTTGTGTGTGATGTTCTGCTCTCAGTTTCAAAGACTGACAACTGAAAATTTTCTGATTTTAAATTCTCTACCTCAGTAACCAGGTCCATGCAGTGGAGTTCTTGATAAACCTGCAATCCCTCGGCCAACTGATAATTCATCACCTTTTTGTGGTACCCTAGTTTACCACCGGTAATCACAAGAACCCAGCACTGGTACCCATCCAGTACACATCCTCTGACCCTACTTCTTCAATGTCAATTTTAATAACATTACATGTTGGGATTTTTCACTCAGGTTTTTTGACAAAAATTTGCACTCACTACTTTGTATATCTCTCTAGAATGCTATATGCTTCATAATGAAAATTTAATACAAAAGTACAGTGTGTCTCTTTCATGGTGTCTGCATGGTGCAGTTGTCGGGGTTATGTCCTGAAAGATGCAGGATTTCTTGCCATGCCTGGGGAGACGACAAAAAGAAAAGTGTGTAAAATCTCTAGTGCTTCAAAATATGGTCAAAGGTTAGCTGTTGAAACACAGTGATGAAACTTCTGATTCAATATCAGAGGATTTTTTGAACAAATGAAAACTGTGAACTAACGAAGGAGACCGCGGTTCGTGCACTTCAGTTCACAGGCAGTAGTTACAGAAAAGATGAATGTAATTTATGCAGACTGACAGGATGGGTTCTTGCTTGAAGTTCAAGTCTATTAGATGCAGAAACTGAGCCACGATAACTCAGTCAGTTTAGTGACTAGGCTACAGGTTGGACAATACAGAAATGGTAGTTTGATTCTCAGTCAGGGCACAAGACTTTCCTCCAGAGCGTCCAGAACAACTGTGTGGATCACAAGACTCATTCACTGGCTACAGGGGGCCCTTTCCTTGGGAGTACACCTGCTGAAGTGTGAAAATGAGCACTCACTTCCACCTTGTGCCAACGTTAGGATATATGGAACTGAACCTCCATTCCCCCCATGCCTTCATAATAATGTACTTGATGAACCACAAGAGCAAGACTACCAATACATGCTCAAATGACTTTGATTTAAAGTCATTTCGTTAAGAGAATGCGTCCTTTGGGAACAGTTGGTAGTACAATGTACTGAAATACAGACAGTGTTTGTACATATCGAGAAGTTGAATTACATACATGAAAGTTTAGTTTTACAGAGCCTGAGACAAATTTGTCGCAATCTCAGTGGGCGAGGATTGTGAGTGGGAGGCAGAGGAGTACAAGAACCTATAAGGGACCCAACAAAATATAGCACAAACAGTTCTGTATTTGTTATGATGGAAAAGTGAGAGCAGAGAGGACTTAGTACCTTAGGTTTGTACACTGGCTCAAACATTTTGTGACACATCCTTTGAAATGCACCTTCCTGAGGATGGCCACAATACTGATCGAAACATGTAGCAGGCGCACTGTGAACATAATACATCATACGTTTATACACCTGTGTTGGTGTTGTTACCATAACCAAGGACCGCTCTGTCGAGGCACATCTGATGCATGAAACACCCAACAACGAACTGACACCCAAACAAGTGCACAAACCAAGAATGACAAAATACTGTGCATGGTTTTGTAACTACAACCGCGAAATGCATGTTGAGGGAAAAGATAAAAAAAAAAAGAGGACGGGATGAGCAGTGCATGTAGCACTCATGGCAGAGGAGAGAAACTCTTGCAACATTTCTGTCCAACACCAAAAGGAAAGAGACTTCTTGGAAGGCTTAGACGTTGATGGGAAGATAATATTAACATGAATCTTAAAACAGTATGGAGGGGATGCATTTAGCTCAGAACAGAGACCAACCAGTAGAGGGCTTTTGTAATGAATGATCTCTGAGTGCCACAAACTTTTGACTAAGCAACTATCAAGAGCACTCTGCTGCTCCACTTGCTCAGTCACAAAGCTAGAAAGTCATTGCAGCACCGCAGGGGTCTAAGGATGTCCCAGCAGATGCAGCTTTCTGTGTAACAAAGCTGCCGTAGTCGGGGACACGATAAGTGTTAGCGTCAACCATTTCAAGAAGGTGCCGGTTAACTTGAACCACATAAAGAAGTCGCCGGTTAACTGCAACCATATAAAGAAGGTGCGTGTTAAATACGAAGTATCTGTCCACAAATTTAAAACTCCGCAAACAGTGCGAAACGCTTGCATGCTCCACAAAATTGCCAGTTTGTTGTTTCGAAGTTTAACAAATTATCAAGTGTGAGAGACGAGAAGATAAGCGCCGGTCAATTGCGAAAGACTTGCTGCCGGTTGTGAACCAAAGACAAGCTGTCATGTAGACGCTAATGACAACGTAAGCCTCTGATCTTCTGAAGGGCAACCAGCACCGTTACAGAAGGACGACTGTCCTCGGTCGTGACATCAACGGTACGCACTTTTACTGCAGCTGCAGCTTAACCATACACAGAGTGTCCCAGGTGGAATGTGCCAGACTTCGGGAGAGTGTTCCTTATGTTAAAGTATACCGATATAACCCAAAACACCTATGTCCATAGTTGAACGGTTACAGAGATAATGGCCAGAGAAATTTGAAACTTTGACAGCTGTTACACACTTATTGATTAGCAAATACATATTAAAACTGGCAGGAATATGTGGTTTCTGTAATGTTAATATCTGTACTTAACATCAAACTAACTTGTGAGTGACATAAAGCCATTA
>Ga0123354_10020549_pt1 | contig 10388 bp, 11 predicted proteins | sample TergutLab28metaG_2_FD_97872 | JGI IMG/M metagenome (GOLD analysis project Ga0123354, IMG submission 97872) | Labiotermes labralis P4 segment gut microbial communities from Petit-Saut dam, French Guiana - Lab288 P4 | ecosystem: Host-associated > Arthropoda: Insects > Digestive system > Gut ...
GAATTTTTTAAAACAAAAAAAGTGATATATTTACCATACGTCATAAAATAAATTCTATGTTAAAGATAAAAACATTTGTATTCAATCCTGTGATGGAAAATACTTATTTGCTGTTCGACGAAACGCATGAGGCGGCAATCATCGACTGCGGCGCTTCCAATGAAAAAGAACAGAAGCAATTGGCTGATTTTATTAAAGAAAACAAACTAAACTTGAAGCGATTATTAAATACGCATCTGCATTTTGACCATGTGCTGGGCAATGGTTACATTTTTAAAACTTATGGTTTGAAACCCGAATACAATCAGGCGGAAGAATCCCCGTCAGGATTAAAAAAACTAAGCGTTATTTTTTCTCCTGTCAAATACGAACCGGTCGATGCCGGACATTTTATTGAACACGAAGAAGAAATCGCTTTTGGAAATACACGCTTAAAAGCGTTATTGACTCCGGGGCATTCAGCCGGAGGACTTTCGTTTTATTCTGAGAAAGATGGCTGCGTTTTCACCGGCGACACATTATTCCAGCATGATATCGGTCGCACGGATTTACCGGGAGGCAATCACAATCAATTAATCAATTCCATTCGCAGTTATTTATTCACGCTTCCGGATAATACGGTTGTTTATCCCGGACATGAAGAAACGACGACTATTGAAGAAGAAAAAGTAAATAATCCCCATTTTTAATTATGCAACACGAAAAATTGGCTTGCCGTCATATCGGCATCGAGGAAAAAGACATACAAACAATGGTTTCGGCAATTGGCGTTTCCGGATTGGAACAACTCATGAATGAAACGATTCCTCAAAATATCCGTTTGAAACAGGCGCCGGATTTACCGGAAGCGATGACGGAACGCGAATATGCCGAACATATCGCAGAACTGGCTTCAAAGAATGAAGTTTTTACTTCTTATATCGGAATGGGATGGTATGATACGGTCGCTCCGGCTGTAATTCTCCGCAATGTATTCGAAAATCCGGTCTGGTATACTTCCTATACGCCTTACCAAGCCGAAATTTCACAGGGACGGCTGGAAGCGCTTCTTAATTTTCAAACAGTGATTAGCGACCTGACGGGACTTCCTTTATCAAATTGTTCGCTGTTGGACGAAGCGACTGCCGCCGCCGAATCGGCTACAATGCTTTTCAACGCCAGAAGTCGCGAACAAATAAAGAACAACGCCAATATATTGTTTGTCGATGAAAAAACGGCTGAATCGACATTGGCAGTTCTCAAAACACGGACGGCTCCACAAGGAATCGAACTTCAAACCGGCGATTATAAAACATTTCCGCTTACAGAAAAAGTTTTTGGGGCTATCTTGCAATATCCGAATGCCGACGGTTCCATCGAAGACTATACCGGATTCACCGCTCAAGCCAATGCGGCAGGCGTCAGAATCGCCGTCGCCGCCGATTTGCTTAGCCTCTGTATTTTAACGCCTCCGGGCGAATGGGGAGCCGACGCTGTATTCGGAAGTTCTCAACGGTTTGGAATCCCGATGTTTTACGGAGGTCCTTCCGCCGGATATTTAGCGGTGAAAGATGAATATAAACGCCTGATTCCCGGACGAATCATCGGAATCTCCAAAGATGTTTACGGTAAAAAAGCCTACCGCATGGCTTTGCAAACCCGCGAACAACACATCAAACGCGAAAAGGCTACTTCCAATATCTGTACCGCACAAGCTTTGTTAGCGACAATGGCTTCTTTTTATGCAGTCTATCACGGTCCTAACGGATTGCGTTCGATAGCCGGACGCGTTCACGCTTACGCCGGATTTTTGTCGAATGAACTTAACCGTTTAGGTTACAGTCAGGAAAATACCGATTTCTTTGATACGCTGAAAATTCGCTTGCCGCAAACTGCGTCTGCGGCTATTTTGCAGGAAACGGCTCTGGAGTGTAAAGTGAACCTCCGTTATTTCGACGACGGGATGACAGTCGGGATAAGTCTCGACGAAACCACTTTGCCGGAAGACATCGGAATCCTTTTGTACATTTTTGCTACGGCTATTCAAACGGATTATACGCTATCTGAGGAAATTCTTCCTAACATATATTTCGACAACCGGTTTTTACGCAAAAGTTCCTATTTGCAACATCCGGTTTTCAATAGCTATCATTCGGAGACCGAATTGATGCGCTATATCAAACAGTTGGAAGTAAAAGATATATCGCTCGCTCATTCTATGATTTCTTTAGGTTCCTGCACCATGAAGCTGAATGCCGCTTCGGAACTGCTGCCGCTCAATCATCCCGGATTTGCCAATATACATCCTTATGCTCCCGAAGACCAGACGGAAGGATATAAGGAACTGATTGATAATTTATCGTCTTATTTAAGCATAATTACCGGATTGCCGGGCGTTAGCTTTCAACCCAATTCCGGAGCTGCAGGCGAATATGCAGGCTTAGCGACTATCAGAGCCTTTCTGCAATCCATTGGACAGGACGAACGGAACATTGTCCTGATTCCCGCTTCGGCGCATGGAACAAATCCTGCAAGCGCCGTTCAAGCCGGTTTTCAGCCTATTATCATTCAAACGGACGAATATGGAAATACAAATTTGGAAGACTTGAGATGCAAAGCGGAAGAAAACCGCGAGCATTTGGCGGCGCTGATGATTACCTATCCTTCCACCCACGGAATTTTTGAGACCAATATTGTAGAAATGTGCCGGATCGTTCACGAAAACGGAGGACAAGTGTATATGGACGGCGCTAACATGAATGCACAGGTTGGGCTGACTAATCCCGGCTTCATGGGTGCGGACGTCTGTCATTTGAATTTGCACAAAACATTTGCCATTCCTCACGGCGGCGGAGGTCCGGGCGAAGGTCCGATTTGCGTTGCCAAGCATCTGATTCCGTTTCTTCCTTCACATCCGGTGAAAAACGGTTCCGGCAAGAACGCTGTTGCCGCCGCTCCTTATGGCAGCGCCGGCATTTTACCGATTACCTACGGATATATCCGCATGATGGGAGCTTACGGTTTGACGCTTGCAACAAAAATTGCCATTTTGAATGCGAATTATTTAGCCGCCCGTTTGGAAAAAGCCTACGGTATTGTTTACAAAGGAGCTTTCGGTAAAGTAGGACACGAGTTGATTCTCGAATGCCGGAACATCAAAGAATATTCGGGAATTACCGAAACGGACATTGCTAAGCGGTTGATTGATTTCGGATTTCATGCCCCGACGCTTTCATTTCCCGTTCATGGCACTTTGATGATTGAACCGACTGAAAGCGAAAGCCTCCGGGAGCTGGATCGTTTTGTTGAAACGATGCTAACCATTCGTGAAGAAATCGACGAAATAGCAAAAGGCGCCGCCGATAAAGCCGACAATGTGCTGATCAACGCTCCGCATCCTCAATATGAAGTTTGCGCCGATGAATGGAAACATTCCTATTCGCGGACAAAAGCCGCTTTTCCATTGGATTGGATTCAAGAAAATAAGTTCTGGGTGAATGTCGCTCGAATTGATAATGCTTTTGGAGACAGGAATTTACAATCGGTACAGCTTTGAAAACGCTTTCAACCGTTCATCCAATAATTCGTATTGGTGATCTTTGATAAAAGAAGTGCAAGCGCGCAAGCCTTCCTGTTTGCTGCCGGTGGTAGAAAGTGATATAGCGCTGATACCAAATGGAATGAGCGCTTTTATCAATTCACCTCCCGTCATACCCGGATAACGGATAGTGAAATAAAATCCATCGGCTATTTTTTCTCCCAGGTCATTATCGTAAACAATTTCAAATCCGTATTTCAAGAAAATCTGTTTCAAGCGTTTCGCTCGCTTTCCATATTCTTTCACGTCTTCCAAAAAAGCGTAATTTCCATCGCTTGCCGCTCGAAACATGGCAGCCAGCGCATATTGCGCCGAGTGTCCCGTTCCTGCCGATATAGCATACAAAATCCTGTGGATAAATACGCTGCCGAAAGTTCCGCCTCCGTATCGCTGTGTTAATCCGGAAAAGGTTTTTCTATACAAGGAATTAGAAATGGCGGCAATAGCGATGCGTTGACCGGCATAACTGAACGCTTTGGAACCGGAAATCAAAAGAATATAATTATCCGTATATTTTCCTACACTGGGTTGAAAAGGACTTTCAAACGGCTTACCCAATTCTTTGCGGAAATCCATAGCGAAATAAGCCAAGTCTTCAATAACCATCGCATCATACTTGTCCGCCAATTCTCCAATGATTCTAAGTTCTTCTTCCTGAAGGCAAAACCAGCCCGGATTATTGGGATTTGAATAAATCATGCATGAAATAGCGCCCGTCGCCAGGTGTTTTTCCAGTTCAGCTCTTAATTTACCGCCTCGAAAATCATAGACGTCAAAAGAAAGATATTTGAATCCCAATACGGTTGCCTGCTGCTTTTGTACCGGAAATCCCGGATCAATAAACAAAATAGTATTTTTTAGCGGATTACACTGGTTGGCAATCAAAAAGGAAGCAAAACTTCCTTCCATCGAGCCGACAACAGGAACGCAACATTCTGGATCAACGGTCAAATCCACAAAAGCGCTGATGAAGCGGGAAGATTCTTTTTTCAGTTCGGGTATTCCATCAATAGGAGGATAAATCGAAGCGACGCCCGATTTCAGAGCTTCAATTTCAGCTTCAACGCCGACTGTGGAAGCCGGTAAACCCGGAACGCCCATTTCCATGCGGATAAATTCCAATCCGGTTTGCTGTTCAATACTATCCGATATAGCTACCCATTCACGGATAGTCGCTTTTTCAAGATCGTTGATATGAAGCGCTTCAACAGCTCGTCCAATTATTTCTTTTTCAATAGGGTAATTCATAATTCACAATTTTATCATCGATACCGTCGAGACCTTTCCCAAGCTTCTCCAATCCTGATGAAGATATTTTTTCCTTTTTGAATCCTGTTATTATCTGAAATATAGTCATCAATATCCTGAAAATCAATACTTCCAGACAAAATGGCTTTATAAATAACGCTCCAATCCGGAAGTCCTCCGATATTTTTGTCATCGATAAAAATATCGGCTGTTATTTTACGAGGACTATCCCCCGCTTCTTCCTCAGGATAATTCTTATTAACTGCATAAAATTCAAGTCCTTTCTTGGAACAATAATCCACAGCTTCCTGCAGAAGGTCGCCTTCTCTGACCGTCCATAAAATAAGCGTATGCCGTTCTTCCTTTTGCAATTTTTTTAATACATCGAATGCAAACGGAATAGGCTTCCCTATTTCCGGATAAGCATGTTCAACAATTGTTCCATCAAAATCTACTGCAATTACCATAATATATTATATTTTAAATGAATCATTAAAATTCGTCCTGTTCAAGATGGATCGTCCCAACGTAATTTCATCGGCATATTCAATTTCGTCGCCAATGGAAACGCCCCGCGCAATAACGCTTATTTTTATATTCAAACCTGCTAATTTCCGGTAGATATAAAAATTGGTGGTATCTCCTTCCATGGTGGTGCTTAACGCCAGGATAATCTCGCGGATGTTATCGTTTTGAGCGCGCTGAACCAAACTGGTAATTTGCAAATCATTTGGTCCAACACCTTCCATTGGCGAAATAATCCCGCCCAAAACATGATATAATCCATGAAACTGTCCCGTATTTTCGATTGCCATCACTTCTCTGATATTTTCCACTACGCACAGCAAAGCAGCATCCCTGCTCGGATCATTGCATATATTACAAATATCATCGTCGCAAATATTGTGGCAAATCCGGCAGTAGTTCACCTGATTCCGCAGATTGACAATCGCCTCTCCCAACACTGTAATCTCATCCGGAGTTCTTTTCAATGTATAAAGCACTAAGCGTAATGCCGTCTTTCTTCCGATTCCGGGCAGCTTGGCGAATTCATTCACCGCATTTTCCAATAAAACGGAAGGATATTTTTGTGTCATCCTGCCTTATTTATATTCACCCCAATTCACATTCCGCATATCGCCTGTTTTATTAAACGTATCGTGGAAAGCAAGCGCTGCAGCCATATTTTGAAGCGTATGTCCTGTTTGCCCCAAGCGGAGATAGTCTTTCAATAAATCTCTGTATTGAGAATCAGCGCAATTATTGATAATTGTTTCGGCGCGCTGAATCGGCGATTTACCTCGCAAATCCGCTACGCCATGTTCCGTAACAAGAATTTTGACTGAATGCTCGCTATGGTCTAAATGCGAAACCATCGGCACAATAGCGCTGATTTTTCCACCTTTAGCCGTTGAGGGAGCTGTAAAAATGGAAATATAGGCATTCCGGCAAAAATCGCCCGAACCTCCGACGCCGTTCATCATCCGTGTTCCTAATACATGAGTAGAATTAATATTCCCGAAGATATCGGCTTCTAAAGCCGTGTTAATGGATATAAGTCCCAAACGGCGCACAATTTCCGGAGAATTGGAAATCTCTTGCGGGCGAAGCACCATTTTTTTCTCATAGTCGGGGAGATTATGATAAACTTCTTCTAAAGCAGGCGTACTTAAAGTCAATGAGCATCCGCTGGCAAAGTCGACATTGCCTTCTTTCATCAAATGGACGACTGAATCTTGGATGACTTCGGTATATATGCTAAACGGAGGAATACCTTCATTCGCTCCCATAGCGCCAATAACGGCATTCGCCACATTGCCCACGCCCGATTGAACCGGCAGAAAACAGGCAGGGATTCGTCCCGCTTTTACTTCTTGATATAAAAAGTCGGCGACATTCTTGCCGATTTGTTCGGTCACTTCATCCAAAGGAGTAAAAGCGCCTATTTCATTCGGCAAATTGGTTTCTACAATGGCAACTATTTTTTTAGGATCGACCTGAACATAAGGAAGCCCTATCCGGTCGCTCGGCTTATAAATTGGAATTTCACGGCGATAAGGAGGATCAGCCGGCTCATAAATATCATGGATTCCCGCTAATTCTTTCGGATGATAATGATTTAACTCAATAATAATTCGATTGGCTAAATGAGCAAGCGTTGGCGCTATTCCCACAGCGGAAGTCAAATACACTTTTCCATCATCGGTGATATCGCAAGCTTCCAAAATAGCCCAGTCAGGTTTTTGGAGGAATCCGTAACGAAGGTATTGCTGCAATTCCGAAAGATGTAAATCGAAATATTGGGTGTTATTTTTGTTTAATTCAGCCCGCATATCGGTGTTTGATTGATAAGGAGTGCGGAATTTTACGGCATGCGCCCGGGCTAATACCCCGTCAATCGCATCGCCTGTCGATGCTCCGGTATACATTCCTATTTTCAAGGAATTACCTTTTGCATGTTCTTCTTCTGCTCTTTTTGCAAATGCTTTGCTTACCGCTTTCGGACATCCCGCAGCCGTAAACCCGCTAAATCCAACAACATCATTGTCTTTTATCAGACAAGCCGCTTCTTCAGCCGTAATATTCTTAAAACTCATAATAAATGTGTTAGTAATTAATATTCTTTTCTGTTAATAATTTCCGCGTATATAATTGCTTGTACTGCATCGTCTTCTTCAAAATGAAAAGAAGACTCTTCTTCAGGTTCGACGATCACGGGCGTTGAAGCGAAGGCTTCAATTTCTTTCCCCGGTTTAATTTCATGCCGTTGGAGAATTTGCTTTGGGGATTTTTCTTCTGTAATTTTTTGATAGGGAACAGTCGCCGGTTTCAATACTTTTGTTTCTTCAACATATTCTCTTACAGTCTTTTCAGGAAATGCAGCTTCCTGTGTAACTCTACCTTGTTTCTTCACTTTTCCGATAATCCCGACGATAGCAGAAACCAAAATAATGATTATTGGAATATATTCTGATAGCTTATCCATAAAATATAATTAATTTTGCAGTCCAAATTTACGAAGAAAAAATGAAAGTACAACATATTTTGTTTAAAAATATTATGAGTGACTTCACAGTCACTCATAACCCATTTAACCAAAACCTTAACTATGAAAAAATTTTACGTTTTTCACCAGCAAAGGTAAGCATATATTTTTTTATACCAAACATTTTGCAAAAAAAATGTAGTATTTTTCACGTTAAATATTGTTAAATATTATTTTTCATAATTAGTAATCATGGTAAAAGAGATGGAAATAGATAATAAGTCAAAGATAAACAATCAATTAAAGAAAATTTATATTGAAACGTATGGATGTCAAATGAACGTAGCCGACAGCGAAGTTGTTGCGTCTATTATGCAAATGGACGGATTCGAGCCGACCGAAAATATTCAAGAGGCAGATACGCTGTTCATCAATACATGTTCCGTACGGGATAATGCGGAGCAAAAAATTTTTTCCCGGTTGGAATATTTTCAATCACTAAAGAAAAAAAACAAAAAATTGATTATCGGCGTGTTGGGATGTATGGCGGAAAGAGTTCAAGATGAACTGATTCAAAAACACCGGGTGGATTTAGTCGTAGGTCCGGATTCGTACTTAGATTTACCGCATTTGATAGGGAGCGTTGAAAAGGGGGAAAAAGCGATTAATGTCCGGCTGTCTACTACGGAAACATATAAAGAGGTTATTCCGTTAAAATTGTCAGGGATAAAAATTTCCGGATTTGTTTCTATCATGCGGGGATGCAATAATTTTTGCAGCTATTGCATAGTGCCTTATACGCGCGGACGGGAAAGAAGCAGGGAAGTGGAAAGTATTTTGAATGAAATCAAAATATTAAAAGAGCAAGGTTATAAAGAAGTTACCCTGTTGGGACAGAATGTAAATTCTTACTTATGGAAAGGAAGCGGCGGGCAAAACGCAGTGGATTTTTCCCGCTTGTTGGAATTAGTCGCACGGCAAGCTCCGGAAATGCGCATCCGGTTTACAACTTCACATCCGAAAGATATGAGCGATGCAACTTTGGAGGTTATTGCCGGCTATTCCAATATCTGCAAGCATATTCATTTGCCGGCGCAATCGGGAAGTACGAAAATTCTAAAAGCAATGAACCGGAAATATACTCGGGAAGATTATCTGGAACGGATTGGCGCTATCCGGCGTATTCTTCCGGATGCAGCCGTTTCGACCGATTTATTTTGCGGGTTCTCGTCGGAAACGGAAGAAGATCATCAGGAAACGCTGTCGCTAATGCGGGAAGTCGGATTTGATTCGTCGTTTATGTTCAAATACTCGGAGCGACCGGGAACGCATGCCGCCAGTCATTTGCAGGACAATGTTCCGGAAGCGGAAAAAATCCGGCGATTGGAAGAAATCATTGCGCTTCAGTTGGAGTTGTCGTTGCAACGCAACAAAGAAGAAATCGGAAAAGTTCGTGAAGTATTGGTAGAAGGATTCTCCAAGCGTTCCCGCGAACAATTATTCGGAAGAACTTCTCAAAACAAAGTAGTCATTTTCGAAAAAAGAAACCATCGCGTCGGCGATCGTGTAAATATAAAAATCAAGGAAGCGTCGGCGGCTACTTTGTTCGGAGAACCGCTACCCTCTTTGAACGTTTGATGCTTTTTTAAAATTACGGAAATGACAGTTGCCTTTGAAAAAGAAGACAGCTGTCTTTAAAAAAGAAGACAAGTGTCTTTAAAAAAGAAGACAGGTATCTTTAAAAAAGAAGACAGGTATCTTTAAAAAAGAAGACAGGTAAGATTCAGGTAAAATACCTTTTTCAGCAAGGATTTTAACAGCAGTTTCCAATAATTCCAAATCTAATCCACGCCGATAACACAGGTTGATACTTTTTTGAATTTAGTCGTATAATCAACAAGATATAAAGCATTTTCACTTTCTTCCGAAAAAGATGCAAAAAAATCTTTTGGGGTTTTACGCCTTGCTTTATTTTCAGGCATTATTTTCTGTTTTTAGGAGTAATAAGCCTGTGAACACGTCCTTTTTCAATATCTTCAAAAGCTAATTCCAAGCCTGACTTTGTTGCTTTTTCATCAGTTGAGAAAAAGCCCATAGCCAAGATATATTCTAACGTTTTTTGCGCTCGAACATTCCTTGCGTTATAATTTAATGTAATTGTTGCCATAATCTATCTTTATTAAGGGGTAAACATATTTCTGCATGTGAAATTTGAATATGCCATAAAATTTGTCGGATTTGGATTATATTTTTGATTATTAACATCTGTCAAATTTCCACCGGAATAATTACATCCGCTCCATTGGTTTGGGTCTGCGGGCGTGTCGGCAATATAATCACCGCAAGTTGTACGATGAAGAAGTAGTTGATTCAGAACGAAGAGTCGGATTAAATATCCAACTTGGAGGTGTAGGAGATAGAGTATAGCATTCTTGTGCATTCACCCTCACGCCCGCAATTAGCATGCAAGTTAAACCAATTAAAATATTACTTGTTTTCATTTGATTTTATGTTTTTGTGATTATAAAAATGAATTTATACATATTTTTTTGTGGAATAGTATTTATTTCGTAAGCA
>Ga0123354_10020550_pt1 | contig 10388 bp, 7 predicted proteins | sample TergutLab28metaG_2_FD_97872 | JGI IMG/M metagenome (GOLD analysis project Ga0123354, IMG submission 97872) | Labiotermes labralis P4 segment gut microbial communities from Petit-Saut dam, French Guiana - Lab288 P4 | ecosystem: Host-associated > Arthropoda: Insects > Digestive system > Gut ...
CTTTTGAGCCAAGGCCTTCTTCAGAAGCTTCTGCCAGCTGTCCCTATTCCTTGCAGCATTCCTCCAATTTCTCTCCCCCAACTTCCTGGCATCTTCCATCACACCATCTTCCCATCTTAGTTTTGGTCTGCCCCTCTGTCTTTTCCTTCTACCACTGCAACGAGAACTCTTCTTGTGGGGCTGTGTTCCTCCATACCAATAACATGTCCTGCCCATTTTAATCGATTAATTTTAATGTATGTTACTATACCACTTTCCTTGTACAATGTATATAACCCATTGTTGTATTTTATTCTCCATTCTCCGTTGTCATTTGTAGGTCCAAAAATATCTCTCAAAATTTTCCTTTCAAAAACTCCTAAAATAGCTTTTTCACATCCCATGTTTCAGAACCATATGCCAGCACTGGTTGGATCAAGGTCTTATATAATTTTATTTTATTTTTTATGGATAAAAATTGAGACCTAAATTGTCTCTTCAATCCATAAAAGCCTTTATTAGCCATTGAAATTCTTTTATTAATTTCTGCAGAATTATTATTTTTAACATTTATAAGGGAGCCCAAGTACGTAAAACTCTGTACAGCTTCAAAATTAAAATTCTTAATTCAAATCTGTTGATAATAAAATTATAAAATGTAGATGTTTCACCAGAGCTTCTATAAGTTCTTGGATTGTATTAATTGAAATCACAATTTTTTTTTCAACGAATACAGTCTGAAAACTTATATAAGCTTGAGGTGAAATATCTTAATTTTATAACTGTATTAACAACAGCTGAAATTAGAGGAACGTATTGAACTTAGCAAGGCACTGGTTGTAACTCCATGATAATGACATGAAAGTGTGGAAACATGTAGGAGTATCGATTACACAAAGAGTGTCGTGATATATACTTTTATGAGATAATTGTCCATTAGTTGGTTATAATAAAAAATAATAAAAGACGCGCAGTACATGTATTAAAATAAAATAATGCCTACAGGTTACCTATGCTAAGTTTCACAGATCTTAAATATAGACCACACATGGATGCATCAAGGCACAGAGTGTAGTGCTACTGTACAGCGATAAGTCTGTCGTGGGTGGTGCTACAATTGATGGTATAGCCAAGGCAGCAAGTAATTTTACCCATTTGGTAAAAGTAATAACTAATATTACACTTAACTTCCTACCTACTTAAACCCAACAGTTCATCATTTTAAAACCTGGTGATGCAAACTTATTCTGGGGGGCAAGTTTAACCAGTATCACTTCACTCTTATCCATTGCAAAATATCTGATGTTTGGCGGGAGACATCTCAAAGGAAATGTTTAGCCCAACTTGCAAAAACCAACAGTGCGTGTGCAGCAATGCCACGAAAGGCAACGAAACCACTACATTCACATCCATAAGATACAACTGTGGTTCACACTCCACAACATAGATCATGGAGAATTTTGTGAGCTGGTAACTTCAGGGTTGTACGCTGGAGCAACTGATCCCATACACTTCTTAATCTCTGCAGTGACAATTAAATACAAGGGTGAGTCAAATGAAAACCTTAAATGTTTTTTATCTCATAATTTATTGAACACAAAAGGTACACAATGACTTCATTTTTCCATGTAGTCTCCATTTCATTCTATTTCATTCACTGTTACGCAGTGATTTTCCTTCACGATGGCTTCAACTGCTGCAATGGCCTCTAGTATCATTACTCGGTGTGCCTGACCAGGTCAAGGAGAGTCTGTTACAGAACTAATGCTGTTCATGAACTTCCTAGTCCACTCGTACACTTGCTGTAGTGACAGACACACATCACTATACTGAACTTTCGTCGATGAATTTTGATGGGTTTCACCACTTCACTACTTAAAATACGGATGACAGAACACTGTTCTTCTTTGGCGTATGTTGCTAGCGGGGACGCCATCTTTATACTACTACTGCGCCGTCGTGTTGCATACCTGCATCGTACTGCCACCTGTCGGCCACTCTTCAAACCATGAGTATCATTGTTGTCAACCTACAAGAAAATCGAGCTGTGTTTCGAATTTTTATCGCACTTTTAAGGTTTTCATTTGACTCTCCCTCGTACATAATAAAAAGGGACAAGGTTTCCAAATACCACTGCATATGCATTTTGGAAGAGATCTGAAGTCCATACATAAAGTATATAAGGATATAAACAATTGTCTCTCTGCTGCCATTCTGCTGGAAGAGACCAAACTCAGGTTCCAATTTAAGCAAGAGTGGCCATTTCATTTCAAATGGACAAGAAACTAGTCGCAAACTAATCACTAAAAAAAACTTGCTGAGATTTATGAAGCTAATTTAAGCTTGCTGCAAATTATGTCCTGAAAATTCTATAATCACCTACTGTACCTCAAAATTTAAGCAGACTACTCTAAACAACATACAGACTGATTATGAAAGAGGATATGATGTCATATCCAAAAATAATATCATAGAATTTCTTATATCACAATTTATTAAAATAAATTTATTATGTATTCAATATCACAATAGGTTAATGGGAACAAAGAAATAATTTTAAAATTTTCGTCAGAAAATATAACAAAAAGATATCACTAATGAGACCAAGACATCAATTACAGCATAATAATGAAATGGACTGCAAGTAAAGAGTTTGTAAGAATGTGAAATGACTCAAGACAAGGCCCAGTGGAGGAATTTTGTGGTGATAAAGCTTCACACCGCATAACAAGTGGTGATTTCTTAAACAGTATGTATGACCATGCACAGTTCAGCATCACAAATTTGTTAGTAACACAAGTAGCTGTGAACAGAAGGCTCTTTTACATTCTTTTATCAATATGTTCATGACTCACTGTGTCTATAACAATTACTGTAAGTTTTAACATTCTGACAAATAATTCACCAAATATAACAATATTATCACATTGTTTCAACATGTATGTATATATATATATATATGTGTGTGTGGTTAACTGTTGTAATGACTACAACAATTAATATGTCTACTGAATAACCATAAACTCTGCACATACACAGAATGTGATGTGTTATAGCCAAAGTTAATCAACACGGCGACATGCTTAATGTGTCTTGAAACAGTAAATAAAGATAACTAAACAATTCTGTTTTATAAGGCAGTATAATTTACATACCATGTCACTTGATTTATGTCAAATTCCCACAAGCTGATTACACAAGAATCTCCATGCTTCAGTTGTCATTTCTTGGTCATTCAAGTCAAAAACTAAAAGGTTCAGGAAACTTGTTACTTCATCAACAGTTTTGTAAAACTTGACTAAACTAATCATATAAAAAGTAATACCTAATGAAAGCCTACAGGCAGATAACAAAGAATTTTAGTTTTCACGCTTTAGCCACAGAAGTATTTTCTTTTACAAAGGTGTATTATTTTAGTGTACAGAATATATTTATGTGTTATACAAATAGTCAGCTGAATAAACAACCATCACAGCTTAATGGCCACATGCCCATTGACAAACATGATATCTGAGGTTCTCACAGTGCTGTTATGTGCAATAATGTGTTCTGGCACGTGATGATGTGTAGTCTGGTAAGTGGTTACTGAACTTACTACCTCCGTCTTTCAGGTAGGATGGTACTCTACATATTCTTCTACCCTGATGATGGAGGCAGCAGTTTCCTTCAGAATGTCAGTAACCATCTATCATGCTATAAGGCACCACATACCAAAATACAGCAAACTTCACTGATAAAAAGAGTATGCAAGCTGCAATTAAGATACAACCATAAGAACAGGTTACTTGCACACTTTGATGGGATTAGTTCTTTTTTCATCATTACAGTATCTCTATGACTAATATATTATCCATTTAATTTCACACATGAAGCAAACACATTCATCACATATACCATTTGTAAAGATACAAGCTCACTAACTGAAATCCAAAACAACACAACTCTCAGTAATGTGAGGGAGGTAAGAAGGAATGTACACGTAACTGTATTTGCACAATTCACCAGTTTTCTGATAGTGCAAAAGTATTTCAGTGGAAAAAGTGCTGTCACCATTAACTTTGGTTACACTGTAGCTGATTTGCAACATTTATATTTTGGGGGTTTTTAATGGCTTCTGTGATAATGAAGTCTCTCTTCACAGTTCAGTTGACAGAAGTAAATAATAAATTAGTGAGGCATGTTTTTCAGTAACAATTACAATCACCTTTATTAAGGTCAAACATTCTCCGAAACATCATGTCTGCAAGTATGTGACAATATTTGGTTATTATTTCTCTCTACCCACGTTATTTTGACAGTAAAATTACAGTTAATATGAGAAGATGCACATTAAAAAAAATACACATAAAATTTGGCACATTTCTTATAGTATTCTTTATGCAAAATTATGTTACTTACAAGAATAATAATAATGTTCTGATAACTCCAAGAATCTGCAGTCACTTTCATTGTCACACGCTGTTTAATTTTTATGAATAATCATATGGTCAACATACCCAACACATACCAAAAATTGTGCTGTAGTTGAAAAGAAATTCCTTGTACTGTACACTTGTAAAGCTGAATAGGAAAATAACTGAAAGGAATAAAAACTACACAGTAATACTGGGCAGTTTCCGCCTACAGCTTGATTTATAATACTATTGTATCTTACGCATTACACGTCATTAACCCTTATCCTGCCAACGTGGAGAATAGGGTGAGCTCCTACTAATTCCAGCAAATGGCAGATGGGATTTAATTCGGCGTTTAAGGGGTTAATTCGGATGCCCTCCATGTATACATTTCAAATGACAATTTAAATGCAAAATTTTTTGATAAATTGGAGAAACTTAAATTGAACAAACAGAAAAAGGAAAGAGAAACTGTAAATGTGGGCACAAAGCAGACACTGACTAGAGATTCAAAGTGGGGGGAAAAAAAAAAAAAAAATTCTACAGCCAGCTCAATTTTCATTATGTGCCTGGATAATGGCTGCAAGGAAGAGAAAGGAGCAAGTAGGAACATCTGAAAATATTGGTGATGTCAGCATCAATACTGACCTTCAAGCACTCCATGACAAGCTAGTATAACAAGGACCATGTCCACACGTCAGTCTCACACCTCAACTGCAAAATACATTATCACAACAAAAACAGGTGCCACAGTCTGAGATTACATCAAGACCATTCACTGTACTAGTTATGTATTAAGATTTAGATATAAGAATGCAGCTTTGCGTTGCTTTGTTCTGAAATAAAAGTCTTGTGTTTGCAAAATAAATGTTAACAGGTTGTATTTTAATAAACAAAGTGTTTCTGCTATATATGAATTTCTTACAACATGCATTTTTATTTGCTGCTATTAAGTTTGTAAATACCAAGTTCTAGAACTAATGATGCCACCAAAGATGAGAACCACTGAAACACAGCTGGCTCAATCACTGACAAAATTATGGCGAGACAAAGCAAGGCATACTTTAGCCACTACATTTTTCAACCTATAAGATGCTTCAGAGCAGATAACACGTCTCTATTTTATGAGGAAAATTTCAGCAAAAAATGTTACATTATCAGCCTACAAGACATACATACACAGTTCTATGCTGAAATTTCCAGCAACAAAAGCACATCTTACTCTTCAGACCCTATAGTGCTTGACATTTCATACTAAAGCCAAAGTGTATGTTGCAAGCCTTAACAATGGTCTACAACTGAGGTAATTATGGAAATTAATTTCATATTGTGAATGACTGTGATATACATATTAAGAATATAAAAACACCTTCCTCTTATTTCACAAAAGCTGTATGGAACAAAAATATTTGTGTGTCTTATACCTTTCAGTTATAACGAAACAGAGAACAGTTTCTTCTGATATACAAGTAGTTGAGTGACTCACAATCATAAGCCATATACATTCTGAAGTCCACTGATCATGGTACAGGGCACAACCTCCTCTGCACAAAATGAAGTTAATTAAATGGTTATTGCTGCACACAGCAATTAATTGATTGATGGAGAATATCAAATAATTTTCACAGTTACTATTACTCTTAAACTAATAATATTCTAATTGTAATAACGACAGAAAACACTGACAGCTGTCCATCACCACCCACCACAGTGTCATGGTAATAACCACGATCATGCAATATAAATGTTAAGAACAGACAGCATGAATATGAAAAGCAACAGCATTATTTTGTCTACGCAACAAGTCAGAAGTGTTAGAACTTGTTTAGTTAAATCAGTTTTTTTTAAACAATCACGAATGGTGTACAAAACATAACTCTTGCACGGTAAGTGGTGTGAACAATGTTTTGTAAATTAATATGTGTAATGGCGAGAGAAGGACGTGAAGAAACAAATATAATAAATGGGAACATACTACGACCAGTCTCAAAATTCAAATGTTTGACACACAGCGTAACAGTGTTTAAAATAAGCTATGGTGTACTTAATACACAAAGTTATAACAAATCATATGGGTCCAGTTGGAGAAACTTTGGTAAAAATATTAGAAAAGAAGTACAACAGATGTCAAAAATGCATCTTTGATATTTACCTACCTTCATCTATCACTAACAAAATATTAATATGCATTAAAATATTCTATAAACATTAAATAACAGCCAGCATTCCTTGGTGGGCAGGAATACAGCCATGGGTATGAGATATGTGGAGTGCAACAGAAAGAGCTGCATATGAGGTAGTGATATGGAACAATCATGTCTCATTTTCTAGGCACACTAACAGAAAAATAAGCAGATGTCAAATACACACATTTGGATGCAGATGACAGATTTGTCGCTGCAAAGGAAAGATGGAAAGGAAGATAAAGAAATGGTTATAATAAAACAGATGGTAAATAAATGGATACACAGTGCATGGGATTTGGAGGTCATATTCAAACACCAGGAAAGAAATGTTGTACTTACAGATCACAGACCTGATCAGTTCCAGATAACCTGCAGACTTTATACCATGTAATTCTATTTTCAATCTACCTCCTTTTTGCCTGCGTCATTTATTTTTATGAAGAAATGTCCTTATGATTTAATTATGTTTTATTGTATGCACGATCTCTACTAATAACTCTGAAACTAACTGATAAATTTTCAAAACATTTGGTACCACCCCACCATCATTATTTTATACTAAATAGACTTAAAATGAACCAAAATGACAGACATAACATATTTTGAACATAAGCACTATTCAGCACAGAGTAAGGACATAATTTATTGAAAAAAATAATAACTACAAATATGTATTCATCAATAACATAAAACTGATGTTGCAATAACATATATCACATCCAATTTTATTTGGATAATACAGCACTGCATCTATGGATACAAAATGTAACATGGACAAGTTACACGTATTGCAACACAATGTAAAAAATACTTAATCCATTAAAAGTAAAAACATGGGGCTGTTATAGATCTTTGACATTCATTTTTTACATTTACAATTGGAGTTAATGCTAATGCTGCAGTAAAATGAAGGAAATGGGCTGCAGCATTATGAGATTCGTGTACTGAACACGCAGAAATAATGTGTATAAGATGCTGTAGGCTTCATGCATTTTAATATTCACATCAATATAAAAATTATTCAATAAAACCTTACACCTTCATCAGCCAAAACAATACTGACTTGCCCAAAATTAATCTGTATATTTACCTGAAATATGCAACTAACTACACAGGACAGTGTGTTTATTACAAATATAACTGCTTGGCTAGTATGGAAATTCTCATACCATTTGCAAAATCTGAGTTGTCAAAATGATTCTTGAAGATGAGGACCATATGTTGCCTCAAAATGTTGGGATCCAGTAACCCAAATATACACCATATCCTAGAAGAAAAATATCCTCAGTTACACTGCCACAAAAGCACTGAACAAGCTTGCTCAAGTGGCTATGCTTGTGCCTTGTATTCAGAAGGTACTCCATTCAAATCCCAGGCAAGAAACTGCCTATCCTTTGTGCACTATTTCCAGTAACATTACAGGATTGTATCTCAAATGTGGTCATGTATGCTTCCTTCATATCCTTTCAATTTCAATTATCACATTTTATTCAGCATCCTAATGTCGCTCTGCCTAAGTTATGAGTCAATGCAATGTATAACAATATATGTACTTACATATGGAATCATCCATTTGACATACAGTCTGAGCTAAGGATCGAATCATTACATAAATCATAAATAAGTAAATAAATACACAAATTCATCATCAAGAAGCACACAGTATAAGCATCAACTGCCAGTTCCTAAAGCAGGTGATTGTTTTCCAACTTTTCTTGAGGCATCCAGGATTTCTATGTCCAAATGTTGAATAAGTGCCCACTTTGGCATTCTACTGGTCTTCACTCCAAGCATGTGTTGTAACCAATTCTTTTTGCAGTCTTAAATTTCACTGACAACATATGACACAATTATTTTCTGATGTCTGTACTTCATTGGTGACCTAGTCTTCCAACAGCTCAGTAATGCTCACAGAAGCCCAATGTGTGCTGCTACCAACCTTTCAGTGTCTCTGATCTAAAACAATTATGTTTGCTGCCACATCTGAAAGATACATACTTCTGTTGAAATGTTATATATTATTACTGCTATTTATCGAAAAGTTCTTATTAGACAATTTTTGTTGTTAAAAAATTCTAATTTCATTCCCCTATCACTTCAATTCTGAATAAACTTTTTTATTTAAACATAATTTGGAAACTTTACAAAGAGAAAAAATTTAACACACATTCACTTGAGTTCACCCTGTGTTTTTCAAGTCTTTCAAATCAGTTCAGACGCACGGTGTGGTCAGTCACCTGGTCAGAGTTAAGAGTTTTATTTGTAAACCAGCTGTCATGTTGATCTGTTCCTCTTTATCATTAAGAATGCCTGTTCATGGATGTAACAACTTCACACAAAATCTGCAACAACAGCTAACTTCTGCCAAAGATTAAGACATGTCTTAAATTCAACAAGTCTCTTTTTTTAATTTTGTTTTTAGTTGCCACCTGCACTGTCTGTTAGTTCAAGTGGTTTTCTCAATTCAGACAATTAAATTTCTGGCTGAACACCAAGAACATGTTTGTGATCTTTTTTGAATGTTTGGGCATTTTTCATCAGGAATTGTTTCCCCCAGGCTTAATGGTTAACAAGCATTACTACCAGGACATTTTGCAATATCTGAGACAGCAAATCTGCCAAAAACATCTGACGTGATGGTGGAATCATGACTGGTTGATTCACTATGACAGTGCACCACAGTACACTGCTGAGGCACTGCAGCAATTTTTAGCTGCTAAAAAACATGGCTGTGGTGTCCTCCTTGTTTTCAAGAATGAGATTGCAGCTGATAACATAGTTCAGAAGTTCAGTCACAAGTTCACACTTCATTTGTAAATTGTTACTGCATTTAGTTCATTTGATGGTCCACAAGTTTGTGTTTATGTAACGTAATGTAATTTGCATTCTATAAATCCAAATTAGGATACAATCCTGTGGATATAGACATAGTCACATACATACTATCTAACATAATATACATAGTGTTGGAAGAATCTTAGCAATAAATAGAAAAATACAATAACAAAACACCTAAAACCAATTTTAAATTCAGTTTTCAATGGAATATCTCTGATAATTACAATATTCTTCACTATTATAAAAGGAATTTATAAGTAAAAACCTCTTTAAAGCATTCCGAACAGTACTGTCTCATTAGCTAAGTCTTTGATATTATAAGGAAGGTTGTTAAAAATTTTAATTGCTGAGTAGTACACTCCCTTTTGGAACTTTGTTAGATTAACTGTGGGCGGATGTAAGTTCGTTTTAAATCTTGTGTGAATACAGTGGATCTGATTATTTGTATAAAATAAATGTTTGTTTTTTATCACCATCATCATCATAAACATCAAGGGTTGGACCCTTTGATCCGTTCCGTCCCCAGAGTTACAGCTGCTCGCGCCAACGCTTCTTCGGTCTTCCAATTGTTCTCCTTCCTTGTGATCTGTAGTGGTATGATATCAAAGGGACTCGGTTTTGTGGCATTCTTTGCAAGTGTGAAAGCCAGTTCCATCTGTATTCATATATCTTGTCTAGTATGCCTGTAATCTGTAGTTTGCGGCGTATGTAGTCATTTGTTTTGTGGTCATAAAGGGTGTAGCCTGCCAGAGGTCTCAGTAACTTCATTTCTGCTGCTTCAATTCTTCGTCTTTGTAAGTCCAATTTTCTGACCCATATAAAAATGTAAGTAAAACTAGTGTGTTGTATATTTGCAAAATAGTTTCTCTTCTCACTTTCTTAAAAATAGTTCTCTTAATAGTACCTATTAATTGTAAAAATTTTGCTAATTTAAATTCTACATCATTGGAAAATTGGTAAGATATACTGCAACCTAGATAAGTAAATTGGC
>Ga0123354_10020554_pt1 | contig 10387 bp, 8 predicted proteins | sample TergutLab28metaG_2_FD_97872 | JGI IMG/M metagenome (GOLD analysis project Ga0123354, IMG submission 97872) | Labiotermes labralis P4 segment gut microbial communities from Petit-Saut dam, French Guiana - Lab288 P4 | ecosystem: Host-associated > Arthropoda: Insects > Digestive system > Gut ...
ACGACTGGCACCGTTGACGTTTTTGATCCGCGTTCAGGCATTTCGGGACCCACTTCGCGGAGAGCTTCCGCATGTCCAAATCTTCATGAATGATGGACCCAACCCGCTCACGTGAGATGCCCAATTGCTCAGCTATTGATTTAGCCGAAGTCCGAGGTCTTCCAAGATTAGCTCGTGAATTTGATCAATAATCCCCGGGATTGTCACTGTTTTGGGTCGTCCAGGACGAGACGTATCACAGGTGGAAAAATCACCACGTTTAAACTGGGCCACCCAGTTTTTGACGGTGGCATACGATGGTGCATGTTCCCCTAATGTTTCACTCAGAATGGCGTGAATTTCTTTCGGCGGCTTGCCTTGCAGGAAAAAAAAAACTTGATTACAGGTCGCGTCTCTATGTTGTTGAAATCGCGCGCGTCGCCTGACATGATTCATTCAGCCTCTGTAACAAGAAAAGACTTGCAATTCGGCACATGAACATACCCCTCTTTCCAACGACACTATCGATTCCGTCCTACGACTTCGGGAAATAGGTCGGGCTAAGGACTTATCAGCACCCCCTCGTAGATTAGAGGGTACGTTAGGAAGAGGTTGCGTGGTATTTGTTTCTGGTACACGCTATTCCGCTTGCTCCGTCTTTTCTCTTCTCAGCCGTTTCTTATAAATTTATTAGCTACAGGGTCTCCTATGTTGTTGTTAATATTGCAATATTTAAGAGCTTAGGAGTTGAAATACGTACTAAAAAACAGAGCCTGTAATGTGTCGACAATTTGCAGGCCTGGATATAGGCAATGCTAATCCGTTTCTTTGCCTTATCCGAAGTACAGTTAACACCAAGATTCTAAACTACATGTTCGTGGGGTATGAAAACTGATGTCCTTTGTTCTCTTGCTTTCAGAAGTGTGAACAGTTCTTTATGATAAATCTGTAAAGACCGAGGTGAAGGGTTCTGTTGCGATCTCTTGAGGAATACTGGTCACTGGACTGGAACAGTGTAATACATTCCGACACTCCCCGACTTAATCAACAGTTACATTCCGGAAGGTCCGGCGCGAGTCCAAAATTGTGCCAATTGGAGTTCAGTATACGTACTGCGAACTACATACGTAAATGGGCAACTGGATAGCATAGTCGGTGTAACGACTTATTACGAGCTGGCCGGTCCGCGGATCGAATCCCACTGGGGGAGGGGGGGCGGCGAGATAATCCATGCCCATCCAGAAGGGCCCGAGGTCCTCCCAACCTCCTGTAAATGGTTACTGGGTATTCTGTGGGGGGCAAAGCGGCCGGAGCGTGGTGATGACCGCCCGTCTGCTTCTAGCGCCAAGGTTGCGAATGGATTGGAGCTATATCTCTCCTCTGTGCGTGTATGGGTATGCCAAGGTTCGATCTTTATCTTTACCTTTATATTTGTATATAGAATGGAGTCCAGTTGAAACCAAAGCCCAGCACACTGGAACTTGATCGGCCACAACATGACCACCCCGCTGCCTCTGTTCTGGCACAGCAGTATTCGTCCGCCATATTCGTCTAATTGTATTGTGAGAAAAAAGAGGTACGCTTTTCAAATATATATATATATATATATATATATTTTTTTTTAATTTATAAAAATCTTGTTAAGTCAGAAATTGCCTAATTTGAATTTGTGTATGTCGGGGAATGTCTGTATTAACTAACTAACGAACCGAAAGAACTAGCCAACTAACTCCATGGTGCAGAGCCCTTCTTGAGAAGCTAATAGTTACTCAGCTAGTAAAGAAATTCCCCGCATTTTGTGGAACCCGAAGGTTCATTACCACATTTACAAGAGCTCGCCACCTGTCCGAATCCTGAGCCAGAGCAACCATCTCATCCTGTTTCTTTAAGATCTATTGTCCCATCTAACCAAAGGTCTTCCAACTTGTCTCTTTCTTTCCAGCTCCCCCACCAAAACCAATACGCATTTCTCTTCTCCCCCATACGTGTCAAATGCCCCGCTCATCTTCTGCTCCTTGATTTCATCACCCAAATAGTATTTGGTACGTAGTACAAGTCACGAGGTTTCTCATTATTCAATTTTCTCCAAGTTCTTCTTACTCCCTTCCCCTATAGGCCTAAATATATAAAAGTATAAATAGCAATCAAGTTACCGTACCTCTGACATGCACACAGGCTGAAAGTTATTGACAGCAACTGGAAAACTTCATATACGAATATTTCCCAACAGTTCTGGTCGGATCGGGTCGACGTACTCCGGATTTTTAAAAACCATACGAGCATCCGAAGTGACGGACCCACGCCCTATCCCCTGACAGTATTTCAACAGAACCTCAACTGGTCGAAAACATAAATTCTCGCCATTGCATACCAATATTGCCTATGTCTAAACCGGGGGGGGGGGATTGGCTTGAATTTGAATAGGAATTTTAAAAGTCCTAGACGAAAATTAAACTGAATTTACGCTTTTATAACGGACAAAATTTGCAGGGGAAACACACATAACGCAATCGACAAATACAATACGTTATATTTAATACAGTACAACTAACTTTCTACTTTTATGGCTGTTCGGAAGGCAATATTTCGTTCTGAAAGAGGATTGTAAGGTTTAAGATCGCAATAACCTTTAGAAAGTTCCTTTCCTTTGTCGTCCATGTGAGACCTGAAGATATTGACATTACGTGTTTGTCAACAAGTGAAACCGAACGGTTAGATCCGTAAACGGTTAAAGTGCATGGTGTCATAGTTACGAATTTTTAATAAAAGCTAAAGGCATTAAAACCAAACAGAAAAGGTCGGAATTTCGTAATCGGTATAGTCAGCAGGCTGCTGGGTAGACGTCCAAGGAATCACGGTTCGATTCCTGGCAAAGACAATAAATTTATTTCTTCTTCAAAACTCTGGAACCCACACAACTTCTTATTCAATGACTACTGGGGCTTCTTGCTGGGGGTACAGTTGACAGGTCGTGAAGATGACCACTGCCCCACGTTCAGCGCTAAGTCTAAGAATGGGTGGAGTTACACCTCCTTCCTTCCCTGTGCCTTCATGGAGTGGGCATGGATGAATATGCACTTTAAACAGAGAAACAAAAAAAAATCGTTTTGCGCAATTTCAGGTACGCAGCCGTTTTGGGAATGCAATTGTTACGTATGCTGGGGGACATCTGTGTGAGGACGTCATATTCACATGGCTAAGAGCAGTTCGGTGAAGTTACTCGGTTAGTTCATGACTGCGTATCGACTACTGAGGAACTAGAATTCGAAACTGAGCTCTGCCTCCCCCGGAAGGAATTTCAAAACACGCCACGTAACTGGTGTACTGCACGCTGCTAGCAGTAGAAAAGTCATAATTCGCCAGTTAACACTGCCATGCGACGACGGTATTCTCACACGGGCTGTTGCGACGAATGTTTTCAAACGGAGTACCAGACCATATCCACTCGTTCTCATCCCAGCTTCTGGGGTCGCGAAGCTGAGTACCGAACTGTACTTTCGTCGTCGGAATATTTACAACATAGCTCAAGGAAGTCTAGTTCTATCTACTTACCATACAGCCTAGGTCCTCATCTGCATAGAGTCCTGGGAAGTGCTTCTGGTCACCACAACTGAACGTGGTGTCAGGAAGTTCTACTCGTGAGGCAAAATTGTCGTCGAAGTTCTTGTCATATCCAACCGGATAGTACTCTCTGGGAGCATTCATAACTTTACTGGGTGAAGCGAAAGGGTATTTTCTGACTGGACTCACTACAGAAGGTTTCTTTGTGGTGGTCGACGTTGTGGTCGTTGTGCTTGTCGCTGCAGCCTGCCTTTGCTGAATCAACTGCTGCTGTCGCAGGGCTATTGCCGCAGCAATGGCCTCCTCAGATAAGTTTGTCGCCTTGGCAAGTGTTTTGATGGAGTACCCCATTGTGGCTAGTGAAGAATCCACAGCTGGGGATGTCGCATTCTGCTGCGCCCCTTTCCGCAGGGTTAACGTGTTCTTCGACAGTCCTTCGTCACCATCAGCTGATGAGTCTTTATGATCTTCGTGACGACGCTAAAATGAATGAAAAAGCCGACTACAGCTACATTTGAAGACAGATCTTTGTCCCTGTCGACAGACATGCCCTTTCCCGTTTTATTTAAATTTGTGTTTGATTGAAGACATGGAATGGCAGCTGAGAAAGAGGATACTGTTCGATTTTAAAAAGCTGGGAAGTATAAATTTTACAGAGAGCTTGAAAATCGTGGCGCAGGAAAGTTGTACAAAGAATAGAACATATCCTTTTCATTTTTCTTCAAAAATATTTTTAAAACATTTTTTGCTCAAATATTTAACGAGGTACTTACGCACGCAATGACGACTATGGGTCGTAGGGTGTAGTGTCTCATATCGCTGTCAAACGCTAATCTAAATTAAGCCAAGAATGTGTCGACAATATTAGTAAACGTTACCGATGCCAAATTTTATAAACATTATTTCAGTGATTATTAAGTTGATATGTGTGGGTAGACATGATGAAGCTACTGATGAGATTTTTTTATTGATTCTTCGCTGGAAAACAGGCGATATCTGTGTTTAGTTTATAGGTTTAGACACTAAAATATGAAAACACATCACACGAATGACTGAAATAAGTAGGCTTCCATTACTATTGCTAATATTCTCAATACTTAAAACATTAAAAATAACGGACGTCGTGTTTATTATTGTTATAAAGTGTTTATTATTATGAGCTATATTGTTAATTGTATATTGGAAAGTATGTTACCTTTATGAGCACGGAATATACCAAGCGCTGTTTCTGCTATTAGTACAACCACTACTGCCTCTGCTGCCGGCAGTTATCCTTACCTTCTGCAGACTAAGCCCCTGGCATTTTCCGGTTAGAACCTGGAACGACGAAGGTGATTACTAAGTTATTGCTGTGTCATGAAAACGAACCTGGAAGTGGTTAGTTGCCATGTCGAGAGAGTTCCTGAAGGCCACCGGCGCTCTGACCACCTGCACTCCAACTACTGATGGTCCAGTGGACGTCCGGGTGATGGATGCAGGCATGGCCTGGAAGGGAGGCACAGGAACGCTGACAATCGATGCTATCCCGACGCTGTTCCCCGACGCCAGCCGGGAAGGACGTGAGACGTTACGTTGCTGGTCGCTGATTGGTGGTAGAGGTTTGAAGGGAGGAACGGTGGCCGTTGGGGCCCTGTTGCTGGCCTAAAACAGAGGAAATATCATCGTTACTAAAACATTCAGCATAACAAACTAATTTAAAATTGAATTCTTTTGGGATGTTGCACCGTGTCGACGGGTAAAGAGTTACTGACATTTTGACGTGTTTAAGTACCATCGAAATATCAATAACTATTTACTAGTCGGTCCAGGATAATACCCAGTAAGACCTGAATCGTCAACAGGATCGTTGTGAGACCCTTAAATCTCGTACAAACACACTGTGTGGTGACATAATCTGCACGTTCAACATAGTTAAGTTGGATTTTCAGTGTAACCATTATTTATTTTTAGATTTTTGCCTTTTCTAAAATATCCAGACAGGCTCTGGGGTCCGCCTAGTTCTTTTACGGGGGTAAAGCGAACGGAACCTGAAGCTCACCACTCACCTCCACCTAGCGCTGAGGTGAAGAATGAGTGGAGGTATACTTTTCCCCATATTTGCTTTCATGACGTGAACAGGGACTACATTTTTACTGTCTTATTGACTCGCCAAGCGGTCTAAGGCGTCGGTCTGCGGCCTCCCGCTTGCTGGAATCGTGGGTTCGACTCCTCCTGGGGACGTGGATGTCTGTCTCTTGTAAGTATTTTGTGTTTTCGGGTATAGGTCTCTGCGTCGGGATGATCGCTCGTCCGGAGGAGTCCTGCCGAATGTGGTGTATCTACCATTGTATGATCGTGAAGCCTCGATAATGAGGAGGTCCTAGCGCACTAGGGGCTGTTGCTCCATTGGAAAAAAATAACTATTATGTTGATATAAATAATCTTAAACAAACTGAAACAAACTTCACTTTCAAATTAAAATTGTTAAGGCATGCTACAGCAATCACTGAGTCCCTAAAAACCATCTGCACTATCGCAGCTGTTTCTTTGAAATCAATCATTAGGCTTCTTTCTCTGGATTTTCCAATTGTCTTCATCCCAAACAAACAGTGCAAGTTCTTCTTGTCTTCTTCACCACGGTCGACACGCACAGCCCATCGTTAGATCGTAGATTTCACTGTCTTAACCACATAGGTAGCTTGTTTTACCGTCCAAGTTTTTCATGAAAGTGTTTCCACACTGCACTCTTTGAAGACGAAGAAAACAACACCCACGAAAATGGAACAAGCCTGGCATAGCTGATTCCCTTTTGCTGATGACGACTGCATACCTTCAAATAAGCCTACTTCATCCCTTCCTTGTGAGGTCTTGTGGTTCAGTAATGGTTTCCAGCACTTCGGAGGAGCTTCCTGCCTCCATTTTCAGAGTTGAAATACATCCGCCTTGAAGATGGAGACAGCAGCCATATTCGACAAGTCCGTATATAAGGGTATATGCCAAACTGTCAGGTATCGTATTTCAGCGGATACTTACCAGTGATTGACATTAGCTCTTTGTAACGAACCAAATTGTGTCGCTCCGTAACAAATTTCAGACCCGTGGACGGAACAGATATCTGAAACGTTGTGTTCTCATGAGTATACCAGATGATGGAAAAGAAGATACCAAAAAGGCGACCAACAGGAAAACCTTGTTGTGGTGTTGGTTTTCTCATGTGCGGTGCCCATTGCTGTTGGTTGGAGCAATTAATAGTAACTCTTCACTCACCACAAACGCTGCGCTTGCGCATTTATCGCATCACTAGCAGGGATTGTTTCCTTGCCGTTGGATCAGAGTAATCGCAGATGTTAGTTTGTAGTTTTATCTACACTGATCTGTAGACGTTTTGGAGTTACATGTGTAACCGAAGAAAATATATGCTTTCCTACCAAGTTTGTTCTGTCCTACTTAAAAATGCAAGCTAACTCAATTTACATTTGCGTGCAATATGCCAGTTTCCACACACAAACTTTCCTATGTTTGTTTATCAAGGAAATATTTTGTTCACAGGCGTTAGATTTCTCTCAGTTCGCCACAGTTTTATTCACGGAGACGCATTCGCATGATGAAATATTGTCTCCACACTTGCAGTGTGCTACATATTGTCGAAGCAATAAAAGTAAATAATTAAAAAAAGCAAAGAAAAAAGTGAAAGGCGTAGTGCACTTTGGGTAACATCTCATTAGTCACTTGAAGAGGTTGCAGGCACCGTCAGGTTGTTGCGTAAAGACACAACTCTGAAATACAAACTGGTCTGCTGTTAAAACCTTCAACATTTTGTAATATATGACCTACTGCACGAATGCGTCTGCTTTTAAGCTACAGAATTGATAACGACACCGCGTCTAAATGTGGTGATACACTTTAAAGAGGCTGTCAGTAAAGTTTTCCCTCTCTGCACCATTAAGAAATATGGGGAGCGGAGGTGAAACTGCATTCATTCTTAACGTCGTTACAAGGTGGACGTAAGCTGTCAACATCACGCCATGGCCGCTCAAGAAAGAAGCCGGTGCCCATTGAATAACAAGCTGCTTGGGCCCCAGAACAGGTCTGGACGTTTTTGGGGAAGGGAAAAATCTCTTCTATCCTATCAGGATTCGAATCTCGGACCGTCAATCCCGTAGCCTAGTCAGTATACCGACTGACCTACTCCGGATTCCTCATTAACACAGGCTGTATAAATATTACCGACGTTTGTGATGCAGTAACATTTTTCACTGTAATCAGAAGTTCTCTCCAGTGTTCTAGAGATGAAATCGCCATTGGGCATGTTCTTGAGCCACATCGATCCATCTTCAGTTTTATAAAGTAACACGTACGTGTTGCCTAGGGAGCTAGGATAGTAGAGTCAATATAGTGACTCGGTTACAGGCTGCATAACCGAGTAATCGTGGTTCAAATCCCAGCAGGGTAATGAGGTGTCTTCTGTCTGCCGAAGTGAGGTTGATCACTCCAACCAATTGCAGAGGTTAAGAATGAGTGATGCTATACTTTCGCTCCGCCATATGCTTTCGTCACACGCGTAGGGACTTGTTTGCTTTTGCCTTACCCGTTGTCTGTAATTGTGTCTATTATGCACGAACGTGACCAACTATTGATGAAGTTACGTAAACATATTGCGGATGTCTTTTTTCTGTCAGTCAAGTGGCGTGAAGAAACCGTACAAACATAAGACATTGCGTTGCATCAAGTTACCAATTAAATACTCTTTGACCTACAATTTGCAAGCACCAATAGGACGTTTTTAATATTCAATGTAATTAGGAATTTTTATGGAATTTTAAATTGAGGTAAAATGGGTTAAGTATGTTAATCGGAAGATGACGTAAGCAATTGTAATGAGTGTTATGTCAGCCAGGTCACCGACAACAATGAACGATACAAATTCACGCGTTATCACAGCTGTGTGGTTGAGGATTCCGTTCTTCTGGGATGTGACGTTATTTCACTGGGGAGTTAGTTCCCAGTGACGAAGCATCATACCCTAAAACTCTGAATGTTGTCGTGATTTTCCTCATTCCCTCCTTTCAGCTACCACAGTAGTACCTTAAATAAAGCCACGATCACTAACTTATCATTTCAAAATCATTAACCAGAATCATCCAATCTTACGACACCGTATTATCTGAGTTACTGACGTGGAAGAAATATTTGCTACAAGTAAGACGAATAAAACAGGGGTGCACAAATCCCGGGCGACAGGTCTCTATACCGCCAAATTTTTTATGCTGGCGCCTAGCATTTGTGGATCCTGAGTATGGAAATTGCTTCATGTCACACTTCTGGCGCGTAGAATTTTTACTTGACTTTAGATTTTTTTAAATTGTGTCCATCTCTGCAATAAAATATACAGAGACATTGTGAATATCGTGTTAAGTGGCTAGTTTTGATATTTGTAATGTTAGAATTCGGGGTATGAAGTTAGAGAGTTACTCATTTACGTAAAATGGAAACTAACGATGTTCAGTTTCGGTCATCGGGCAGATTTGTAACTAACTGACGTCGTTCTCAGCTCGTGTATTTGGCAGGTTTCCCCTGAAGACGGAACAGACCAAAAATCATAATTCTTATGTGCGACGATGATGATTATAAGAGGTATTCAACTTATGATTTACCACGACAAGATGGGCGATGTACGTATAACGTAACACTGCGGCGCGTTCGCGTAATGTTAATACCACCTCGGGTATCCTAACAGCCTGATACCTTTTAATTCGAAGAAAGCTCTATTATGGCTTCTAAATGCGTGAGCAACAATAAAACGTACTTAAGTATTCAGTAAAGTATCCGATATTACTGCGTGATTTCAACCAAATTTGGAATTTCTCGACAGATTTTCATAAAAGTTCCCAGTGTCGAATTTCACGGAAATCCGTCCATTGGGAACCAGGCAGAAAGCCTGAAAGGCGAATGGTCGGGCGGGCATGGCGAACCTGATGAGGGACTTTCCGGGACTATGCGAACTCGCGTGAAAATCCGTTCGGTGGAAGTCGCGCTGTTCTGCGCGTACAGACGGGCAGACATTACAGGGCTGATTGTCGCTTTATGTAACTGCTTTGCGAACGTATCTAAAATTAAGACGTGCTACCAACACATCCTACGGACAGGACTCCTTACTGTTCGGAAATCCACGGTTGTGAGGTCTGACTATATTGAACGCAGCTTTTCGTAGTTTTTTTATTCATTCCAGTGAAGTGTCGCTTCCTTCGAAATACTTGGTAGTTCATTATTCATTAATAACCATATCATTCCACGTCTTGTAATCCGAGCTATTCACAGTGTAACAACATAAAAACAATAAAAAACCTCTTCTTAATACCACCCTCCTCTCCAAATGTTTAAAGTGAAGCGGAATTTACTGCAGCATGCATGGGCTATATTCTAACCAGCTATTAAGGAACGCAGTACGTAATATGCAACAGAAAAACTAGTTTAGATTACAAATTCTTATTTACATGAAAGGCATTGGTTTTTGCGACGTGTAACATGCATAGTGAAAATAAAAAAAATGCTTATAAAGTTTAGTTGGAAAAGTGAGGATAAAATACTTGAGAGACCTGGGCGTAGATTGGAGGGATTTATTAAATTTGATTTAATAAAAAAAAGGGTGTTTGAAGATGTACATTGGATTTAGATGGCTCAGAATAAGGTCTGGGCTTCTGTGAAAACAATAATAAACCTCCCAGTTTCCTTAGAGGCATACAGTTTCTAGGAAGTGTGTCATCCCCGTTGTGTGTGTGAAACTAGGAAAAGGTATGCAGTCAAACACAACTTAATCACTGAGGTGTATTTAATGACTATGTGATGGAAACAACTACATGTTTCGGCC
>Ga0123354_10020555_pt1 | contig 10387 bp, 6 predicted proteins | sample TergutLab28metaG_2_FD_97872 | JGI IMG/M metagenome (GOLD analysis project Ga0123354, IMG submission 97872) | Labiotermes labralis P4 segment gut microbial communities from Petit-Saut dam, French Guiana - Lab288 P4 | ecosystem: Host-associated > Arthropoda: Insects > Digestive system > Gut ...
CTCGAAACATGTAGAGAATGAATGACGACTACCCATGAAAATAAAGGATAGTCCACAAGTGACATCGTGTTGGTTATTTTTTAAACAATTACAATGATGCACGGAACAATGAATGTAAAATGTGACCTGAGTGTCTAATTAATGGTCTCTGACACAAGAGTACCCTCTAACTCTCTATAAAACTCTCCAACGTTATATGCACACTACACGCCCAGTCACTCTACATTTCATATGAAATCATACATCAGTGAATTTCGTAAATTCGTCCATCGTGAAGTATATCAAACAGAACACAAAGTTTCGTAGTTGTACGTGTTTCTGTCTTCAGCTGAAAAGTTGGCGACGCACCTACTGCGATGGTCCCAATAGATAGAGCAATTAGCAATTACTGAGACGCCCAGAGAAATAAACTATGTCCAGTTTCCGAGAACTTCTGTCCTGTTCGCAGAACTACACAAAGGACTAAGTCCACAATCTCAGGTACTACGTACCATCATCAGACACATTTCAGACTGAAATAAGTCCATGTAGCACAGACTTCTGGAACAGCTTAGTCGCTAAGATAGTCCAGAAATTCCGCGAATTATATAGAACCGGAAGGTTTGTTACTGCGTTCACAAAATCCCAAGATTAGCCCCTTCTCTGAGCCAGATCAATCCAGTCCGTCTTTTCCCAACTTATTTTAAGATCCACTAATATTATCCTCCATCCTACGCCTAGGCCTTGCAAGTGGTCTCCCCCTCTCAAGTCTCTCCACCACAAAATGTATGCACCTCTCCTCTTCCCAGTACGTGCCAGATACCCCCTTCCTTTCTCATTATTCTTGATTTGATCATTCTGATACCATCTGATCAATGGTATAAATTATGAAGCTCCACACTGTGCAATTTACTCAAGTTTTGCGTCACTTCATCCTTCTTGGTCCCAAATATCGTCTGTAGCACCCCGCATTCGAAAACTGAACCTTCGTTCTTTCCCAAACGTGGCAGCACAAGTTTCACAAGACGCTTTTGGAGTTCAATTAAAATTCAGCTACTGACAAAAAAAATCCAATCTCTTACCCACCATCTCAACAATCATAGCGAAAACTTGTCTGCTATTAAGATATAAAGTAGCTGAAGAGAGAAGTATCGGTTCTGTTGATCACAGGTCCATAAAAATTTGCAGTTTAAAAATTCCCTATGCATCTGGTTGCACATCAGTGGGGGTTTTCGTGAAGATAACAAATAATTGGAAGCAATAACTTCATCAATTGGAAGTGAGACAGCTACAGAAATCAGTAGACTGACCCGCTTGACACTCGCGACAGAGAAGTTGCCGGGTGGAAAGGGTGATGTGCAACTGCATTGCACCTGTAAGCTGCCGTCTCCATTTGTGTAAATTAATACAGAATGACACCATATTCTTGTGAACACAGTGCCTGGAAACATCACTGATGTTTTATCATTTTTAATGCACACATGTGGTCAAACTACTTATAGAAAATATGTAACTCCAAAACTTACTGTCTTGTACTTACAACTTCATTACCCGTACGAAGTCAAATTTCTTTACAATGCATTCTAATGTGGTTTACCCTGCATTAGGAGAAGGTTATGAATTAAATTAATACTTTACTTTTTGGTGAAAAGGTTTAAATTGTTCCGTAATAACAATAATAATAATAATAATAATAATAATAATAGTAATAACAGAAATGTGATTAAAAAGAAGCTGAGAAGATTCTAAAATATAAATACCTTACAATAGAAATACAGCGCATGTGGAATGTAAAAACAAAGGTGATACCAGTAATAATAGGGACGACTGGAACTATTTCAAAGTCATTCAGAAAATACGTGAGCAACATACCAGGAAATCATGAAGTCAAGGAACTACAGAAAACAGTCATATTGGGCACTGCACACATAATTAGGAAAGTACTAATGTAAAAGTACAATAAATTCAACACTGAAACTAACGATATAAGAACCATGAATAGTAACAACACAATAGCTGCAACACTGTGTTCCCTAGGGACATTTTTTCTCAGGAATATAAGTATAAATGTCCCGCATAAAGGAGACGATGATGATAATGATAATGATAATAATAATAATAATGTCGAGAAAATTCAAGTCTTCTGGGCTGTTAATACACGTCGGTTGGTAAACTTTAGCGACGTTTCGAAGGACTTACTACCTTCATCCTTACGGTCAAAGAGTGCCAGCAGTATCATGGATTACTTGGTCGTAAAGATCAAGGAACTATGCTGAACTGCAACGTCGATAGGTCGTAGTGTCTCTGAAGACGGGAAACTTCATCAACCCCTCTTCCAGAAGTCAGATTTTAAGTCATTAAATATTACACATACTAATCACAAAGGCACCCATTTTTTAAACGATCTTCTCATACAGTCCTTCTAAAATTATACAAAATACTGATAATTATGAAAGTCTGAGTGATACCAAATGTGTTTGATCGAAAATGATTATTGGTGGCTTATAAAGTGTGTTGGTAGATAAATAGTGAGAAAAAGAGGATGAAAAAAATCCGGGTTAGTCTTATGAGAAACAGTTTCGAAGGAAACGTAATTTTTTTTTTAAGATGAAGACTTGAAGCTACAGGAATTTCGAGGCTATCACTTTGTGTGAGAGGAATAATGTACCTGCAATTGATAAACATTCGTGGAATAACAAGTCTGTCAGATCAGGTTGAAGAGGTGATTAGAGAGGTTTTTTTGGGCTGCTGTGCACTCGGGAAACTTAGATCGGTATTGCAACACTTAAGTGACCGGCGTCATCCTGCAGGATTCTGATTGCAAACTGTGAATCGTTGTAGAGATAAATGCACACATAATCTATGCTAATAACGTTTATTGTATTCTAACATAAGACGTCGAGTAATCTGGCATAAATGTACCGACGTTTCGGACGAACCTGTTGTCACCTTCTACACGGTAGTCACAACCGTTAAAAACACAAATCTAATATTAACTTAATGTTTAAGGAACACATTCAATTGCACATGGAGCCATATACCAAATATGAAGTGACTTAATACGCCTGTAGAAGCTTCAGCAACATGGCGTTCTTCCTCCTTCAACACAAGTAAGCTACAGTGTCTTTTAGCAGGTAATGCAGTGTTCATTCCCAAAGTTTTACGTTTTACCCCCTTTACTATTCCAATCACAACACCACAGTATAGCAGTGCTGCACAATCATATAACGGATATAAGATACGTCATAAGTCTACGATTTATTGACGTATTTTTCTTATAGTAGAACGTAATTTCAAAATTCGCATGCGACATAAATTTCGAAAAATTGTCTTTACAAACGCATGAAGTAGATAATTTCAAAAGAAAAAAGTTCAATATAATACTTTTTTAAATCAGAACTTGCATCATTCAGATGCAAGACAATCGTGAGTGCGCCTAGATAGTGTTGTGTGAGGAACCTGTAACAGTAAACACACTCGTTATTCCTAAGAAAGCGTCATCGTATCACAGTAATGTAAATATCCCACGATATGAAAATCGCAACTCCAGAAATGTGAAATATTTTTAGAGGAGAAGGCGGAGAGTCTGCTGACTGAGAACAACACACTCATTGAAAGCTATCCATCAGCCGACAATCGTGTAAAAATTAACACTTTTGATTGTATGTGTGTTCACAATTTAACTACGTCATGTCGCTGGAGATAAAAAATCGTGGATATCGATGTGCATCTATACGGCATTTAAAACTCTGAAGAACGAACGATGCCAAAATTATACACAAATTCTTTTCTAACACACAGTAAACACTTCGCTTGCCCATTACGAATACCAGGTAATTAATCATGTTTACAAATAAAATACCTACATATTTTATCATACGAAACATATATAGGCATATATAAAGGTAAGTAAAGTGATCCCGTTACAGGCCCGGTGTGGTCCAGAGGGTGGGTAGAGGTATTGCTCTACTCTTCCATCACAGCGGCACTAGAAGGGGGTGAGTGGTCAGCAGCACGCCCCGGCCGCACTTTACCCCCCGGAAAGACCCGGTACCCATTTTACAGGAGGCTGGGTGGGCTCCAGGGCCGGTCTGGACGGGCGGAAAATCTCATCCCCACCGGGATTCGATCCCGGACCGTCCAGCTCGTAGTCAGTCGCTATACCGATTGAGCTACCCGGTCCACAGGCATATATATATATATATATTACACATAATACTCAACAAATATATACATTATGCGGACAAAATTAACAGCTATTAGTACGAAAGCGTTTAGTACATATAAAAACTGCTATGTTGTAAGATTAAATCTACAGAACTTCTAGGCCAATTTCAGGCAATGTGTCTCAAGTCTAGTAAGCGGATACGTAACGTGCAATTTTTTCAGCATATTCGCGCAAGTCCGAGGTGAAGAGTAAAATACTACTGAGACTCTACGGACAGCAGTAACTAAGGCTGCGAGATAAAACCCAGCCATTTATAAAATCAAAACACACAACTCGAAAAAAAATTTAAGCTGCTTTCTTTTATCTGTAATCAACATAACCTGGCACCAAAACACAACCTTCAGCTAACCTCCGTCTCTATAGTGTGTGTTTTACATGAGGCATTCTGTCCAGAATATTCAATAATTTATGGTTTCCCTTTATTTGTTATATGCCAGAAAGATAATGATATTACTAAAACTGCATAACCATACGCTTCGAAATTCGTGCATTTCTCAAAATACATTTAAAACAGTCGAATCAAAAAGAGTATCAGAAGAAGTAAAAATGTAGAAAGCGGAAGACATGTAATAAATGTATACAAAATATCAGTAAGGAAACTTGAAGTAAAGAACAACTTGGAAGAATTGGATATATTCAGACACACACAGACTAAATGTTAATAATAAAATGAAACTAACGTAAAAATTGCAAGAGCAGAGTACATTTTTCCTTGTACAGGCCATGAAAAACATAAGGGGACGTAAATTAGTTTCTCGTACTCTTGACCTCGGCGCCAGAAGGGGGTGAGTAGGGGGCTGAGATTGCATTCGGGCTTCGGTAAAAATAATTTTTCGGGTCCTCCCTTCCCCCAGCAAGGGGTGGTTAAGGGGTAAAAGTGCTTGCAGTAAATCGCGAAGACTGAGTCTCAGTTGCAGATTGACTAGGGTTTGGGTCCCAAAGGTTTAATTTGTACAGTCGACAAGTAACGACAGTACAGATAAAAAATAAAATATATGCAACATGTTCGGGCTCCGGCCCCCTTCAGCACCGCCGGGACCCAGTAATTTGTATCGGCTTCCACCTCCTCCCCCGCCCCCCGTCTCGATGACACTGGTGGTGAGAGGTGAATTTCGCTAAGTGACAATTTTACCAACAGAACCCACTGAAAAGGAAGATGGCTGCTTTCCAGTACCGGTCTCGACGCCATGCAGCGATAAAATGTTTTTGGCACAGGCCGGATATTGAACCACAATTCCTTGTTATCCAGCCCGTAGGGTAGTCACTATACTGACTGAGCTATCCCCGTTTCATTCAAGCAAATATGATGCAAGGACTTGGAAAGATTACTTTTGCTACTTTAGAATCCAGCGTCGGGCAACTGTGAAGACGCCAATGCCTTTGTTGCCCATCTCAGAGACTAACATTTGCTCTTAACTATCCCTAAGCTATATGAAGTTGGCTCTGTAACAAAGTATTATTATCGACAGGCACAGCACTGTAACTCCAGCTTTCGGTAAAGCTGACTCTAGTAGCAACATGCATTGCCAGTTTTCGGAGATAACAATTTTGATTTAAGTTCGAACACCGACTGGTCTCTGAAGAATAAAAGACCAACTTGATGTCACTTGCTATTTTATTTTACTTCTTATGTGTTCAACATGTTTCGGACATTAATATATCCATCATCAGGAGCTTGCGACTGTGCTGTTGAATTACCACATTGGTCTTTTTTTTTCTTGTTTCGCTGTGTGTTGGAGATTTGGTGCGGTTGGGTTTGAGTAGTGTCCGTGTTGCAGGCTTCAGCCTGCAACACGGATACTACTCGAACTTATTATAAAACAAGAATTTGTGCATTAAGTTGGTCAATTGCTAAGATTAAAATTTCACTAATTACCTTTTATGACTGTGTATCAGCCGTTCGGACGTTGGTTATACACAGATAATATTTGTAACGCAGCAAAAAGAGAGCAACACCGCTAAACGTCATTAACGCCGTATGAACATATTTGAAATATTATACTGTAATTAATATTTTTTATTCCGGTCCCTTCTAAATAAGTATTGTAGCTGCAGAGGGTGATTGTCACACTTGATCACACTCAATCGGTAGAGATCCCCTAGATGAGGGATCGGTCCGTCGCAGAGGCCTCTACACGTACAACACACAACATTCATAACAGACAAACATTCATGCCCCTGGCAGTATTCGAAACAGCCGTCCCAGCAAGCGAAAGGCCGCAGACCTACGCACTGGACCGGGCGGCCACCGGGAATGGCATTAATGTGTATTAAAGGTAAATATTAAAAATGGTGATTTTGAAGTGTGTTGCCTCAATATGCACTCCTTTTAAACATGTAAAAACATATTTAACACTATACACGTACAATGCAGTAAACTCAAATTCATAATATTTATTCCAACAAATGCCAAACAGTAAAAAGACAATAGTTTGTAATTACATTACCCTCCCACTACATGTTTCGGTCTAGGGAAAAGTAGTTATAGCTAACAATGTTAGAGATGTGCAGATGTAAAGCTAAAATACAAGTGTTAAATAAAATATGTGGTAAAATATTTGTAACTTGGAACAGATTACACATATTCGTATTGTAGTGATACTATTTTGTTGCTCAGGTACAGTTGTCTATGTCAAAAGTATCCACTTATTTGTTTACGGTTCGTCTTTATATTGAAGCTACTGTTAATATTGCGACGGATAATTGTGCCATTATTTACGTCATAATACATATCTTTTCCTTCTGGTGAAAAAATAGGCAAATTTCTTACACTGTGAGGGGTGTTGACACTTCCCCTCCAATTTCCCAAGAGACCTTAGTTCAGCCATTCGCGGTGTCTCTTAGGATGTAGCCTTGATTGTTGATAGGAAATTTCTGTAGGCTGTAACAATGAGTGTAAGTTAGTTCAAATCATTATTGTTTATTTTAGAAAGTATTACTACACATCATATCTCTAAGAGCTGCTTAAACCAAACGCAATAAGATGGTCTGAAGAAAAAAGGATTTGTTATAAGGAAAATTAAGCAATAAATGAATAATACGTGTCGAAAATACACACGTTCTCTGAAGATGTCAATTATTTTCTTGGAGGACGTCAAGTGACCTTTAAAAATGTGCAAGTTTGAAAATACGACAATACAACAAGGAATAAGACTGCTGAGAGCAAAAGCCGTATTTTGCCCTACCAAATACGAACTAGAACCACCTGCTTAGCTTCTAAGTGACACCAGTCAAAACGCATGCAGAACCTAAAGCCATATCAGACAGAAACAACAACAGAACTCAGCAAACACACGTGAAGGCAAATAAACTGACAGCTTATGTCAACAGGGACATGATATACACCGAAACAGCTACAAAAGCTGCACTCGTAGGTTTAGCATGAAATATAAATTAGTGTATACACAACAGGCTGCATTAAATTCGTAACTTTTCTCAGTCCGGTCAGTTTGACGTCACAGCTTCCATCTCGGACGCCTTGCATCTATTTATTTCAGGTAGGTATGTACCTACAGAAGTTAACAGTTGAATTATTTTTTCATCTTTTGCTTTCTGAATACCCGAATGGCCGATAAGAAAAGCATTACAATTATAAGGAAGCAACTAACAAACAAAATCAAGACCAGTGAAAAGGCCAACACAATGCAAAAGCAAAGCAATGGAATTACTTTACAATTACTGGTAAAAAAACAAGAAAAACGTGATGATAGCGGAGACAAAATGATGATGATGATGATGATGATGATAAAATAAAGCCAATGTAAAGATAAAAACATAAAACTTTCATAATTCCATGGCTTGTCTCATATTTTGAAAAAAATTTCATTTCGCCTACAGTGCTCATTTTTATAACAAACTCGGTATTTTCGAGTTACGTCTAAAAACTTTGACAGCCCGTTCTTTACAAGCCCGTGCGCTATAAAACATGTTGTTATTTTTATGCTATGAGATAACCCTGTTGTCCTTCCTGCACCGAATCAAAAGCCGAAACATATGGCTACTACTGTGATCAGAAAGGATTGTTTACTAATAATCTACGTTATCGAATTTAAAATACTTTTATTTGCACTGTCATTATGGCAGTTAATTTGGTCGCTTCTGAAAATATAACCGAGAGCGGTTTAATTCGCATCATTCAAAGACTGTCCTAACAGAGGTAAAACGTGGGATGGAGCGTGAGGGTGATTTTGTTAGGTGAACTAAAAATGACGGAAAAGGAAGCAGACGTGGCCTATTTATAGGTAATATCCTGACATTTGTGTGGGAGAAATAGTGAAGACAGGTGCGTTCCACGTCTGTGTGCCTTACGTGTCTGTCTGCAGTTACACCGCGAGATAGCAGCAGTTAGCCTTAGAACTGATGGATGGCATGCTGCCTTGTAGCCGGAGGGTGGCAGAAGAGTAATGACTGAGAAATACAGCAGTGATAAATACTGATGAAGACTCATGAGCACTGTAATTCGGGACATCAAGAAATCCCATGGACAACTACAGAAAGAATGGAATTATGCACAGATAGTTTCGTGGATTGAGGTTAACTGTACAGAAAAAAGATAGACGATGTTGGTGTAACGTAACACTGTGGCTTGTGTACCTCCTCGGCTATCCTGAGAGCATGGTACCATTTCACTCGAACAGAACGCTTTTATGGCAATTTAATGTCGCCGGGAACATAAAAATTACTTAGAACTTCGTGCAAAGTGACCGATATTTTTGTCCGATTTTATCACATTTGGATTTTCTAGACATTTTAATTAAATAACTGTATCCTATTATAGGTTTAGACAGGCGCTGAGGGTTTCAGGAGCTTGAGGGTCCCAGATTTCCCCGACAATCGGCAAAAGAATGTGGTAAAGTTGTCAGCCCTACACACCGGCCGACTTTAACTCCCCCCCTCTCCCCGGAAAATACTCATTTCTGTTAGAGGCTGAGTTGACCGCAGGGCCATAGTTCGGCCGGAAGGATGGTCAATAAAAAATTCCAATGACACCATCGGAAATCGAACTCGCGACCTCCCGACTTGTAGCGCGGTGTTTTATTAAAGCCCCCACTTCCAAATATCACGAAAATGCGTCAAGTGAGAACCGAACGGACGGACAGACAGAACGTTAGACAGAGAGACCGATGGGCGGAGAAGAAGCGAAAAGGAGCGTTTCAGCATTACGCGGACTAAAATAGGAAGTGAATGCAGCTGTCAGCGCAATTCCAGCTCTGATTTAGTATAATGGATTGACCGAATAATAGATATAAATGACGAATGGCGAGATGCGTAAAACTTACACCTCCACCTGGACTATCACAGCGCCATGGACCATGCCACCTGAACACAAGACGCTGTCAATCCTGAAGCTTAAAACAGCTGACACTTTCCTAACTGTGCCGTTGATTGTGCACATAGAACTTCGCACCCTCGAAATATATGCGCCGATCCCGGTGACCGCGCGGTCTAAGGCGTGGGTCTGCGGTTGCCCGCTTGTTGGGACTGCCGGTTCGAATCGCGCCGGGGGCATGTATGTTTGTTTGTTTCTTGTAGGTTTTGCGTGTTGTCATAGGTCTCTGCGACAAGCTGATCCCTCCTCCAGAGGAGTACTACTGAATGTCGTGTGTATGAGGGTGATCAAGGGCAACGATAACCTCTACACCAACCGTGAGTAGACAGACATCAGGACTAAGGAGGAGGATGAGAAAAAGAAGATATAATTTGAACTTGAATAATTCATTCTGACGGTTTACGTTTCCGGAATAATTGTGTGTTTATTTACTAGTATAACCGACCTCATTCAATAAAATTACATACACTAACCACAGTCCAGCATATCGCCTTCAATAAATTGTTCTAATATCAATGTTAATTCACAATATAACCCTTATCCTGCAAACGTAGAGAATATGGTGAGCTCCTAACAATGCCAGCAAATGGCAGATGGGATTTAATTCGGCGTTTAAAGGGGTTAAATTAGAAGGTAAAAGAATTATGATTATATGTGCCAGGTTTAAAAACAATTATATTCCAACTAATCTGAAATCCTTTCACACGTTACATATACAAGTAAAAATGTAAAGTGATCCCGTTACAGGCCCGGTGTGGCCCAGAGGGTGGGTAGAGTTATAGCTCTACTCTTCCATGACCGCGGCACTAGAAGGGGGTGAGTGGTCAGCAGCATGTCCCGGCCGCACTTTA
>Ga0123354_10020556_pt1 | contig 10386 bp, 8 predicted proteins | sample TergutLab28metaG_2_FD_97872 | JGI IMG/M metagenome (GOLD analysis project Ga0123354, IMG submission 97872) | Labiotermes labralis P4 segment gut microbial communities from Petit-Saut dam, French Guiana - Lab288 P4 | ecosystem: Host-associated > Arthropoda: Insects > Digestive system > Gut ...
CGAAAATACAACCCCTGTTCCAGATGTACTGCCAATGTTCCCGAAAACCATCGATTGAACAATCGCAGCAGTGCCATACTCATAAGGTATATTATGAATTTTTCTATAAAATGTCGCTCGTTCATTATCCCAAGATCTAAAAACTGCACAAATAGCTTCATACAGTTGTTCTCTTACGTTCTGAGGAAAGCTTTTTTTCACACTTTTACAATAAATATTTTTATATGCCACAGATATTTCTTTCATCTGGTTGCCATCGAGTTCCGAATCGTTCGAAACTCCCAGCTTTTTTTTGTAACTATCGATACTCTGCGTAAAAACGTCGCTGTCGATTCCAGCAACAACGTTAGAGAACATCATTATGAGCCGCCTATAGGAGTCGTAGGCAAAGCGTACTTCATCAGCGTTTTTTGCAATATTTTCCACAACTTGATCGTTAAGCCCCAGATTTAGTATTGTACTCATCATGCCTGGCATAGATACTCTGGATCCCGACCTAACTGAAAATATTAGAGGCATTAGGCAGTCCCCAAGTTTTCTGCCAGAAGCGTTCTCTAGTTGAACGACAGCACTGTCAATCTGTGATTTTATTTCATTAGATAGAGTCTTAGATAAATTATAGTATGAACAAACCTCTGTTGTTATTATGAAACCATGAGGTACGGGCAATCCAAGTGCGACCATTTCCGCTAAATTTGCGCCTTTTTTTCCTAATAAATCATGCATTTTTTCATTTCCTTCATCGAAGGAATAGACAAATTTTATTTCCGTCATAAACACCTCTAATTAGGATGCTCCAATAATTTTTGTATTTTCGGTTCAGTTGATCGATTTGGAGTAAACCCTTTCTGAATTGCCTTCAATATTATATGTTTGCCCTCCATATTTCGAACACATGAAATATTTTTTCGCCGTAAGAATTGATTTGTATAATTATGGGCGTCTCATTAGAAAATAATTCTTGGTTTTTAATAACTTTCAATATACATTCCTTATAAAGGTTTTCGAAAGTTTCAAAAATAATGGTCGAATTTTCCATGGGAATGCTTTTTTCGAGAGTTTCATTCTCATATCCCATTTCAAGAAGTGTTTCTATGCGTTTTTTCCTTGTGTTTATATACTCATTTAGCGCAATAGTTTGAATGTGTGCTGATTCCCATATGTCATTAATTTTGTTGTTTCTAACCCCCCATCGAATCTCAATTGTATTATGACTTTTGATCGTCCCTCTAGTAAGATCTCCTACATCAAAGCCCCTGCCGACACATTCGATAACAATTTTTTTGCCCCAAACAATGAGTACATTGAACCCACCAGATATATTCCAACGTTCAATAAACTTGCCAGTAAAAAAAATTGACGGATGTTGGAAACAGAGAAAAATAGTATCAGAACAAGAGCTCCTTAGATTATTGAAGAATGCATTTAGATCACTCACCTCGATATCTTTTCCTCGAGGAATATTTGCCCAGTGATTAAATGGGGTGTCTACTCTGCACAATATTGTGTGTCCTAATTCTGCATCCAGTTTTATCACTGTGTCATCAGGTATTGTCTTTGTTAAAATAAACCCATTTGTGACAACTGGCAGATGGCACATGTATGCCATAATAAGGCCGCTGCACTTCCTGTATTTGCCGAATGCCCCAACACTATCTACAAGGTTTTCATTTGTGAATCTTATAACATCATCTGTCATATCAGAGGCAACCTCCCTTTCCTGTGGTATCAGTGGAATCGCTTTGTAATATTTCGCGGAACATCTTAATGGCTTTTTTATATTGTGCAATAGTGCACTTTAGTTTTTTTCTCTCCTCGTTATGAGTTAAATCCTCTCTGTACACTTCAAGCTTATATGCAATTTTCAACCCAATGGGCCATTTCTCGATGTATTTTTGTTTTACTTTTACTGTTTTTACAACCCCGATTTCTTTAAGCCACTCTTCTTTATATTCTTTCTTCATTTTTTTATTGCTACTTACGTTACATTTTTTTACATCAAATTCTTCTTCTTCTGTTTCAATACTCTCCATTATTCTTCTAATAGTGTCTTTGTCAAAAGCATCAAAAGCATCATTCCACAGATGAGCAAAATGCTCCAGATATTGCTGCCCTTCGAGGCTTTCTATTGATGTTTCATATGTGATTGTTTTGTTGCTTGGCATTTTACAAATGTGAGATATGCCAAAAAATACATCATTATCGATCCTACAAAAATAATCCTGTGGCAAGTTAGGATAAAATTTCAAATCGACTTTCAATTCTTTAATGATGCCATCTTCAACCTTTTCTTTGGCCAAATCCCTCAATTCTGATACCCAACAATATAGCCCACATATTTCTGCACTTGTTATATATCGTAATCCTTTTTGGATTGTTCTTTCATCATCATCCTTAGCTTCCATGAGTGGAGTAAAAGGCCTCGCCACAAGAAATTTCAACTCTTTTCCACTTTTAGCAAGATCTTCAAAAATATTAGGGTGTTTCTCATTTTCTGTATTCCATTTTTGTAGCCCGGTAAGACCATATGCAATTATCCAATAGCTTTCCTTGAGTTCTAATATTTTTTCATTGTGTTTTATTCGCTCGGGGTGGACTTGTCGTAAGCCCCAATCACTAGCAAATGTAAGTTTATTCAACATTTTTTTGTTATCTTCTTCCATTTTTTTCAACATCGCTAAGGCTTCATTGTTCTCTTCGGTTTCCCTTTTTTCAGTTTCCTTTTCAGTTTTTCCAATAGTCAAATGTGTGATTATCGCTATTATTCCTGACGTAATGAAGGCTGTGCCAGCACCAACCAAAATAGAGTTACCCGGAAAACTAATTTCTCCTATGACGATAGAAATGAAACCGCCCAGAATAATAATAATATAAATTGCCAAGTATGCCCATTGAGGAAAATCAGATTCTCCCTCCTGTTTTATAGAACTCTTTTTGGAACTGGAGGTGTTACTCATTATTACCAAAGTAATCAATATTTTCTGCATATAAAATATTGTCGAACACTTTTATAGTTTCCAATAATTAACTCATCTCCACCAGATCTACCTTGATGCTTTGTATTAATTACAGTCTGTTTCTCAGAATCCTTCGTAGCAATAATATTGTGACCTCTTGCCCTCAGCGTAAACGCCAACATGCGTTTTACATCAGAAACAACCACTCGAATTCCGAATCTCCCCCGCGACCCCTGGATGCTTAGGTGCCTGGAGTCCCTTGTAAGAACAGCCATCGAACTTTTCTGTGGAGTTCTTGTTGAGTCGGAGACGAATTTTTTCTTCCGTTATTACAGCCCATTCCAGAATTCTTTCTTTCATAAGCGAAATCGGTGTGCTCTTTGTCCACATCAAACCCCTCCTTCCCGCATTACATTCATGTGGCCTGTGAAATAGGATGCGTCACCACAGTTCAGGCCTGTCGCAATTATCCAGGACCTAGCTCTTTGCCATATCTGCCCTTCTCCATGAGTTCACCTCCTTCCCACCCCCAGTACTCGTGCTTAACCGCCCACCTCCCACCCTTAGGCACATGATGCTATCGCCACGATCAAGCATTCCTGAGCGGGCCCCTCATCACCCCGCGGCATACCGGTAAGGAAGATGTATAGTCCCCTTTGTATCATGCCCGCTCTAAAGTGGCGCCCTGATATCAGAACAACTTCCTCATTTTGCCAGTGTTCAGGCCCATTTAGAAGACCGCATCCATTCCGAGCATCTTTGAAACATCACTGATGTTCACATCCTCCAGCGCCTTGTTTTATCCAGACCACAATTTGTTATTGATATTCTTCCTTTTCACCCTGCCCGTTTCAGCGGAAAGAGGACATTACCTCGGACTCCTTTTCGTACCCTATTCTTATCCAAAAATTTTACGTTATTATGCTTTAACTTATATTGCTGAATAGTTAATAAAACATAACCTGAATCGCTTGAGCCGAACGAGCAAACAATCATGATCTGTAGGATAAACAATAAAGTAAGCGTCCCTTGAAGCTTTCAGACATTATTGGACATAGTATAATGCAATAGATACACACATAAAGCTTATTATGGAATAAAGACCTAGATTATGGTAATGGTGTCAATGGCGCATGGATGAGTCATTAGTTGGGATAATTTCTGATTGGATTTCACAAAATAAAAACTATGTCCTTATTTCTCCAAATTCAGAAGTAACTCAAGAATTTAAAAAGAACTTAGGACTTGGCGAGGAATATAAAGCATTATTCCTTGGGGGATTTAACAATAAAGTATTATTGACATATAAAAGCGATGCTAAATGTGGAGATATTTTCGCAATAGACAAATCGCTTCATGAAACATTATTTTATCATAATTACAGAAATCATATCATTAATAAAGATGATAAACATGGGATAATTGAAATAAACTTTGAAATCATAGAAACCTTTGAGCACCCTGTTCAAATTGCTCTTATTTCTCTTGCGAAACCAGAGATATACACTTTCCCCAGATTTGCCCTTGGGATATCAGATATCGCAAATGCACTCAGGAACCAATTCCTATCAGAGGTTTCATTATTCGATTTACAACTGACAGAAGTAGAAAATGTTTTAGAGAAAATCACTGAAAAGAATTTTGATGTGATCGGCATCTCTATGACCTTTGGTCTGTTTGATGTCATGGTGGATCTGGTAGAGAAATTACAGAGATTTGCCCCAAATTCAAAAATTACAGTTGGCGGTAGCCTGGCAGCCCTCGAATATACAGAGATATTAAATATTTTTCCCGACATTATTGTTTCATTAGGAAGGGGAGAACACTGTTTGCCCAGACTAGTTAATTGGTTTAGAGGAGGGCAAAATATTGACAGTATCTTTGATATTGCCTACGTTAATGAATCCGGGAGCCTTAATGTCACTAGCCATGAGGATGTTTGCAATAATGAGCTAAGTTTGCCAGAATTAGATTTGCTGATTCCTACCATTCGTGCAAAAGGAGTATTTCAACTAGAAACCAGTAGGGGGTGTTACAACGCTTGCTCGTTCTGCCCTCGACGGCACAAAGGGAACTGGCGAACAACTGTTTCAGAAAAAAGTTTAAAATCCTTCCTAGACCTGTATTGCCTTGCACTTCTAAGTAATGGCATCAGAGTTGAAGAAAACTCTATTTACATTGTTGATGAGGAATTTATTGGAGGAAATACACCATTACATAGAGAAAGAGCCGAGAATATATGCAAATTGTTTTCAAATATCGGTGTGCAATTTGAAACTTCATTCCGTATGAGTGCTGTTTTTGTAAAGAATGTATCAGTTCACGAACTCGGTGAAAAAATTATCAATATGGAGAAAATCCAACATTATGGCCTTAGAAGAGTTTTGATAGGGGTGGAGTCTGGTGTCGACAGTGTCCTGTTGCGATTCAATAAAAATGTGAGTGCAGAAGAAAACATACAAGGAATTAGATTGTTGACTGCTTTGGGGATACCAGTTCGCTTTACCTACATTACATTTGACCCGCTGATGACCTTCGATGAACTTGTTGAAACTTTTCTTTTTCAAGGTAGGACCGATCTAATTATGAAAAAAATAGGGCTGGAGAAGTCTCTTAATATTTCTATTCATAATTATGATGATAAAGTTTGGAAAAAACTGTCTGCAAATGTGCCTTTTTATCACTTTGTTTCTTATATGCTGGTTTCCTTGGAATGCCTAATAGGTTCCGGCTACTACAACGAGCTAAAAAAAGAGGGACTTTTGACAGAAAAAACAATCACTTCTCTTGGAAAAAAGAGTGCAATATACCTAGACTGGCGTATTGGAATGATAAGCAAGTTTTCGCAATTTTGGATTGACAGGAACTTTTCGTTGGATTACACATTGAAAAGTTTGGCAAAAATATATCCTGTCAATAAATCCAATGAAATTAGGTCACTGAGAGTACATCTTAAGGAAAATGCATATTTTTTGCTTGGTAAGATGATATATGTCATGAACAGAAACGAATGTACTATCAACTCTCAGCCATATGATGAAAGAGTTTTTATAAAAGAGCTTGTTTTGAGTATCAAGACAGAACAAACAAATGCAGAGATAGAAAAATTGTTTTATACACTTCTTGACTTTCAGATAGATGTGTTGTCCCGAGAAATAGATATTGTGTCTGAAAGATTGAGACAGATTTTAAAAAATGAGGATTTCGCACTTTTCACAGATTACCTGAATGCTTGGAAAAATAACAAAGGGTGGAAATTATTGAACCTTGAGTGATGAAAGTGAATATTGACGCTACACTTTGCAAAGCAAATTTGTTATCCATGGGGATAGCTATTGACCCAACTGTATTAATGAATTACAATCCTGGCTTTATAGAAAAAAGAAGAGCCTATGGGATACAGGATCCACCAGAATATCTGGATAAAGTAATTCCACAAGAATTAGTAATTAAACCCGACAACATAGTTTGCGCAATAAACATTAACCCATCTTCGCCTTGGGTATTAAAGTATCGAGAATATGATGGAAATTATATTGTCCAACTCGGCTCCATTGAGAAAACAGTTGCATTCCCTCTGAGGCCATTATTCTATGGTAAAGCTATGAGATCCGATCCTAAGAAGAAGGTCAACCAGATAATAAGCATGTATGGAGGGCACAGCATTGGAGCGTTCCTACTTAGGAATTGTTTTTACGAGAATAACGGAGTTTGCCATTTTTGTTCGCTGAATAACAATCACGGTAAATCTAATGATTTTTTAGATATTATTTCAACAAAGGAATTGACTGAGAGCATTGAAATAGCACTTGAAGAAGACTATCCAATAACGCAGATCATGCTGAACGGAGGCACTTTATTTGACTCGGATGATAATTTTGGTTTCTATTTGGAACGAGTCGTAGGTGTCCGTGAACTACTTAATGATATGGGCAGAAAGGATCTGGAACTACACCTGATTATCAGCCCCCCTAAGAATCTTGAGATGATTGAATCGCTTAGGGGTCTGGACTTAAAAATTGCTATGAATATGGAGGTTTTCGATGCGAATATGTTCGCAAAATATTGTCCGGGGAAAAACAGTTTAATCGGTCATGGGCATACTCATGAAGCACTTCTAGCTTCAGTTGATGTGTTGGGCTCTGGAAATGTTTTCAGTATTATTGTAGGTGGCCTTGAATCACTATCAAGTTTAAAAAATGGGATTGATGTATTTTGCTCGGAAGGAATTTTGCCCGTCATCAACGTTTTGCACATTGATCCAAACACATTGATGAGTGACGAACATCGACCAACTGTGGATTATATTTTGTCTGCAGGGAAATGTCTGCAGGAAGCTTATAGTAAATTTCCAATCAGTTTCGTCCCTTTTTACAAAGATTGCGGACGTAATTCAATAGATACGGAAGCATTCAGGAAGTTGTTTTAATTTTTCAACCTGAGCTCGACAGAACACCTTTGAGACTTGCTGCTTTTTCTAAAGACTGGGCGTAAGTGTCAAACCCCTTGTAAGTTGGCCTTATTCCTGATATTACAGAAATTGAGGTATTACCGCCCTTGCGTGCAAAGGCTTATTTGCGTAACGCGCTTTTCTCTGGATATAAATAGTTAGGGACAGTATTATGAATAAACTCAAAAAGGTAAAAATCCATAAATATAGATGTATTGAAAAAGAACAATCATTTGAAGTAGAACCCGATTACACGATACTCGTGGGAGTTAATGAATCTGGTAAGACAAGTGTCCTTCATTCCATAGCATCCGTGCAATACTTTGAGGATGATTCAAAATTCAAATATGACATGACAAGAGACTACCCGAGAAGCCAACTCAAAGAAGCTCAAAAGGTCAGCGAAAAACACAAAGCAGTCACCTTGACGTTTGAACTGTCAAAAGAGATTACCAAGGAAATATCGGATTTCCTAGGTTACGAGTGCAACATTACCGGATATGATCTAACAAAATACTATGACAACTCGGAAATGTTTTCTCTTAACGAAGAGATTGACCAGAAAGCTTTTCTAGAACACAAACTGAAGAACTCCGCAGTTTCAGACGAATATAAACAAGAGATCCTTGCCAGCTTCAAGTCTATTGACTTTGATGGGCTTACTGCCAAAATGAAGCAGAGCAAAGAACCGTCCGAATCGATCCTCTTAATGGGAGAACTCAAAGAATGCATGGGAAAGAAATCTCTAATAAGTTTTGTTTATCACAAATTCATTCAGTCGCAGTCTCCGAAATTCATGTACTACGATGAATATTACTCCTTGCCTTCCGAGGTCAGGCTCGACAAAATTACCTTGAAGTCCCCCAAAACTGACTCTGATAAAACTGCAGCCGCTCTTATAGAACTTGCGAAAATAGAGATAGATAAGATAGAGAACTACACCAATTTCGAAGGATTGGTCGCAGAACTGGAAGCGACTGAATCAATATTATCAAAAGAACTGTTCAGATACTGGCAAACAAACAGGGATCTGAAGATAGAGTTCAAGGTCAGACCTATTGAGGAACCCGTAAGAAGTGGTTATGTTGAGAAGCACATTGCAGGAAACGCCCTCAACATCCGCGTTAAGAACCCGAAGAGAGGAGTTTCGCTCCCGCTTGAAAATAGGAGTAGAGGATTTAACTGGTTCTTTTCGTTCCTTGTGTGGTTCAAAAAGATTCAGAGTGATACGAAAAACACCTATATTGTTCTTCTTGATGAACCTGGTCTGAATTTGCATGGGAATGCGCAGGCTGATCTCCTGAAATTCATTGAGGACATTTCGAAAGATTATCAGGTGATCTACACCACGCACTCTCCGTTCATGATACCTCTGGGCTCACTTAATAATGTGAGGACAGTTGTAGAGAAAGATGACGGGACCGTAATTTCTGATTCCATACAGGAGAGTGATCCGGCAACACTCTTCCCTCTTCAAGCCGCGTTGGGGTATAGCATCGCACAGAATCTGTTCATATCTGAGAATAATCTGCTCGTTGAAGGCCCATCAGACCTGACGTATCTAACGCATATGTCCTCAATCCTTGAAAGTCTTGGTAGGGTTGGACTTAGTGATAATATTACTCTTGTACCAACGGGTGGAGCAGACAAAGTGGCGTCTTTTGTTTCTCTGTTCAGAGGGAACAAACTGAATGTTGCGTGTCTACTCGACACGTTCTCAGAAGACAAAGCCAGGGACAGGTTAGAGGATCTCGCCAATCAAAACATAATTGAGGTTTCCAACATATTATATTTCTCCGAATTTACGAATTCGTCATATGCAGATATCGAAGACATGTTCGAGAAGTCCGAATACTTAGTATGGTGGAACGAAGCGTTCCAAATGACTGTGAAAGTTTCCGATCTTGATGAGAAAGTGGAGGGCATATTGAAACAACTTGAGAAACTGGATGGTAAGAAGAGCCATTACACACCTTCAAGATTTTTTGCAAAGAACGCCGCTCTTGAAAAGCTGAGCGAGAGCACGCTGGACCGGTTCGAGAAATTGTTCAAGAAGATTGACAGAATCTTTGAAGGAAAAAAGCGATAATGAGAGATTATTAGTGTTTTCGGCACCTCAAACTCCTTCTCTAATTATCTTTTCGCCAGAAACTTCGAATAATACTCCTCTATTTTGAGGATCCTGCTGAGCGAATGAGGCCCGACTCTCCTACTGTTCACTGTTTTTTCTTATTTGGGATGTGCTTACTTTTGATGATCTGCCCCTCTCCGATCATCCGCTTCAGTACGCGCATCGCCGCATAACGGCTCTCCTTACCGCCGTTTGATGCAGTATAGTATGACAAAACTTTCGCGTCCATACCTTTCTCGAAAAAGTCCGCGGCCGTCTTTAGAATACAGCAGTCTGTATCGATTCCTGACAGGAATATCTCCGTTACCTTGTTCTTTTCCAAAAATGCCAGAATTTCATCGTTGGCTGCAGAGTAGACATTCTTTACAAAGATCTTTTCTGCATTCTCTTTAACAATATCCAGCACATCTGTCTCCGGCGGCCCAGACAATTTTTCCCACTTGATGAATCTGCGGTATGGGCTCCCTTCTTCATTAACGAACTGTGTCGCGATAACATGGTCAAAATGCTCCTTTTCCAGAAGGTCCTTGATCCTATTGATCACATATTCTGTTTTGGGAGATACGAAACCGTTCTGAACATCGATTAACAACAGGCATCTTCCCATCTTATCACCCATTATCATTCCACATTACATATACTCCAACAGCTACAATGATTATCAATATTATTGCTACCGCTATTTGATACATAATGGTTGTCAGATTGAAGATGATCGACGAGGCATTCAAAGCAGCTATGAAAAGCAGAAGGATTCCGCTGACCCTTCTGTATGCGCTTTGCCTAAGGTGATTCAGACTATCACTTACATCATTAGCCATCCTCCCATATCTGGCGGCCTTCTCGGA
>Ga0123354_10020558_pt1 | contig 10386 bp, 2 predicted proteins | sample TergutLab28metaG_2_FD_97872 | JGI IMG/M metagenome (GOLD analysis project Ga0123354, IMG submission 97872) | Labiotermes labralis P4 segment gut microbial communities from Petit-Saut dam, French Guiana - Lab288 P4 | ecosystem: Host-associated > Arthropoda: Insects > Digestive system > Gut ...
AACAACAACAACAACAACAACAACTGCAACAACAATAATATTTCAGACTTAAATGCTTTCTTATTACCTTTTGAGTTGTTTCAGTGGCTGAGGCCTAGAATGAGAAATAAATAAATCCCCGCGTTAAGTGTTCCTTTGTTCCATAGCGTAACCTCAAGCTCTGTCAGGTACACGTTGACTCTGCTTAACTGCTTTTAATTGAAACTTTTATTATATTCTAACCAAACAAATTTCCCCCTTGGTTTTGCACACGAAGATTAATTATTCTGTACTGTGTGCATAATGAAATACCTTATTCCTTTTGGGAAAGTCTTAACAAGGTAAATATGAAGAAAGGTGAATGACCGGCGCAAAACTGCTTCAACTGAAACATTCTCTTAGCGGTAACTTAACCTGAATTGTATTTCACAAGAACCGGTTCATATCGCACAAAAAAACTCCGTTTAGAAATCAATCAGTTATTACTGTGTTGGGAGATAATCGTTCTTTGTTCTGAGAATTATACAAGACACAAAACTGCACTGAGTGACCAGAACGTCGAAATTATCAGTGTTAACCACTAAAGTTCAAAATGTTAACTTGATAGCAGTCAAAGTTCGAGAGTGTTCGGCTGCAGGTTTCTTAGCTTTACTTTTGTTCCCACTAAACAGGGTTTTTATGGCCCCTGAAGTCATCCGGGATGTGGCAGTATTTCTGTTCTTGAAGTTCTGTATGAAAACGAACGGCTTGCCTTCTACACGCAAGTCGCTAGTTTTCTGGCTTACGCGTCGTATGAGAAAAAATATTGGTGGATTGTTCAGTTTTATGTATTAAAGACACTTTGTTAAGTACACAAATGGTCTACCGTCCAATGAGATGGACTAAAATAAAAGTCGAAATGAAACGGAGGAGAAATGTAAGACTTTGTCTCAGCTAATCTTGAAATTAATGTGGAAATATGTCCTTCAAAATGGTCGTTTCCACTTGTGGAGGTTTAAGGGCGCAATAACCTGCTTATGGGTAGGTTTGAGAAGGAGATATTTTTGCGTGGACTGCTATAGAATGTATACTGCAACGGTAAATCACATACAATCTCTACGCAGTCAGATATGTATTTGTACACAGACACATTCTTCATAATACAGAGACGCTGGACCGACAAAAAATGAAAAAGAACAGGGACAACAGTGAATGTCGCATGCAAAGGAAGCTTTTCCACCCGTCATTTTGGACACGCGCGCAGTAGGTTCGTCAGCCTTAACTCAGGCTTTGTCACGTTAGACTACAAGTTGTATGGCTGAAATTGTAAGGCTGCGAGGAAAGGTAGCGTTATAGCGATTTGGAAGTCACATTTTTGAGTTTGAATACCGAACACCGCACACAATTTTATCTTTTTAAATCCAAATTTCATAAATATGCCTATGTATTAGATAATCAAAAGAAATTCAGTTGCGTAAACCCTACTGTAAGGAAAGTGTAAGTTCAGAGAAAAATGAATGTTATCCTGAGGTGCAGTAGGCTGCTGATTGCAAGTGAGGTATCGCATGAGATAGTACACAGTACCTACGGAGGCATTCTTTCCTTTCAGTATATCATACTGTTTCACGAAACGCCCGTCAATGTAACTTCAATTACGCCATGCACTACACTCTGAACGTAATTTAAGAAAACTGAAAAACTCTCAGGATTGTTGTGTGGATGTATCGTGCCGAATTTCACCCAGATCGGACAACACACATGGAAAGTGCGAATAGACAAGCATGCGCACTGTTAATTGAGGTTTTCGCTGTCACTGAACCTATTTTCACGAGAAAATCACTATCGGTTGGCAAATTTTAGTAAAATACAAGGAATTTCAGGAAAATTCGACGGAGGGTTTAGACACTGATTCTATGTCACAGAAGGACGGTTGTAAGTTTTCTCCAAATGGGGCGTTCTTTTTAACTACGTCAAGAACGCCTAAAACTGGTAGAAAGCCCGTTGAAATTTGAAATGCAAAATCCGACAGTTCGTCTTTCTCTGTAGCTATAATTTTCATAGATAAAGACTTCCACTTATTCAGTCATATGGTACAGCCTTTCGGAGTACCAAAGACCACAGTTTCACCGAATAATCTACGCACTTCATTAATTCTCGAAGTTCTTGAGAGACAGCTTTATAGAACCAGCTGTGCTACTATTCTGAGACAAACTTTTTTTTTTTCCGGAAGGCCGAGTCAGTAAAACGGACCGAAGTGTACACATCATATTTCTCAACAGCTTTAAAACGAAGGACGCTTTGGGGAATCCCTGCAGCCTAACCCGCTTAATCCTAATTATAAGACTGACTTGTTATGGCGGATTAGGTTAATGACACAATTTAAACTTGTAGGTTAATGTGGATAATTTGATTGATATACCGTTAGGATGCTTCGTTAGATGCGCAGACAGACAGACAGACAGACGTACAGACAGATAGATAAATTATATATATAGGTAAATGACACAAAAAGAAAGAAAGAAATAAAGAAAAATAGATAAGTAATTAGGCAGACAGGCAGGCAGGCAGGTACGTAAGTACCAAGTTAGGTAGTTGACAGCGAGAGAGGTAGATGGATAACCAGAAAAGTAGGAAAGTTTGAACAACATTGTGTGAACTTACATTTCAAAGTTTTGTTTTAAAAGTATATTCCCTTATGCATTTTATTAAAATAGTCTGCCAATATTTAAGGATTAGTTAAGAAACCGAAAGTAAACATCGTTTTACTGTCCGTCTCTGCAATAACTTAATCACTTTGATCACATTTTTTCTTTATTTTTCGTAAGTTACGTGGAGCAGTAGGACATACTACGGTAGCTAACTTTACCTCCGTCATACAGAACTCTAAGTTATCCTTTATTAGAATACTATTCTCTGTAGCACCCTGCATTCACACTAAACCTAGCCTAAAATTCCCTAATTGTTTATTACTGCTTTCAATATGCCCGGATTATTTTAAGGGACGCACACCCTCTTTATCATAACGGTTCTTTTTCGATCATTGAACATAAACTTTAATATACCACGTTGACTATATTACTGTTTTGTAAAAACTTCGCACCTTAAGCCAACAACAAATAACACTGTAATAAACATGCAAATAAACCATTTACTAGTTGTATTATTCTGCAGTGATTGGCAGAACTGTTGCCTTTTCGCGAGGTACCACTTCTAAATTTTCGCGCCAAATACAGTCTATTCTGAGAACTGTTATGATTTTCTTCAATTAGGATGAATAATGTAATAGTACTCTAAGACATATTCTTTCCATATTCCTTAAAATTCAGTTCCCACACTGAAAAGTATCGGGAGCTGGGCAACGGATTTATCCGAAAATCTTTCGTTAAATCAACCAAAAGCCAAACACAGTGAAATTCTATAATAAGTCTAGATCTATTGCACGTGACGTCATATATTGTAATCATTTTATTCAGCTCTAGGTTGTTACCTTACAAGAATCTGTGCCCATGTTAACACTCTTAAGTTATTAAATGAAACATGTCGCCCCACTATATCTAATAGCCCCATAATTGTAATAAACACCACATACGTAGGATGAGTTATTGTGTGTGCTGTTCATTTAGTTTTACATGGACCATGTTATGGGGGGGGGGCGAAAGCTTTAGGCTTGATAATATTATTTTGAAGTTACATAGAGAGCCTATACGTTGTTACAGAAGAAAGTAAGAATAAACATTCTGCGCTGACGTTTCGTTGTCGCTGCCACTGTAGAGGTGATGATGTCACAGACAGTAGTCTGTTGACAGGCAGCGAAGAAGAGAGCACTCTGGAATCTTTCATACCTCTGGAAGACTCGTCATTATTAATGTGAGTCAGTTATCTTGCACTTCTTTTCCTGCCTTCAGGACTTGGCTGTTCCCACCAGGAATATGGAACTCCCTTCCTTTCCCCGCATTACACTTGTCACTCACTCACTCACACACTGACTCACTCACTCATGTTGAATCGTTGTCGAAACTTGGTTACTAAAAATATATTGTGTTCTAGCAAAAAAAAAAACGCTTTCTCACTTTCTTGCAATACTTGAGCATTTATACTGGCTTAACTATATTCTTAATACAAGCCCCATTTCTAACACACTTAGTGCTTGCTAGAGGGGTCGGTTATATAAAATAAGTGACAGACACTGTGCTCAGTATCGAGTTAATGACACTGAACTCCATTACATACTTTTCTTCCCAAAGCGGAACGTCATTCGTTCTATGAGCCAACAAGTCTGCACTTGCTGAATTTACTGAAAGGTGTTACTTGAACTGCAATTGGCGTAAGTAAAATTTATATTCCGCTGGAAATTTAATTTTATTTACATTATAAATAGGCCTATATTTCAGCATAATAATTGCTGATATTCTATAGAGTGATATATATAAGTATCTGTAAGAATATAGTACGTTTATTTTACAATTAGGAATTTTGAAAACCCGCCCACTGTTAGCAGACAGTGAGCTGGGAGTCAGTTTTTCCATGCAATCGGACGGACGGACGTCGCGAATGTAACATTTGGTTTGCTCAACGTTATGACAAACCCCGGAGTAGATGTGAGAGTTGTGTTTTAATTCCACTGAATGTGGGGTGACGTAGACCGCTGCATAAAAATACCCACCGCCTATATATCTCTCCTATTTAACAGTGATAATTGTAGATAGACTTTCCCGTGGAATCATAAACTAAAATAAATTATACAATAACATACATAAAAATTCGTCAAGATTGTTACATATTTTAGGAACCCGCTTCTTCTGCTTATCGTGGCCACGAAGTTGTGAATATTTTGATCTCGTTATTTTAATTCTAACAAAGGTGTGTTTTTCACGGGAGATTCTGCGTCATTAGATCTAAATGTACCTGCAAACATTATAAATTAATATGCTGTATTCTCCAAAGATGAATATTTAGTTTTATGTTCAGTGGCGTGCTTTCAGGCGTCGTGGAAGTTAAATATTAACGCTGTGACCTTTCAAAAACTGTCAGTCATCTCCCGGTTTCGTAACTCGTTTACATCGTTTTTGTAAGACTAGCGAAGGAAAACGACTCTGGAGTCTGAGATGTTGGCCCTTCGTTCACCCCAATCGTAGGCACAGCAGCATAACACGTATTGATGTGGTTTCAGAAGTCGGTCCCATATTTATTGTTTTAGTCGATGTTATGAAACCAGTATGTAACTTTCATCCCAAGTAGAGGATTACTATGTTGACTAGAGAACCGTGGACCAGAGGACCTGGGACTCACCCTGCAGTTAAGGGGTTCGTCTGGTATACAGATGGGTCCAAGACACTTCGGTAACCAGGGCCGGAGTCTATGGTCAATCTTTGCGAAAATTTCAGTATCTCTCTAGGAAAATATGTTAGAGGTTTCGTGTCGAGATATACGCCATCTTGGTCTGTGCTTTAGAAATTCAAATGTACGCTATACCAAAGCAATACATTAGTATTTGTTCTGATGGTCGGGCTGCTTTGTAAGCTCTTCAGACTGCCAAAATAAAGTTCCTATTGGTATAACAGTGCCAAAAGGCGTTAAATGACATTTCCACCCAATGTTTCGTGAGACTATTTTGGATCTCTGTACATTCTAGGTTACGTGGAAATGAAACTGCCGATGGGCTCGCAAGGGAGGGAATTGTTCACCAGTTTGTTGGACGGGAATCGGCCATGAGGGTCTCTAGGCAGAATACAAGAAAAAAAAACGCTGGATTTACAACCAGTCTATGGAAACGTGGCGGTGTCTTTACTGTAGGCCTACTTAGAGGGATGCTCGAGAGCTGATATCAGGCTCTAGTCCTACTGCGAAGACTAGGCTACTGTCGTCTAACAGGTTACAATCTAGGGTTGTTACTGGCCTGCTTACTGGACATAACACTATACGAAAGCATCTCTACATAATGGGGCTGATAGACTGTCCTTTTTGTAGGACGTGTGGAGGAGAAGATGAAACCTCACCTCAATTTTTGTTTGAGTGTAAAACTTTGGCGACACTCAGTCATACCTGTCTTTAACGTTGCACCGTGCATTTCGTAGAATCGTTTAATTAGCATACCAGTTAATGTACATATATAAAAATTCACATTAAAACACTTAAAATCGCTCCAACATGTTTCGATCCTAAGATCATCTTCAGGGAGCTACACTATTCCCTGCTAAAGTCACATTTTTAAAAATGTGACTTTAGCAAGGAACAGTGTAGCTCCCTGAAGATTTATCTTAGGACCTAAACATGTTGGAGCGATTTTAAGTGTTTTAATGTGAAATTTTATTTATGTGCATTAGTTGGTATGCTAATTAAATAAATAAATAAATCAGACATACCTGTTTGGGTTCCTTTTTCTTCGACCCTAAGGATGTTAGAAGATTAAGTTTAGAGGTAGTGTGGAAATTTACTGAAGGAAAACGGCTCCCACGAATTGGACATTGGTTTAGCGGACACCAAGGGCCTGTCAAAGAGCCTACGTGCATCAGGACCGAAAGGGCTCGCACCCACTTACTATTCTGTTATGCGTATATAATATATATGGGTAAAACTGTGACTGTATATTAAATGAGAAATGTCGATTATGTCACGGGAATAGAAAGGTACCTCGCATTTGTGTATAATGGAAAACTCTCTTATATTTTGATTTATTTTCTCGTAAACAAGCGCTTCTAATTTCATGCGTAAAACATTGTTTGGCGCACCAAATTTATGGACGGTAATTACTCCAAATTTTTAGTACAGGCGTGTGACGTACTGCAGTTGAGGCTGACTCTTGCTATTTAGTTTTTAACACGGTTCATTAAAAACTGATGTAAATGTTTTAGGAACCTCTGTTGATGCAGAAATACGAACATGAAATAATGATTATATTATTGTTATACTAATTATTTACTATTTTCCTAAACGTGTTAGGTTTGATACAGCGTTGTTCAGTATTAAAGTTTTCTGACAATGAAGTATAATTGCATGGCTGGTGGAACTTGACCGTTTCTGCCCGACCACATTGACCCTGGCCGCACCACCGCCAATTCTGTTGCAGAATGCTCCAGTTGGTTCAGAATTATGTCATTCTGCTTCCGGTGTTTCAGGGAAGCTGTATTAAATTTAGGAATGACTGGCTGATTTAGGAGCTTGGACAAAGATAAATTTATCCCTGGGATTAACCTGAAAAAATTTTCAAGTCGACGCCTACCTACGATTCCAATTGTAGCTGATTCGATTATCATTACACAGTGCATGATTAATATAGCTGATTTGTCATTACTAACATTCCAGTTCTTTGACATAAAACTCATTGCTTTTCTTTCATCGTGTTCGTTAGACGTGTAGGTTTTACATGACACTTGAATTTAGTTTACTAAAGGTATAATAAGCTGCTCGCAGTTATACTGATCTATACCTGCTGGTCACAGAGCACACGTTGCTTGTGATACTGGAAGCCCAAGTGTGCCAAAAGACAAATATATTCAGATGGGAGAACACGCTACGATAAATGAGTTACACCCCATATTTCAAAGTTCTAAAAGTGTGGGAATTGTGGGTGACCCGGAAGAATGCCACCTCGTGACGTTTTTCCGCGGCGACTGACCTGTGTGAATATTAATATTTTTGGGTGAGTTCAAATTACCCCATTTTCTCAGTGAGTATTTGACATGTGGTTCAACTCAAGATTTCTTTGTACAAATAATGACGCTCGAGTCTATGCACAAGCCGTGGGCAGAGTATTAACGATAGTCCGGCGCCTGGAAGCTTTGAACAGCCTACACAGGAATTGGTCAGAAGTGGACGTTAGTTCAATTATCTCTTAATTTCAAGTTGAGAGAAGTGCGTCCTGATGAAGGACTACTGTATTTTAAGTTGAGTGAAGTGCGTCCTGATGAAGGACTACTGTATTTCAAGTTGAGAGAAGTGCGTCCTGATGAAGGACTACTGTATTTCAAGTCCCCTTTCTTAAATATACATAATTCTCACTTCTATCTATGCGTTCCAGGTTTTGTTTCTTCATCATAGATTAGATTTTCCGAGATACGAACAAAAATGCGGCCAGTCACAAGGACCCTGCATTCTTTGAAAGGAAACAGACGGAAAAAATCTTAGATTAAGTTGTTCTAGTATTTGAGCCATTAATACACCGCTTTGTAGTTTAAGTATAAACCATTATTCGAAATGATTGTCGGGGTTTTAACAACTTGTCATACACAATACACTTGGGATAGGTGTATGTAGTTGCACCGATGGATCTAAAAATTCTCAAAGTTTTCTTTTGTGATGTACGATGTGCAGTAGTTATGCATTTCTCCGCTTGGATTGCAGTTTACTACGATGGTGGCTAACTGCAGTGAGAAGGCGTTTTGTGTGCTTGCATTTCATTATCGTGTTGATGTTTGTAGAATCACAAAGGGTGCACATATAGAGCGCCTGTAAGGTACGTAACAAAAGCTTGAAGTATTATTCTATTAAATAAAGAACACATATACTGCTATCTCAAGGGTACTGTGTATGACAAGTTGTTAAAACCCCGACAATCGTTTCGAATAACCCTGTATATGTAAGTTACAAGCGTTTTTCTAACTGTTTATTATGAACTGCATTGAACAAGAGAATATCCTGTTTCATTTTCGTTGCTATAGCTACAAGCACGATTGTTCTGTGTCATGGTTTGTGCATACTTTAATGAGTAAGGAATTGTCGTGAATATAATGCAGAGGAACCTTTATACACTGCGCAGTACGTACTGTAGTCTTCTTGCGCACGACTTAACACACTCATCGCAAAACGGGGAGTGAACGCAGACCTTTGGCATTAGTAACTTTGATCTTACTAGGGGGAGCATATGAACTGCATTTCTTATATGACACTGCTAAACGTTATTTAAGCTTTGTTGGATATTATTACATAATTGTGCAGTTGTTCTTGCTGCAAAAATAAAGAAGTTTTCATGTAGCTAAATGCAAAATTTGTAGACAGTAAAATTTTCATTTTTAGTCCATAAATTCTAATTTTTCTATAACATGAAGTAAGTGAAAACCAGAAAATCAGCAAGGGGCATAAAATATCGTTTTATGCTTTCATGAATATACTCTGTACGTATTGATAATTTAAATATTAAACATCACGCAGGGAACTTGCAAAACATAGGTACAGCTGGTTCTGTGTGAAGAGGAAACTTGCTGATTGCTCATTTTCCAATGTGTATTAGACATTTTGTTTACATAGGACTTCGTTTGTAAAATGTGTATCTCAATGGTAGTAGTAATTTTGCTGTAACATTCGTGTGTGTAACAGTACAATGCAGACAAGACTTCTTTCAGTATTAATTATATGTAATAGGCTCGCACTTCTCTTGTAACTCATAAGCCGCATGGAGCAGCGTAGACCACTGCACAAAATTTTATGGAAGGACTGGCATAATTATTGGAGTTCAGATTATTGTTTGCTTTTTCATTTTTGCAGAGCTTTGGCTAAGAAGTAGGACAGCCTTAACGTAAAATATTTAAAATGCATTGACATTACTAAGAATTGTATAAATTCCTTTGTACCAGTATGGGATGTAAGTGTGGATGTAGAGAGATGGAGAAGATTTCCGTAGCCTGACATATGCATACAATTCCATGTAGCTAAATCCTTCAGAAATTAATTGTTACTCAAGTACTCAAGAATTTTCCAATTCATTTTCGAGTTCGGGGGCTCATGACATTGTCTAAAACAGCTCACAATGTAATTTACTACGTTCCATAACAAACTATAAATTCTCGAGTGGTTGAAAAAAGTAACATTTTTTGTTGTAAAATCTATCCAGCTGTGGCATATCATATTGAAATTAACACACGAGTACGTGCTGCCGTCAGCACTTGTGTCAGTTTTAATAACAATTAAGTAAGATTGTATCAAATATATTGTGATTTGTAGGCTGTTTCTGTCTGACTTACTTCTTCTCACAGAGATTCATCTTCCGGGACTTTAAGCGCGTTAACCAGTAGTTACCAGCATTACTACAATCCTTCGAAAAGCCCAAAGGTATTTACGAATCGACACGGTATATTATTTCAGAATCTTCGAGAGTCACTATTCTTTATTAAATTTATGTGGCTAACTTTCCACTGAAATCCAGGCTGAATCTTTCTTAATTTTCTCATTCCGTCACTGTGCATCTCATAGGAGAATAATAATAATAATAATAATAATAATAATTAACTGCAATTGGGTTGTCACCCGGTGGCAGTGGTTATTTTACATGCATACAAAATGTGGAAATGGTTATTGCTAAATTTAAGTCGGGAGGGCTACATGAGAAGCATGTAGTGGCAACTTGGAATTTTGGGAACCATCTCAACATTTGCTTATAGACACAGGGAAACCAAGAAAAACCTGTGTCGAGATGGCCGGTCGCAGGACCTTCCG
>Ga0123354_10020559_pt1 | contig 10386 bp, 8 predicted proteins | sample TergutLab28metaG_2_FD_97872 | JGI IMG/M metagenome (GOLD analysis project Ga0123354, IMG submission 97872) | Labiotermes labralis P4 segment gut microbial communities from Petit-Saut dam, French Guiana - Lab288 P4 | ecosystem: Host-associated > Arthropoda: Insects > Digestive system > Gut ...
AATAAATGTTATAAAATTATTGGTTTTAAAAGTAATAAAACTGATAAATCCATAGGTTGATGTTTATACTAGAATTTTTGTCCAGGGGGGGGGGGGTTCAACAAATTCAGTTGAGGAAAGAGAACAGAGAGGAATGGGGGATCTGGGGACGGTAGCCCCCTAGTCAGGGGTTCTGGAGAAAGCTGTAATTTGGTACAAGAAATTTCATTTCATATAGTAAACTTTTCTTAATTTGTGGTACTGTAAGACTATTTATGATGGCAACCAATTTATTTGTCATTGCTAATGTAAAACAATTGCGAACCTAGGTAGTTTTAGAATTTTACTGTCTTTTTTCCGAACATCTTGGTGTTTTGGCTTCCTAACTTCAGCAATTTTTAAGTTTTCACAATCAGGTTGAGTTTGGCACAATGTTGGAGGGCCTTCGGAATTTCGGGGGGGGGTTAAACACACACCCCCCCTCTCGGTATGTCACTGACTCTAGTCTGTGTTTTGAATTGCATCTTGTATTAATTTTCCTGTTAATATCAGTGTATTTTTATTGCACATGGTGTACAGAAAAGCACAAAGGTAAAATTATATGTATGTGTATTCATTCTTTATTCTGTGAATTGAATTTCATGTTGTCTGCATGCAGACCATATTTTGCTGAAGTTGCCTGCACCACACAAAAGGTTGAGCAGTCCTTGTTTAGAGGCACTTTGGAAATCCATAAAAACCTGTGTCAAGATAGTTGGTGTTACAGTGATGTTCAAAACAGGCACCTCCCAACACAGGTCTGCCATGTTACCACTGGAGTCAACTTGCTGTGTTTACATTTTTAGACGTTAATGGAGGCTGGTGTCAATGCATGTTTTTGAGACCTCATAACATACATACGTTTACACTGCATGCAGTGTATTTTCGTCTCTCCTGAGTTCCCCCAGGTAAATTCCTAGGCTGAACTTTGAAACAGGTTACAGGTGTTTCTCCCCGGTCCTTTCCACATCACACACAATTATTTGACTGAAATAAACACCAGTTGATACAGTACCATCAAATAATCTCTGTAGAAACCAACTAATAAACATAGGCTCAGTGGTGAAGTGCTGCCTACCACCAGAAGGTAGGTAGCAACAACAGACGTACCAAGTATAATACCATATTTTATAAGCCTGAAGATGACCCCAAGGGGTTGAAACATGTAGCTTTGTTAATTGTAGTATAACTTAACTTTACACCACAGTGTTGTGTACGACGGACAATTAATAACAAATTAATGTACATGGGTTCACACTATTACGTGTAGGGTGGCTTAAAGCTGCTTTTATGGACTGCCAGCTATGAACAGTTTCAGAGGCAAAACTGCATTGATTGCCAGTTATGAACAGTTTGCAAGGCAAAACTGCAAGTACAGATGGTTGCTAAAAGTTACAGCAGAATAGGAATGACTTGTTACAATGAAAGTACTGGAAAGAAGGCCCCATTTTAGGTGCCTTATTTCCAAGATAGACGTTAAGGGGCAGTCATTAATTTCTTACAATATATGTTCTGAACTTTTCATTGTAAGCCATACACATTCTACTGCAGTTATGCAATACTTTCACCTAGGTCTCAACTACATGTTTCCAAATTCTTTCAGGTAAACACCTATCCATGGACAGAATAATAGGTTCCACACTTTCCTTCTGTATGTGTTTAAAGCCACGGAATTCAGGACTTAGATATAAAGACTGCACGCACAATTATTTGCACTCTTAGAATATTTGCCTTTTTGGAATCAGAAGACTACATCATCTTGCTCTACAGTCAGTAGAGCTGTTTGTTCTAGTAGCAAGCAACATACCTAAATATGTGGGATCCTTGTGGTTTCTCAGATGATGGTGTACCATTATGATAAAGATGCTGCGTGCATTGGTGGTCAGGGAATGGAACACACTGGACAAGGATGACAGTGCCAGGCCACCAGATTTCTGTACTAGCAGTGAGCTCTCAAACTGTGTCTCCCCATTGTAAGGTTGCAGAGATGTAACATCCCACCAAACAAAGTTATAACGACTCAATTTTGCTTGATCCCAGACTGAAACATATATCATAAATTCAATATTAAAGACAAAGAAGATGACTTGAGATCAGAAATTCAACTTGACATTCTGTTTCTCAGCTATTCCATGCAAATTAAGAGGGATCATAAACTGTTGTGTTTCTACATGTAAAAACATATTAAAGGTTAATGTCTTAATGCTACTAGGGCATAAGATAGGTTTATTGATGATACAAGATAAGAGTGAATTACTGACATCTGACTGGACACTTCTAACTGATGTAGTGACAAGAATTTGAAGAAGCAGTGCAAAATGTTTGGAATGAATTGTGTGATAAATACTCAGCACAAAACAAATCTGCAAGAGATGCTTTGCTCAGTGTTCAGAAGTTGACAAACCAACTGGTAAGCTCCCCCCCCTCTTTATCCTAATATAGAGGTTTGAAACTTTTGGATCAATTTGGTCTTTTCATGAGGATGGTAGATTATATTTGAATTCCACATCTAAAGTGTAAAGAGCATATAGGAGAAAAGTTATGTAAGGAACACCCAAGAAGACAAGAATAAGAGACCAACTTGATGTCACTAGTTATTAAGTTTTATTTCACTTCTTCTATGCTCAACATGTTTTGGATATTAATACATCAATCATCATAAGCCTGCAACTTTTCTATTGTATCACCACATTGGTCGTGTGTTCTGTAAAGAAGGAGGTTTTCAGCATCCCTCCACCGAGAAGGCAAACTCATTCCTGAGCAAAACCTAGGAGAAATAAGCACCCTATTAAAAACGGTCATTAACCCACAGTCCCCGCACTTCACATGAACAGACCAGTTGTGCTTCAGCCTGCTACACAGGTACCACCCCAACCCAGCCACACCGAATCTCCAACACACATCAAAAAAAGGCAGGTGCAATCTCAAATTCACAACACCAGAGTACATTAGCACAGCATCGCCAATCAACTAATAAAACACACTGCACACATGAGAACACTTAATCTATAAGCAGAAAATACCAGAACAGACAACACCAACAGAAACAAGCATACCAACTGCAACAAAGCGACTAAACACATCACACCAAGCATTCACCTCTATATACTATAAGTTACACTAATGCTAAAAACCTCCATCTTTACAGAGCACACGACCAATGTGGTGATACAATAGAAAAGTCGCAGGCTCCTGATGATGGATGTATTAATGTCCGAAACATGTTGAGCATAGAAGAAGTGAAATAAAACTTAATAAATAGTGACATTAAGTTGGTCTCTTATTCTTCAACTATCACAATGATGCACAGTCCAATATACAAAAGACAAGGTTATACTTTCCTTCTGCATGCATTTGGACTCAAGAAATTCAAGACCAGAAGCTAAAGACAGCACAAATATTTGTTTGAGTGATGCTCTTGCACCACACATTCTTGAGAGTGACCAGAATAAATGGGGTGAGAGAAAGCTAAATCTCAAATTACATTCTGACAAATTGTGTATCATAATATTAACTCTCATACAAATTGAAATTTAATTTAGAGTTACTCCTTGATGAAGTATGTGTATGACAGAAAATGTGTGTACAATTTCATTTTGTTACAGGCATGCGATTTCAGTCTGGTCACACTGGAAACATAGCTGACACTTGTAAACATGTTGCCATAATAAAAATAACAAGATGGAGCACATCTAATGGATTTATGAAAACAAGAATCTTGTTACTATTACAAAATTTAAAAGCAGTGGGAACTCACTTAGTGGAGCATTGATGTGATCGATGGATGCAACTAGGTGTATGTGCTCCATCTGGGCAAGTCGTGAAAGCACATCCTGACTTTTGTTGGACTGCAGCATGGGGCCATCCAAGTTATGAATGATGATAAACAGCTCACTACACAATTCCTCCTCTATCATTTCCAGGCACTCTAACATCCCTGCTGGGCGTTTTGACAGTTCAAGCAGATCATCTGCTATTGAATCTACAATCTGCAGAAAAATACTGCGTATGGTACAAATAGCAAGCTATGGCCAGTAATTTACTGTAAATAGGTGTGTGTGCACACATATGCATGCACATGCACACAGTTATCAACTTGGACTGCTTGACCCTAAGGGCAAAGGCACTACATCCTTCAAAATATCATAACACTGCAGGAGACTTGAACCTTCACAATGTGTAATGCATTAAAGAACTATAAAAAAGGATGAGTTTTGAACATAAAAATTAACAAAATATGTCACATTGCACAGTAAGTCCCACACAGATTAGTTCTGAAAATATGGTGACATTATCTACCTCCTTAATGGTCAGACTGGGGAAGAATCCATTCACTTCCAGCACCAGCCGCTCCTGAAGCATCGTGGTTCGGAACTGTTGCAGTGTGTGGCGCTTTGAGCCTAGCCCATACAGCAACACACTATACTGTTCCCTGCAGGGACAAGCATATGTCAGTCTGGAACTATCAAGTTTGTGAAAAGGAAGATAGCTATGTGGTTCTGAAACATTCACTTATTCTCATTTTCTTCAGTTGACAGTTGGGATCTCTGTCAATGGGAAAAACTTTTCTCATTCTCTTTCTTCATGCGTGCATTTACAAGCTATGTCACTCATCTATTTTCAGTCACAAAGCAGGAAAACAGTACTTTTTATATGAACATATGATGTTTTCATTCAAGCTACTTAGAATGTTCAAACTTATTATGCACTGCATTTGTTTGAGCCAAGTCTGGTGGAAAGTCAGTTGGGATGAAATGAATTAATATGCAAAAGAGAGAGATACAAGGATTTTTCACTCTTTTTTGGAAAAAGGAACACAATGGGTTCCAGATACTACAGGGTCATCAGTAAGATGATCATTCAGGGTCCTCTCAAGTTAAGTGGTATTTTTAAGAACATGGTTTTAATTTATCAACATGTCAATGTGTATGGAAAGGTCAAGATTTCTTGTGCTGAACTAAGCACCATGCAGTACAGGAATATGGGAGACAGTAGGCATTACTCTGTGCAAACCTAACATCAACACTACATTGAGGTGGGTGGTCAGTTCAATGGACCAGCTCCTTTACCTCTGATAACCACTGAATGCAAGGCTGGGTGTGTCCCAGAGCCAGTTATGGCACTCAGAAGAGAAAAACTTTCCCCTGCTGGGAATCAAAACCTGATTACTTAGTCATCCAACTTATGGTTGAGTGACTATACTGAGCTGCCCTGGTACCCTTCCAATTAATGCATCTAAAGGGTGGGGCAGCATTCGTACATTATCTTGATTTACGTTGTAGTCAGGCAGCCCCAGAGAGAGCATGAAACTAAGCTCACTGTAGGTTCAGCTATGGACGCCACTGGTAAAAACATGGATCTTAGGCAAACTGTCCACTGTGCGTTCACCATAGAGATATTCTCCAAAAATGATGTTTATGCTGACATTTCTTGGCCAGCCCATTTGCCCAATCTGTTGGCTTGTCATTTCTTTCTATATGGATACTTGAAAAAAAGAGTGTTTCAAACATGTTCAGCAGATTTACAAAATCTGAAACAAAGAATTTCTAAAGAAATAAATGTCATATCACCCATCATGTCTGTGTAATGGAAAGTGTTATGAACTGAGTTCATCAGTGCATCAACCTTGATGGGCAGTATCTGATGGGTGTTGTTCTTAGGGGTAATTTCAATGCACATGACTTTGAATAAATGGCAATAAACTCTGGTCAATGAGTACATTTTTAATAATGCTGAATGAATGCTGCACCAGTTCTTTTGTGTAAAATGAAACAACTGTAACATTACCACTGCCAGTGAACAATTTAAAATGCAAGAAGTCTAAGTACTGTACTTGGAAACAATATTTAAAAAAATACAAGATCATATTTGCAATGAATAAATTTAAGACATTTACATTACTAGTAAATTCATAATTCTTTATTTTGTCTACAGTCCTTCCCAGGACTCTATATCCTCAACGGCGAAGGCACTACGTTCTTAAGATGCTGGAAAATGAGTTCCCAGTGATGCAGTGTTATATCCCAGAAGAACAGAATCAGTAACAATACTGCAAACAGGGGATTTTTTGGGCAGTTCTTCAGGAAATAACCTCTGCAAGGAAGTCAGGTAACAAACTTGCACAGCATCCTGCACAATAAGGCTGTTTTTTCATAAAGAGTTATGTGTAACTGGAAACTTCTTTATAAAAGAGATATGTTTGACTTTGTACCTCAGAGCAAACATCCACTTGGTGAAGAAATGTGTGTACTCTGCAGACAGGTTGTACACTGCTTGCTTGTGAGATAATGTCATGTCTCCCAGCAGCTGCTGCAGCTGTTTCTCTGCCAGAAGTGGTTGACGTAGTCTGCTTAGTGTGTGGTCAGATGTCACTGACTTCTGATTTGTAAAGAACTCATCTGCTTCCAGTATCTGTCAATCCATCAGGTGTTCAACTTTAAAACCAGCATATCAAGGAATGGGCTGTGTACTTCATGATGAATAGACAGCCTGTAAGTACACTTTACTTGAAGACTTAATGACTTTATCTGAAATTTATAATGGATGGGATACCTGCTGCTTTCATTCAATAAACCACCAATGGCTAGGCAGCTGACAAAGATGCTCTTAAATAGTCGCCTAACACAAATGATCCAATTAAATTAAGTTGACAATTAACTGCATGAACCATAGTCCTTCTTCAGGAGTCACTGCTCAGTTACTCATGAAATTCCATCACTTTATAGAACCAGGAAGTTCATTCAAGTCTGAGGGCGGGGGGGGGACACGCACGCACACACGCACGCACGCGCACACGCACAAACGCACACACACACGCACAAACACATGGGCATGTGTGCGTGCGCGCACGCACGCGTGTGTGTGCGTGTGGAGGTCATCTCCTCCATCTTCAACTTGAGAATGCACCTTGCCATGATGGCAATAAACACATTTAATATGGCAACATCAAGGAACAGAATAAATAAATAATGAACTATAAGACACACTCCATACTACCAAGTATTCTGGCAAAGCTGACAATTAAGAGCTAGAAAATATATTCCACAACTTCCTGGAACCTGAAGTTTCATTATTGCATTTGAAAAAGCCAATACCTGGATCCTATACTGTGTTCATTTGCTCTACTGCAGATCATCACACCCTAAGTCTCTAAGATGCATTTTATCATACAATTTACATGAAGTTGTGCAGGGTAAAGGAATCTGAAAAGGCAATCCCCCTGGGCTGTCAAATTTCTCCTTAATTCTTCATAATCAGCATCATTTATTCTTGTACTTACATATTCCATCTCCTGCAGTCTTTGTGATCTTCTAGACTGATATTTTTGTTCCTGCACTGCCTCATCTTCATGTCCAACACTTTCATCTTCATTTGACGAAGACCTGTCACTGTCACTAGGATTGTACTCACTGCAGCTGTCTGACAGATCACTATCACTGAGGGAACCCTCAGCAGCATGTCTAGCAATCTCTGCAATACACAACAAACAGTCATTAATTCAAAGTGCTTGGGGACCGAAGAATGCACACTCTAAATTACGTACATCCAAATTATGTACTATTCACCATACAACTGCGAGCCACAGTTGATAAGACGGACATCAGCAATGTATATATCATTAGTCTAAGCATGGCAGTGTCTGTCACTCATTTGTGCCTTCTTATGTTTTGGAGCTCCCAACAGGAAAAACTCCAGAATGCAGCAACAATAAATTAAAATGAAAGGTTTGCTTCAGATGGTAGAGCTAGACAGGTGCACTGTTTATTCTGTGCATGCATGTGCATTTGCACACACATGCATATGTGTGTATTTAACAGCTTTTGAACCATAGACATTTCTTGCCCATGGTTTCTCCAAAATACGCTCATTCAGTCTCCATGTATATGAAACTGCCCACCCTTGACTTACAGAGTCTCCTTTGAGAACCACATTGATCTGAGAAGTTCTTGTTACAGTAAGCTGATGTTTGTTTTGACATACTTTGATTTTGTTGTAGTCCACATGTTCCACAAAAGCTTCAGGCTACTGACAACTTCTCCCTTAATCTTTCCAGGAGATTTTCTTCATTCACCACAGTGAGCGCCTTGCAACAAGTTATGACTGCACCAAATATGCCCTATGTGCTTCTTCATGGAAGGTCAAGAACCTCCCTTCTGCCATAGTCATGGATCACCGTGGTACGTACAAACATGTACAGTCCATCTGGTATCACTCATCTCAGTTCATGTTTCTGGGGCAAATGTGCAGTGATGGAAGAAAGATAATGAACAAAAAGTAGGTGCATGTTTCATTACAAAAGTTTACTGTAAACCTACAGCAGATCATTACAAGAAGAAAAAACAAAAATTAATTTGTTTGTGTGTGAGAGCTGCATTTAAAAATTGTGTTGGAATATGTCATTAAATAATTTTCCTTCAAATGTTCTGTGATGTCTTCTGGCAAGGGTCAAACATTAAGATGTAATCACCTACTCAAATAATGGTATTTTAGATGGACAGAAATAAAGTCCTACCAGTCTCATGACTTGGCATCCAATGGGTGCCCACCACCCAGAATCTGGCTGACCTGCTTTTACCTACAGGGTACTTGCGACAGAGTTCCAATGACCACTGAGTCTGTTTTATGGCTATAACAGACAGAAGCCTGGTGAGATCAGGTTCAGTCTCAAAGAAAGGTACCCACTGATCAACAACAGGACTGTTAGAGTCAAAGAAATACACAATCTACTATATTTCCCACCTCATAAGATGCCTGTAATTACCAAGGTATTACTACAGATTTAATAAATAAGCTTTGACTTTCTAGTGTTCATGCACAGGTGATTTTTGGGTCTTCTTCAGGGGGAAAAATGCATCTTAGGAGGCAGGAAATATGGTATATTATGATGCCTCTTTTCTCCCAAACTTAACTACTTCTGTAATGCCTAAAGCAAAGCCAAATGGTACTTAGCCACACATGTTTTGTGGGGTGGGGTGAAGGGGAAATGAGTCAGTGTACCATCACAGACAAAAGTGCCTATTACTTTCCTGTTTTCCCAGTTGCTTTTGTAAGAAAACAAGAAGTTAATATTATGACTGCCTGGCATAATTAATGACTATGTGACTCAGAATCCCATTACAACATCATGTCAGTTACACCCTGTACTTGGATAAAACAACAATGAGAAACTAGGCCACTTTCATCAGCTACTGTAATACAGCATGTCTTCAACATCCCACAGACTTCCCAACTTATTATTTATCATATATGTCACCTACTGTGTAAAGCCACATCTCTTGTCATATTACCAACTGTTCCATGCATTATGTATGTCACCTCCTGTCACTCAGCAGCATTAGTAAGTGGCAGCAGTCCAACATGAACACTCCTTGTTTCATTCTCTCAAAACATTTGTCTATTCTGTGCCTTATTTTACTGGATTTTTATTATTTTGTTCAGCTGCAGGGCTAGTTACCCTTCAAGGAGACAAATAACATGCACATTGTATACTTAAGTTGATACAAGTACTGTTAAACCAGCCTTTATTTGCCCAAACAACGAGCTTGTGCTACAGTTTATGACTTCCCTGGAGGAAAGTACCATTATAATATGGAAGCCTGATGTTCCATATTTGGTGCTTCCTTATCTACTGCACTTTTAAGGACCCAATTAATGACAGATACTGGGGGTGTACTCTATGTTAAATATGGTCAAAAAATATTAAGCAAGCAGTTCAATTAAGACAATGTGTAACAGTTATGATATCACAATCAATACAGGAACCATGAGTAATATTTTATTAATATTAATCACAAAATAATGCAACCTTATGCAACTAATGTGGAAATGAGAAAGTTAAAATTTATCATTATTGTTAGAAACATAGCTAAACGCCCATAAATATATGGAGGACATCACTGGGTGTGACAGTGGCTACTTACGTTTCTTCAGTCTCTTGCGCAGACAGTATGGTGTCTTGGCTGTTGCTACTTCATGATTGGAAGCACGTGGTGTCCCATTCACCTTTCTGGACTGTGGTGTTTTTGGTGTTCCTGGTGTTCCTGGTGTTCTTGGTGTTCCTGGTGTTCTTGGCATGAGTGCCCCTTTGCTTTTTGGAGTCTCGAACCCAAACATCTGATGACCAGGCACGTCACCTTCTTCAAACAAGGCTGTAGAAAAGAACCACACTTCTTCATTTCAATGTTATAAAACATCAGACTCTTACTCAGCAGCTTACAAATAAACTTTCTTTCCTGTGATACTTTCACATTGTCTTTGAATGAGTTTCTAGGATGTAGGAGGGGGGGGGGGGGATTTCTTGAACAGTGGAGCAACTGGGGGTTTACCAAAAATACCCCATATCAAAAAAGTGGGAAAAAGGGGGGGTAA
>Ga0123354_10020562_pt1 | contig 10385 bp, 13 predicted proteins | sample TergutLab28metaG_2_FD_97872 | JGI IMG/M metagenome (GOLD analysis project Ga0123354, IMG submission 97872) | Labiotermes labralis P4 segment gut microbial communities from Petit-Saut dam, French Guiana - Lab288 P4 | ecosystem: Host-associated > Arthropoda: Insects > Digestive system > Gut ...
ATCATACTATATATTGTGTGGTTTTCTCCCATAATTGTATCCAACCTGATGATGGCCAAAAACAGTATTGGCCGAAACATGCAGTTGACATGTACAGTTGACAATATAGTCGTGTTATGACGGTCATGTCCATGCATAATTGTTTCATTATGTTCTAATTAACACAACAGGGATGACACTCCCTAAAGTCTCTGAAAATATTTTCCCCAACTTAAAACAAAATTTCAAACGCTGCTCGTGAACACTGGACGTTTTTAAACAACAGAAAATTCGCCGTCCGCACCAGACACTTGTCTACTCTAGCAGACACAGCACACAGCCTAAACAAGATAGAACGATTCGAATGGCGTCATGTGACTGACGGTCACCGCTAGGATGCGTCACTTGCCGGACGTTGCTGTGAGGTCGTGTTGGAGCGCTATCTTAAAAGTTCGGGAACTTTCCGGACGGCCGTCGTACAATAACTGACTACATGTTTCGGCTTAATGAAGCCATTTCTGAACTCACGCAAAGCCATTCCGAAGTCTGCTGTCGATACCGACCGTTAAATGCACGTTTCATAACAGTGCAAAAAATATACAAAATTATACAGCCTGCAATTACAGGGAGATGAGATTAATCTACATTATATACAAAGATCCAGTTTGTACCTCACAGGGAACACAGTGTGCTTGAATCACGGAGACCAGTCTGTTACTGCTGTACCGTATGGGGTATATTTGCAAGCAGTTTGTACAGTTAGCGTACGTTTATACAACACGCTGTGAATCAGTACCAATAGAAGATAAACAGACAGTTAAACCTGGCGGTATGTACAGTTACCACTAAGCTTGACAGTGACATTTGCCAGTAGGACATATGTGTGTGACTCACTGTTGCAGTAAACTTGCCATGTCTACCAACTTTGTCCACAGTTTTGCCGGACTTTGTTGCCAAAGAAATGATACGAGATATTGCTAAAGAAGAAGAGAAGGGCGCGTTCGTGCCCAACCAGTTCCACAAGATATACATTCACCGCTACGAAGACGTCAGCATCCTGTTCGCAGACATCAAGGGATTCACAGGTGCGTACCTGTCAGTTGTGACGTCTTTCAGAATGCCGGTTGTTCAGTGCTAAACAACACTGCAGGTGACGTAGTACTCAGAATTGGCGTAGGCGTTCTTTACTATCGAATGCCGTACGCCGGTGTACGGTACGTGCATGAATGTAATCTTATTTAGGCACATAACAGCAGTACTGCCTTCCCTGCGCCTATTTGCAGGAAACCCGTAAAGAAGCACTGAAGTTCTGTGAGCTAGCTTGCCGAGTTCTGTCGAAGTGTACCGACAAACGCAGACAGGAAGTTAACATTACTTCTACGCCACGAAGTGGGTTCGGTGTTCTCTGTCCGAGTTTTCACAAAACTCACATGGGGGGGGGGTCTACCAAGCCTAAGTTTAGCCAAGTCGGTCAATAAGTAGGGAAATTACAGATATAAATTCATTTACGCCCTAAAGTAAGGGCTGTCATTGTGCAGGTTTTCATAACATTCACGCTCAATCTAAAGCTACTTGTGAGGAATTCCCATACCAAGTTTCGTGCACACTTTTCAGTGGCTGACACTGCTTCACGCACATGGGGAAGAGCCTGGCCTCCGCGGAAGGTGTCTTGTTTGCGTCGTAAAGAAGGCTAATCACGATCTCTACGGAGCACAAGGTCTTTCTCATAAGACAGGAATGTAACGCTGTCGTTGTGCAAGGATATCATCCCGGCGTGTCGGAGGGTTTAGTGCCTTCATGTTCAGGGTTAAGTTGTTCTTCTTGGGCTGCTTGACTCTGAAGATGACGGCGCAGACGCCAGCAACACCGCTGTGAGCACCTGAAATCTCGCAGCCCCACAGTGACTGTTCGTGTTTTGCTTGCAGCCCTGGCCAGCCAGTGCACTGCCCAAGAGCTGGTCCGTATCCTCAACGACCTGTTCGCGAGATTCGATAAACTTGCGGCGGTAAGTACCTGTAGCAGCTACAGTCTGCAGTGCCCACACCAGCTCTCTGCCGTCGGTACTGTGTTCACCAGGAGTAAGGCGGCTGGAGCCTGACCCTAACCACGTATCTCTGCCATCCACCTTTTCTCTTCTCCATAGTCTTCAAGCGTGGTGTTTTGTTAGTGACGGAGACGTGACATTTCCAGGCAGATGAATGAGTCATTCCACCCAGCCGCCTGTCTGTCCGTCTGTATGTATGTGTGCAATAGCCTTGCAACTGCAGTTTGCCCGCAGTGTGTCTACATTCCAGTCCTGGCAGTGAGGCACGCTTTGTGTCTGTTTCTGCACAACTCTGCAGACATTTGCTGTAACGAACTGGGCTGCTGATGGAGCGATGATATTCTGCATTGATGTTATATTCATGGCACTTGGAATGTAAATCTTACAGTTCTTTAGATGGTCAAAGAAAAGTGAGGAAGCATTGCACAGTTGTTACCCTGTGAATATATTGCCGGCTGGAGTTTGTCATTGGCTCATACCTAAGTAAGTAGCTAACTAGCGCCACGGAGCACATTCTGTCTTGGGCAGCTTGTAGTTTCTCATAAATAAATTCCACGCATTTTGTGAAAGTTATAGGTTCATCACCGTTTTCACAACAGCCCGCCCCTTGTCCATATCTTGAGCCAGATGAATCCAGTCTAAACCCCCCTCATTCTTTTTCTCGAAGATTAATATCTAAATGTCTTTCCATCTATGTCTAGGTCTTACAAGTGATCTGCTTCCTTCAGATTACTCTTCCAACACGCTGTGTGCATTTCTCTTCTCCCCATCTCATTTAGTGCGGCGTGCAAACCACGAAGCTCCTCGCTGTACATTTGTCTCCAGTCTCCTGGTACTTCCTCTCTCTTAGCCCGAAATACCTTACCCAATACACTATTCTCGATCACTCTCAGTCTGTGTTTCTCCGTCACATTGCGAAGACCAAGTTTCACACCCATACAAAACAACAGTTCCGTATACAGATGACAGACATGTACTGTACAATTTTGGAACAATCACGCACTGAAAATTATAACCGATTTGATATCGCAAACTACGCGCCAGATAAGGATTTGCTGTTGATGTCAAATTTTTACTCAGGCACTTCTAATGTTACTTACGTTTTGAAGGCTTGTGCTTGTTTGAATACTGTTTAAGTATACGTTGTCTGCCTTTCAGAAGACACACTGCAGCCCCATTACAAATATCCATCAGTCAGTTTTGTTTCAGGAAATGATGCAGAATTGTATGCAGCACACAAATGTGCTGTGGACAACGTGCAGACTTTGGAAATGTTAGAGCTAGTGGTACGTATAGTTACCACTCTACTGTTAGGTTACTGATGTGTAACGTGTGTAGAACAGTTCTTTGGATTTCATCACTTCTCCTTTTCCATTGGTTATTATTTGGCCCCTGAATTGCCACTTCCTCTTCCGTGAGGTAGCTCAGTCACTGTAGTGACCAGGCTAAGGGGCGAACAATCCAGGGTTCAAACCCCATCAGTGGCAAGAGATTGTTCCCTTCGCCAAAAGTCCAAACCATATTTGGGCCCACCCATTCGGGTACCCGGGATTGTCTCTCGGAGTAAAGAGGCCGGGGTGTGAGACTCACCACTCACACAGTTAGTGGTGAGGTGAAGAATGAGTGGTGCTATACCTCCACTCCCCCCCTTCGTTCTTTCAATGCATGTGCAGGGACAAGTAAGTATTTTGCACAACCAAGTGCATTTTACCGATACCGGATGGCTGCTCGTACCGTCTTGATATTTCATATCATCCATCAGTTCAGTACAGTTCCGGTCAACGCTGTCGCCTTCCGTCCTTGCACAGTTTTCTAGGAAGAACCTTGTTACCTGTCTACCAAAGTGCACGGTGTCACATAAGAGCTGCCAGTTTCGTGTGACTAAGTTGAGTGGTTTCTGTGCATGCAGGAGAACCACTGCCTGCGGATCAAGCTGCTGGGTGACTGCTACTACTGCGTGTCAGGGCTGCCACGTGCCAGGGCCGACCACGCGCAGTGCTGTGTCGAGATGGGGCTGCACATGATCAAGGCGATACAGTATGTGCGGCAGAAAACAGAGGTAATGTTATACCTCGGAGACTGCTACAGGGAAGTGTACACATCACACGTGGATAGATGGGGCAGATTTCTGACCCCACGTGACCTTTAAGCACTTGTCCCATCCTGGTACTAAGGGCTGTACCTCGGCGTAGAAGAAATAAGTGTCAAGAATCCGTCAATAAGAGGAGACAGCTTGCTTTACGTCGGCGTCTGTGATTCTTCAGTGGTCCGAAGCGATGCAAATCACTGGACAGGGCAGAGCAGAAATCACTTTCCGCTCTCCCTGCAGTCCTAATCTCGCGCCCAGTGATTTCCATCTCTCAAGAGGCAAGCAATTTACAGAAGACACCGACGTGAAGCAAGCTGTCACCCCTTCTGTACAGACACTTGACACACGTTTCTCCTACGCCAGGATAGTCGTACAAGCGTTGGTACCACAGCGGGACACACACTTCAGTGCCAATGATGACCACGTGGAGGTCTGGTGTGTACCATCTGCTACACATGCTCCATATACACATCGCAGCCAGAATGTTCTCGGCATCAGAGCGTTGTTTATCTTACCTTCTGAAACTCCTTACTTTCTTTCGGCTGTCTCTTGCCCACTGAGTCAGTGCAGCAAAATGTGCTTGTACACATTTTGGTACCTGACCAGCCTCGTGATCTAGTGGTCAGAGTCTCTGACTACTAATCATGAGGTCCCGGGTTCGATTCCCGGCTCTACCGTGGGAATTTTTCCTGAAGGGGAGGATTCCCGCGGTGACCATAGTCTGGGTAGATTTGTAGAATTTAGGTTTAAGGACCCTCCTGGCACTAAATCCTCCTATATCACCACTCACATCATCGAGACAACGTAACTGCGCCTCATGGGCGTCCCAACCTCAGAAGTCGGTTACACTCCTGCCACGCCCAGGAGGGAGGGCCACGAAGTCCACAAGGACATGTGGTGGCATTGGACAAAAAAAAAAATTTGGGTACCTTTGACGTAAAATTTGTTGTTAACTGTCACTCTTTGATATTTGTCATAATATTCATTTTGCAGGTTGATCTGGACATGCGCATTGGAATCCATTCTGGCTCCGTCCTGTGCGGTGTGCTTGGTCTTCGCAAGTGGCAGTTTGATGTATGGTCATATGACGTCACACTGGCCAATCACATGGAGTCGGGTGGCATCCCTGGGTAAACACATTTATCATTCGTGTTATGGTAGCAATGGGGAAAGTGGGTGCAGCTAATAACAACTCAGTCGCAAGCTGGGTACAGCAAACCTTCCCCTTTCGCAGTATTAATCCATGCTAATGCTATACTCCCATTTACAACTTGGTCTTCTCAAGTGGGGTTTTCTTTTAGGCTTTCCAGTAAATTTGCTGTGCTGTCATTGGATTATTTTGATGGTGACACAACAGCGCTCTCTGTGTGTTGCAGTCGTGTTCACATCTCTAAGGCTACTTTGGACTGTCTGAATGGAATTTATGAGGTGGAGCCAGGTCATGGGGACACCAGGGACAACTACCTTAAGGTGAGCAGCCGGCCACGGAGCGTGCAGAATGTGCAGCTTGGTGCTCTACTGTTACCGGTGCTAGTATTGGTTATCGGCAGGGTCTGAACAGTGTTCATATCTGTGAAGTAATGAACAGTTCGACAGATAGCACCAACAGATGCAGAATATCAAAATGTACACTTTCACATACAATCCACAAACACTCGATCTTGTTCACGTCAACCTCAGGCACCCTTACATGCAACATCTCTTGTTTGTTGTAAACTCCCTGAAGACGATCTGGAGAAGATCGAAACATGTCAGAGTCTTCCATCATAATACTTGTGATTTTATTTGTGTTAAATATTAATTATTAATAACAGTGGCAATATGGCGGTAACAATGTGCAGTGACGGTCCATATGGCAGTGTCCACACATGGTGGGAAATAGACAGGTCCATATGGCAGTGTCCACACGTGGTGGGAAATGGACAGGTCCATATGGCAGTGTCCACACATGGTGGGAAATGGACAGGTCCATATGGCAGTGTCCACACATGGTGGGAAATGGACAGGTCCATATGGCAGTGTCCACAGGTGGTGGGAAATGGACAGGTCCATATGGCAGTGTCCACATGTGGTGGGAAATGGACAGGTCCATATGGCAGTGTCCACACATGGTGGGAAATGGACAGGTCCATATGGCAGTGTCCACACGTGGTGGGAAATGGACAGGTCCATATGGCAGTGTCCACATGTGGTGGGAAATAGACAGGTCCATATGGCAGTGTCCACACATGGTGGGAAATGGACAGGTCCATATGGCAGTGTCCACACATGGTGGGAAATGGACAGGTCCATATGGCAGTGTCCACACGTGGTGGGAAATAGACAGGTCCATATGGCAGTGTCCACACGTGGTGGGAAATGAACAGGTCCATATGGCAGTGTCCACACATGGTGGGAAATGGACAGGTCCATATGGCAGTGCCCAAACGTGGCTGTAGACGGCAGCACTACTCAATGTACTGTATTGTTATGTTGGCGGGTTTAGTTACTGGCATGTGACGCCGTGTCGTTGGGTGCGTATTTCCTGATGTTTCGACCGATCACAGTGCCGTCATATTCAGGGTCGCTTTTCAGAGTCCACATCTGTTGTCGTTATTTTTATTTTCATTTTAAATTTCTGATGCCTCTTGTTTCATTGCTTCCAATTCATTCATTCCCATACATTCAATTCAGTCTACCCCTTTTACAGTTATTACTTTCATTTTTCTGCACCTCAACTTCCCCTCCCAACCTCCCTATCCTCACCAGCCACATTTATACCAAACTTGCAATCTTCAGTTGCACCCTGAAGAAGCAGGCACTATCATGTTTTGAAACGTCTGGAGCGACTCGCCCTCTTGAATTGATGCTTCATATCAATGTTTTGCCGTCCTCAGGAGCACGGAGTGGAATCGTACCTCATTAAACAGGTGGAGCCTCTGCACCCACGTCGCCGTGTGTATCACCGGTTCTCCAGACCACGACTCTGGTCTGTGGATGAGAAGGCAGGCACGTTGGTCAGCCTCTCTTCTGCAAACAACAACAACAGCACCTCAGTGACCACTGTGGTCACTGCCACACATCAGCAGGGGTCACAGGGGTCAGGTGGCGGGCCGACGTCGCTGGGGTTCGTAGAAGAGGAGACCACTACAGACTGGCAGCCAGAGATTCCTTTTGAGAACGTATGTGTTCCTACTACAGGGTGTTTCTTGTGTCGTATCACTGAGCATATGGGGTAGGAAACTGCGTCTCACGGGATATCCCGTGACAGCTGCGGTAATCGGGGACACAATAAAGGGAACGCATTGTATAGTGCATGTGAACACAGTTGGATGACTTCATGAGTTGGAAAATGTGACACTATACTGTTGTGTATGTACTTCGCAATGAGATGATGTTAACTTACCAACTAAGTAACTAACTAACTAAACAATGCATAGCTGACCATTTTCACAGAGCACAGTAGTCGAGAAGCCCACAGTTTGCAGTTTACGCCCTGAGATGTGATGCCGTGTTCTCTTTACCGTGAGGGTCAGCCATCACACTTCTTGTACCGCCTGGCAACGAAGTGAGAACCGCTCATCACCTGCCAACACAGCACCATATCTCACAAGAACTGAATCTTTACTAGCATCACTGAGAGAACCTAAAATTTCGCGAGCTGATAGTGTCTCACCTAAGCCAAAAATGCGCAACTTTACGAGAGTCCCGGTGTATCTCTGTGTCGCGCTGCTAAATGTGGCGCCACAATCACTACGTGGAAAAGGGCATAATCCCTCTTAGTCACATGTCCCCGCCACCAGAAACACAACAACGTTGACGTGCCACAGCTAGCGTACACTGTCGCTTATACTGCCATTTGTAGGAACGCATTTACTTGCACCACCTCTTCGGAGAGTCAACGTGAAGCTGGTCCAGCTTAATAGGCCACTGGCTCTGCAGCTTACAGTGGTGAAGTGAAGTGGCAGAGAAAAGGTGTAGTTGCATACTGCACAAAATATGCCACTTTCCCGCCTTCAATTAAGCAAGGAATTTATCTAGTATTTGTGCTTCATTTTCTTCTTCTATAATTTACTGAGCAGCGGTAACACAAGAAGGACCTGCCTGTGGAAAAAGGGTCTGCCATCCCAACGCTGCCAGCAACACTGTCGTGGGAAAACAGCCCTTCCAGTTGTGCTGAGACAAACTTGATATCAGAACATGTACAGTGCAGCAGCACCCCCCCCCCCTCGGGTTGTTTGTTCGGATGTGATTTCTAAATCGCTGGTTGGGCCGAGATTTTCAGTTGCCATAGCATGGCGTTGTGGGAGGGACTTCAATGTGTATTTGTGTTTTCTGGCTTCGGTTGTGCATGGCAGTATGCGAGATTTTGTTTTGTTTCTGTTTGCTTGTGTTAAATCAAATGGGACAGACACAGGTGAGATGGGCTTCATCAACTGCTGTGTGTATGTGAGGAAGGTACGTTATTGCACAGTTGTTATCACTGTTCACTCTCATTTTACACTCACCATGTGTTTGTATGATGTAGTTATATACTTACCTTGCACACTGTGGGGTTGGGGGAGGGTCACAGTGCTGTCTGGATCACCCACCACTCAGGTCCTTGAAAAACCTGTACCTCCATCTTCAGGCAGACAGCCATTGAATGACTCTGGTGATGGAGGCAGCCAATTTCTGATTCAGTGACGACACTGTCGCCACTGTCAGCTGTTTCCTGTATGATGATGATTGTCTGTTTACAGCTGAATTCTGGTGGAGCAGTAGACTTGGAGGAAGATCCCTTCCAGGAAGATGATGAAGTGCTGAACAGTGAGGAGGTTGGTGACAAGCACACAGGACATGGCCTGTCAATGGCAGAGCAGGTGGACGAGATCATTGACCACAGTATTGAAATCGACAGCAATAAGCGCATGCGGAATGCCAACCTGAACACGTGGACTCTTCGTTTTCATGACGTGGCTACTGAGAGTAAGGTACATGTCAGGTTTGAGTTGTGCCAGCACTGTAACCGAGTGTTGGTAAGCTGACGGTTAACTAGAATGAGCAACAGGTCTGTAGTTTCCTGTAAATGGCCTTCATGAATCTGGTCCATGACTTTAGAACCTCCTATGTCTCTGTATCAGTCTACTGCTTCAGGTTTTCCACTGCCATTCCATGTGCATTATTTATCTTGTCAGCACATGCTATATGCTGCTCCCATTTGACTGCCCTAATAATATTTCCTCAAGAAAGCAAATTCTAAAGCAGTGTTTGCCATGGCTCAGTCAGTTACAAGCCCCTGCCATCCCGTCGGACTGGTCCATGTGGCCTTCTGCTGTGCCACCACACAACTGGCTCACACTCGTCTTCTGAGTGTAGAAGCCTTGCGTGTTATAATTTGAAGAATATGGATTATTGTAGCTGCAGTTGAATCAAGGAGATTACAAATACAGATCCTTCCCAGCCGTCTGTCTAGCAGCAGCACCTCTATATGCCTTCCACCACTCCCACCAACTATCACTGTGTGCTCTCTACAGAAAGCCTCTCTTTGCATAATCAGTTTCTTGCTGTTATAAGAGGATGGGGGCAGCAGGTGGCAAAATTATTACCTACGGTGACCTGATGGTGTGTACACAAAGTGGTTAGACACCTCAAGATGTTTGACATACATTTAAAATTAAGTGGTGTGCTCTTCCTGCCCAGGTGTCACACTGTTGCAGTTTCTGTTGTAACCAGTCTGGCCAACTGCTGTTCTGTGAGAGGCATATTTCCATGCTAAGTGCTGTGTATGTACATTAATATTGCTACTTCAGCCTCCAAATGCAGTAGCAGTACATTATAACATTCGAATTTGCAGGCCGGTTGCAATACCAGTACGGGGTTCTCATTGAACCTCTTAAAGAAATGTATTTAATGCATTGCTGAATATCGTTATGTATTTGTACATAATCTGCATATACATAATTTTTTTTTTACATTTGTTATTTAAAAACAATCTGAATGCAAAACATGAAATATTTATTTCTTCCATATGCATTATGGAATACGATAGTGGAAAGGAAAAAGAGTTTAAAGAAAAATAAAATAGGACATTTGAAAATAGAAAATTACAAATTTGAAAGAGTGGAAAATTTGAAATATTTAGGAGTTATACTTAATGAAGATAACAATAACCAAACAGACTTGCAAGATAGAATAAAAAATGCTAACAAAACATATTTTATGTTACAAAAATTTTTTAAAAATAAAACATATTAAAAAAAGCTGAAGTTAAAACTCAAGAACACAACAGACAGACAGACAGACAGAACGTTA
>Ga0123354_10020564_pt1 | contig 10385 bp, 4 predicted proteins | sample TergutLab28metaG_2_FD_97872 | JGI IMG/M metagenome (GOLD analysis project Ga0123354, IMG submission 97872) | Labiotermes labralis P4 segment gut microbial communities from Petit-Saut dam, French Guiana - Lab288 P4 | ecosystem: Host-associated > Arthropoda: Insects > Digestive system > Gut ...
AGTAAATAAATACTTTTTCTCCTTTCTTTTCAGCCGGTACGGTAAAATCCTTACGATACCATGCGATACCTCCGGGCAAAAATCCCGTACAGGCGGCATACTGGGGGCTTGCCGTTTGCAGTACCGTCCAGTCGTGCGGCAAAGTTACCTTTTCCCATTGAGAAATATCCATATTTTCTCTCCCACCGTATTGAATGTCTCCCAGATGAAAACGCCAGCCGTCGTTAAACAGTTGTTGATCTCCGAAACCTTGCGCTGCCGCTGCGATTGAAAAAAGACATAAGGCTGCGATGATAAATTGTTTTTTTAGCATAATAGAGTAATTTATAAATATATAATTTCATTATTAAAAAGTTTAATATTCAGCAGCAGTTTCTCCGGTAGAACGAATAACCCTTATCTTTTGTTTTCTGTTAGAATTGATATTGTGGATAGTTGCCTTGAATTTATCACCGGGTTTCAACACAGGCAATGATAATTCCTCCATCGTTCCGGAATTCGTTTCATACACCAACTTATAGTTTCGTAAGATATATGAAGGCAAATCGTTTTTCACCACAATGGATACATCCGCTTCTGTTCCTTTTGCCGATTGTTGTACATACTCGAAATAGACAGGTGAAGCAAGACCACGGTAAACATCGTAGGATGTTTTTTTGCCAAACCACATATCCGTGAGTCCGCAATCCCAATGCTTGTAACGTCCTACTCCAGTTTGACCGTTTTTTGAACGATAATCGTTCAGGCAAAAATAAATACAGCCCATAATAAAATCGTTTTTAGCCCATTGGTCGTAATGATAAGTCATTTCAGAAATGCGCCGAGTGTCGCCTCCGGTAAAATAAGGTTCACAAAGTCCATTTTCCGTGATAAGCAATGGACGTCCTTGCAAGGCACTGTCATTGACTAATTTTAATAATCCAGGTAATTCTTCACTACTTTTGCCGTGCCATGTACCGATGTACTCGTTCCATGTAGGGATATCCGCTAATAACGATTCGTCGTTTTTGAGGCGGTTAAAGATATCGTTCGATACAACTGTTACGAAACAGTTAGAGTTCCATGATTTAGCATCCGCAATCAATCTGTGGTATATATCTCTATCGGTATTGTAATACATCTCATTGCTTATACCCCAAGAAAAAATACAAGGACGGTTGTAATCACGCTCAATCATGGCGTCAATTTGCTTTTTAGCCAATTCTTCCTGTTCCGGAGTAAGGTTTCCCGGCGCTTGCCACCAAGGTATTTCTTCTTGTACTAATATTCCTTTCTCATCCATCATATCGAGAATACGGGAGTCTTGTTGCCAATGGAAACGCGTGATAACGCAGTTGAGCCCTTTCATCAAATCAACTGCTTGTGACATTATTTCCTGTGGTTCAGCCATACCGTATGCCGGATAACTTCCCGGCATATATTCGATACCGGGCAATCGTACAGGTTCATCGTTCAAAAACAATTGATGACCTTTCAATTCCACTTTCCTAAATCCGAAACGAGTATTATATGTATCTGTTACTTTTCCTTTTACAGCAATATCTACTTGCAAGGTGTATAAGTTGGGCGTGTCAAAATGCCAAGGTTTGATATCCTGAAAGTCAATTGGAGTAGTGAAGACCCCATTTTCAGCACTCAATTCCAATTGTTTGGACAAGATGACTTTTTTCGATTTACATTCAGAAAAAGTGAGCGTAAATTGTGCTTTTTCAACATCCGGTTCCCAAGTTTTCATATAGAGAGTGGCTTTTGCCGTTCCATTATCGAAATTGATATCACTGGTTTTCACATGGGCGTAACGAATAGATGGTTTCCCTGTAATCACGAGGCTGACAGGACGTATGATACCGCCATCGTTAGGCCAGTCGAAATGGGTAAGAAAAGGGAAAGCATATTCACTGGGTTTGTTGGAAACAGAGACAGTGATACGGTTGTCGCTACCGTATTTCAACAATTTTGTAATGTCGAACGAAAAAGAAGTATAACCTGAACCAATGTTTCGTCCGGCTTCTTTTCCGTTTACATATACAATAGCATCCCGATAAACAGCTTCAAACTGCAGACGTATCTGCTGTCCTTTCCATTCTGCCGGAATAGAAACATTACGTTCGTACCACGCTATTCCCCAATAATCTTCAGTACCGTCTTTCACGTTCCACGTGTGAGGAACATTTACTTGACGAGGAGCCGGTAATCCTTTCATAAAAGATTGCCAACCAATGCTGTCCTTGTCTAATTGAAAATTCCATTGCCCGCCAAGTGAAATAACTTGGCGCTGTGCCGATAAGGTGATGCTGAAAAAAGATAAAAAAATTATAAAAAATTTCTTCATGGATGATAGGTTATACTACATTTTTTTACTATTTAAATATTTTGTCTATCATTTCGTAAGACAATGTGCTTGACGGATTAAAAGAATCGCTTGCCATATACTCCATCAGGCTGTAATACATCTGGCGAGCGACCGGACTATTCGCCATTATTCCGGGCAAGTCAATGCTTGTCATCAGTAATTTGCCTTTTCCTACTTTTGCCTCAAATATTAGCCCTATTTTCCTATTATTATTCCAATCCGGTATCATTTGTACCAACGGTTTGAATGAGGATGGCGTATGATCAAGCAGCATTGGTCGGGAATTTCTTACCAAATCGAACCATTGCCAATTGGAATAAAATTGAGTGGGAAAATGTTTGAAAGCTTCGTGAGCCGGATTACACAATATCCCCAACAAGTTGGGTGGTGTTCCAGACCATACGGTATTCCATGAAATTCCTGAAAATCCGGGTGGAACATCCGAGTCTATTTTGGCCGTATCTGCCAATAGAAATACATTTCCTCCCTTTTCGAGTTGTTGTTTTGCTTTTTTATCCCAAACGCGAGTGATGAGTAGATTTCCATGTTTAGGTTCTGACAATTTAGCCGGATATACCCAAATCATCCATTGGTTGTATATATCTGTCCCTTCGAGAGAAAACACGACATCCAAAGCCGAAGCCTCCTTGATGTCATTCAGCGACAGGGATAATTTACCTATCGAAGTAAGTATTCCCAAAGGTATATTGACCGATGGGAAAAGGCCTTCATTAATAATTTTCCCTTCATGAGTTCGTATCACCCAATGTATCCGGGCATTTTTGATTTCACTTTTCCCAAAATTAATAAACTGAGCGTCAGCTACCAACTGTTCGTTATTGCACCATGTGAATTTGTCAATTCGCAACAAAGGCATTTGTGGACTTTGAATACGACTGAACTCTTTAGCATCGACATAAGTCTTAGGATCGAAAAATGCATCTACAACGCCGACAGGTGATGTTCCCTGTCCCGGATAATCGTTGAGTTGTAACAAGTAATATCCACCCATACCCAGAGTACGAAAATAGGATTCAAATTCTTCTTTTTTCTGGATGATCTGAAATTTTCCGGAAGCAATATGGAAATCGGCAGCCTGGTCTAACAGGTTCTTTTCTCGTAATCCTTCCCTAAAAAGTTCATAATTGTAGGGTTTCAGTACTCCAACGTATTTTGAAATCTGATTGAAGTCGGGATATGCGCACCATTGTCCGATTTCGTGGGTAATCATTGGTATTGTAAACTTTTCCACATATTCAGTGTAATCGTATCGGGTATTCAACGGTTGTGAGTTGAAACGGCCTTTAAGTCCTTCTTGCCAGTGTTGGGGGCGAGCTCCGTAAAAATCATAATAATCGCTGCCTTCGACTGTCGGATAACCTGATGAGGCTGTATAAAGGTGGCGAGGATCGATTTTCCACTGTTTCAACATTTTCTGCAAAAAAGGTACAACGTCTTTTCCTACCAATTCGTTACCTTCACAAAAAAATGTAAACGACGGATGATTTCCGTAAGTTTTGAAAATTCTTTTCGCTTCGTCAAAATAGAATTGATTGGTAGCTTCGTCATCGCCTACTGTGAAACGCCAATCGGAATTTTCCACCTGAAGGTAAAGACCTAATTCGTCGGCAGCTTCAAAGGCAGCTTCTGGTGGACACCACGAATGGAAGCGAACACAGTTGATGCCGTAATCTTTGTAAATTTTCATAATTCGGTGCCACTCGTTGTAGTCTGTGGAAGGATAGCCTGTGAGTGGAAATTCGCATGAGTTGACCGCTCCTCTGATAAAAGTAGGTCTGTCATTAATAGTGAATTGAGTACCCTTTGCAGCAAAGTCACGAATGCCGAACCGTATTGTTGCTTGGTCGGAATAAACATTATCTGAGGTAGATAACTCACTTTCCAATTCATACAGATTGGGATCAAATTCATCCCAGAGCAAAATCCGATCGCCCAGATTGTATTCACATTCTACTTGCGACAAAGAATCGGAAGATTCAAAAGGAATTTCCATAACCGGCAGGTTGATTTGTTCGGCCGGATTAACCGGTTTACACTGTATTTTCAAATTTCCTTTTACCGGTTGTTTCGAACTGTTGGCAATTTCGAAAGCAATCTTAACCTTCTTGTCCTTTCGTTGGGGATAAACTTGAATATCGCGTATGTGAACCTTGTCAAAAGCCTGTATTTTCATTTCTCCGATAATTCCGTTCCAGTTGGTTTGTGTTTCAGCGCTAATGGCATGAGTGTAAGCTATATCGTGTATCAAACTGTTATCGACTCTGAAACGGATGGTATTCTTTTGACCGAATACCACATACGGCGTTATATTATAGACGTGGGGCGTTGAAAGGCTTTCCTGCCGTCCTACAAATTGTCCGTTCACCCACGCTTTGGTTTCCCAATGCGCCCTTTCCAAAAAAATGAATATATCCTTATTTTTCCATTCTTTGGGAATGAAAACATTATTTTTCTCGTACCATGCAGCTCCGGCATATTCGAACATACGGGTTAGCCGCAAAGAAGTCATATCTTGTGTTTTGTATCCCTTTCCGGCTTGATCGGTCGATCCCGGCAAAGTGACGGTTTCCGGTAACCGCAGAACAAAATTACTTCCTTGCACAGGAATACTGACGTTCATCGGGTCTAACTTAAAATTCCATATTCCCGCCAACGATATTGCTTCTTTTTCTCTTTTACTTTTTTCGGGAAGACTTTGAGCGTTTGCGAAAACAGAAAATAGTAAAGCAAGTACAAATAGGGATTTAATACACACTTTTAGCATCTTCTTTCGTATCATTAGTTTCCGTACCAATCATTTCCTTAACCTTAGTTAAATCAACCGTATTGTTTGGCGAAAAATCGGAACTATTCATGTAATTGAGTAACGAAATCAACATTTGTTTTGCTACCGGTCGCTGATCTAAATCACGTCCCAAATCGAATGAAGCCATCATAAAAGCGCCTGTACCATATCTTCCTTCGATAAGAGAAGCCAAACGACGATTATTGGCGAAATTATCAATCATTTCCACTATAGGAACTGCTCCTTTAAGATCGTCAATAATTAGTGTGGTTGAATTGATGTTCAAATCCCACCATTGCCAGTCGGTATGATTATCCGTTGGGAAAAGGGATAATGCCTTATGCTTGGGATCACATAACAATCCCATTGTACCCGCCTGTTTCGGAAAATGCACAGGGCTCCAGAAAACAGGTACAAATTTTCCTTCAATACCTTTAAGCAATTTCCAATCAGGATTATAAAGAACTTTTTCTCCCTTTTCCAATAAAGATAGCGCTTCATCCAATTGGCGCGTATATTTTACCTCCCCGTAATTAATTGTTTGATTGGCAGGATATACCCAAATGTTCCAACTATTATGATAAGGAGTTCCCTCTAAATTAACATTGATTGTTAACTTCGACGCTTCTGTTACAGAATGAAGAGGGAGGTTAATAACGCTTATCCCACTGTTATAACCGATATTCAAAGCTGACGCCAGACAATTTCCAGAAGCAATTATCCGGTTACTATCCGATATTGACCAATTAATTTTTTGATTTTTAATCATTTCTCGGCCATAGTTGCTTACTTCAATATCTGCTTTATATTCTTCATTATTGAAATAAGTCGCTTTAGCAAAACGCAAAAGTGGAACAACCGGAGCACAAAATTCATTGAATTGCTGAGATGAAATGATTCCTTTACTATCCCAGAAAGCGTCTAAAAGACCAATAGTTGCGGTTCCCTGTCCCGGAAAATCGTACAGTCCGAGCAACTGAAACCCGCTTATTCCCGGAGTTTTAAGCGCTCTTTCGATTTCTTCCTTATACAAAATGGCAGCTAATTTTCCCGACGCCTGCGTATAATCATCTGCTTTAGCTAACAATCCTTTCTTTTCAAGGTCGGCGCGAATCGACAAAAAGTTAGTTGGTTTTAAAATACCGGTATATTTATCTATTTCCTTCATATTGGGATAAACCGAATATTGACCTACTTCATGCGTAATGAGAGGAACTTTTATACTATCCACAGCAGTACGATAATCTTTATCAAAGGACGGAGGATATTGATTGAAAACACCTTGTCCACGCGTCCATCCTTTTTTAGTCCATTGAGTGATAAAATAATCATCGTTGGGTTCCGGTGCCGTACCATGTCCTTCTTCAAAAGTAAACGAGGTCGTTGTATAAAGCCGGCGATTGTCTTTTTCCTTTAATTCGCTCAGGATATTTCCTAAAACAGTAAAATCTTTTTGTAATTCATTTCCAAGGCTTAAAAAGCAGAAAGAAGGATGATTCCCATATTCCCGAAGGATTCGATCGGCTTCTTCTCGCATAAATTTTTGTGGCTGAAGAGCATTATCAATTGTAACAGACCATACAGGCAATTCTACATGAAGATAAAAACCCATTTTGTCTGCCACTTCGAAAGCAGCTTCCGGCGGACACCATGAGTGAAAGCGAAGATGGTTCAATCCCCATTCTCGCGCGGTTTCAAATACTTTCTGCCATCCTTCACAAGTCATCGGCGGATGTCCTGTTAATGGGAAAACACAACATTCCAAAGTTCCTCTTAAAAAAAGCGGACGTCCATTGATGGTCAATATATTTCCGTTATGAGCAATTTTTCGTAATCCGAAATCTGAACTGTTGATTGATTGAATGTTCTTGCCTGACAATTCGGTAGTCAGTGTATATAATTGCGGATTAAATTCATCCCATAAAATGGCTTTATCACCTAATAAATAATTTACATCCAATGTATTACTCCCCGGATTAACCATAATATCCTTGTCAAGAGCAAGGAAAGATTGATTTTTATCTTTCGATGTTACAGACAATTTCAGCTTAGTCTTTATTGCTTGGTTGGTATTGTTTATCAGTGAAATTTTTGCATTAATATCTTTTTTATCTATATCCGCATAAATCTGTACCTGATCTATTTTAACCTTGTCAGTAGTATTTATAAAAATCTTACCAATAATACCATTCCAAATAATCTGCGTGCCATTGGTATAGGCGTGCGCTAAATTATTTTCTCCGAGAGATATATCATATTTCTTACGATTATCAACACGAATAGTAAGTATTTGTTTTTTACCGGGTTTTATACCCGAAGTAAGGTCAAATCGATGTGGGGATACCAAACTTTCCCCATGACCTTCAATTTTTACGCCATCAATCCATACTTGAGTTTCCCATATTACACGCTCAAGGTATAACTCAATATCTTTTCCTTTCCAATCCATAGGAATTTCAATCTCACGGGAATACCATACAGGTCCAAGATAACTGTATTTTCGAGTTAAACTCATAAGTTGCTCTTTTCCAAGTCCCAACGATAATGTATCTGCAATACCAAGATAGGCATCATCCGTTGTTCCGGGCAAAGAAATCAGTTGTTGGTACAATGCACCTTCCCAATGGGCATTTATTCCCTCATCTTTAGGATCAAGCTTGACACTCCACGTTCCGGCAAGATTAATGTTGGTACCAGCATAAGCAGGACTAATTACTAATGTAAGTAACAACGCTTCGAGCAGGAATTGTAATTTTTGTTCCATATTTAATAAGAGTTTGCGGTTTTAAATTATCGCTTTCCTTATCTGATGTTTGATACGGTTGCCAACTTTTAATGTTTTTATTTTTCAATTCCAGATCGAAGGACTTATCTGTATTTGAATAGTTAATAACTACGACTACAAATGTTCCATCACTATTTTGATAAGCGGAAACCATCAAGGCGAACTGATCGGTATCGCCGTCGTCTACTCGCTTATGATTGGAATCATAAGCAGCAATTCCTAAACGAATAGCATTAGGACGAATAAAGCGACTGTAATTACCCAACGTCCACATCAGTTTCGAATCTTCAATTGTTCCATCAAGTTTTGTTTCATCAGGTTTTGCATAAATCAAACCGTCTTTGTAGTCTCCGGTTGCTACCGATCGCCACCACTGCCACGCGGAAGCATTCGCATAAACCAAATCGTGATGAATGATGCGTGCAACATAAAGAGCGGTTTTCATAGTTAAATCTTTACCGCCGCCTCCACCGATTTCAGTGTCATTGCTCATAATGCATAGCTCAGTTTCCCAAAACCCCAGGTTGTATTTTTTCAGCGTATCGCCAAGTTGTTTCCTGATATTGCGTAAATCGGATAATGGGGTATCTGTCCAATAACTATGTCCAACCATCATTTTAGGAACATTCGACAAATTGCCTATGTAGGTAGCAGAGCTATCGGGAGTAAAAAAAGATTGGATTTGATAGCATCTTTCTGGTTCGGTTTGAGGGTGGGATCTGAATAAACAATTGTAATCAGAAGACTCTGTAAGCATAATTTTAGAGTCAATACCTTTTTTAACAAATTCTTGATTTATTATTCTTGCTGTTTTTGCTATTTCTTGATTAGTTGCAGGTGTTCCTTCTTGTTTGGGTCCAACCCAATTCCAATATCCATCCGGTTCGTTAAATGGACATATATAATTAAGCGTAATTCCTTCATGTCGCTTTAGCCCTTCAATTACATTTGCACAAAATTGAGCAAAATCTTCATATTTATCTTCTTTTAAATTAAAAGAATAACCTTCTCGTCCGGTATTAGTAGCTAATCCGTTTTGCGTCAAATAAACAGGCGGAGAGAGGATAAAACCTAAATATTGTTGTACTCCCCGCTGTTTAGCTAATTGTAGAAAATGACGTTGTCCTTTTTGCTTTGTCCAATCATACGTTCCATCCGGTAATAAAAAACATTCCGACCGAGTCCAAGGATTTCCTATTTGACTTTTTTCTCCCTGTTCGGCGCTTCCCGCGCCAATATTAAATCGCCAAAGTGAAAGTCCAATCCCTTTGGGTTGCCCGTTCGTATCATTCTCGGTACTGAACAGCCAATCAGCGATTTGATTAGTTTTTTTGTCATCCCATAAACCAATGAATTGCATACTCCATCCGTCCGATGCGGAAAAATTGCTTATTACCTGGTGCTTTTCTTCAGGCAATGCCACAAAGCGGACAATAGTCCCTTTTTCGGGAAGGTCCGCGCCTAAACCGATTTGAGCTTTAACTTGCGTTAGAAACAGCAATAATAAGAAATGAATGAATAGCGTTTTCATAGATGTTTATCTAATATTCTATAAAAATAGATTGGATAATCTTTGGAATTATCCAATCTATTATAAACTCAATGATTTACCGTACTAATACTTTCACTGTTTGCCTACCTGTACCTGCATCAACCTGTACAATATAAATACCCGGCTGAGCGACAACGAATTGCTGAGAATCAGCATTGGCGTAACCGGTAGTAACAATTTGTCCTACAGTGTTAAATATTGTAATTTTTGCATTGTTACTACTTTTTACTGTGATTGTATTTTTGCTTGAATTATAAGCGATCAAGCCATCGGTTTTCACAGTAGGAATACCTGTCCCTAATGTGGTACGTGGGTTGGGATCGTCATTCAGCACGATGCCATCTAAGAAGAACGAACCTGCCGGAGATGAAGTCGGTTTCCCGAATTGATTCAAACGGCAATCAAGCAGTATGGTAAAATCAGATATATAATTTGCGCCTCCAATTGCACGTAGAGGCAACACAATATCTTGCCATACATCGGATTCTACAATCGATGCGTTTACCATGGCGCTATCTCCTACCAGCCAGTTTTTTGCAATTATTTCAACAGAACTGGTACCCGTATTTGGATCTATTGCAGTATCCGGTACTTTAACAAAGATATGCAAATATTGATTCGTAGAAGTAGGTATTCCTCCATTCAGATTGAAGGTCGGTCCGCCCTGAGAATAAGGAGCTGAGGCAGACTTGTCGTATTGCATGACTTTAGCTGTCGTATTTACATCATCAGGAGTATTATCTACTATGGAATAAGAACTTAACGGATCCGGTACCGTTATATCCGAATACCATTGATGATCTGCGATAGAATCTTCAAATCCGATATAAAAACCGTCCGAACTTTCTTGGAGCGGAGGAACCACCACATCACGAGGAGTTGGGTCACT
>Ga0123354_10020565_pt1 | contig 10385 bp, 11 predicted proteins | sample TergutLab28metaG_2_FD_97872 | JGI IMG/M metagenome (GOLD analysis project Ga0123354, IMG submission 97872) | Labiotermes labralis P4 segment gut microbial communities from Petit-Saut dam, French Guiana - Lab288 P4 | ecosystem: Host-associated > Arthropoda: Insects > Digestive system > Gut ...
AAAAAAAAAAAAAAAAAAAATGATACTTGTTGGGGGGGGGGGGTGGGTGTGAGCCAGTCCAGGGTGTGCTAAATTAAAACAAACAGTAAATCGTAACTGTCAACTGTAAACTATAAAGTGGCAATGCACATACGCTCCCACCAATGTGTCCAGACAGCAAGCATCCCCCTTGTGTGTCCTGCTCACATCACAATCTCTCAGGAACTCAGCTCGGCCACAGTGTAAGTAAACTGCCACAGTAAAAAAAAAAGTACTAATTCCCAAGCCTCGCAAACAAAAAGAAAAGGAATCAGAGAGCGGCCAGAAAGAGGTCACAACCAACATCGACCCTCCAACAGTTGCCAAATCACCCACACAGCTTAAGAATAACTTCAAGGGCATAACAGCTATGCTGGTGGTCCCTCCACCAATAACAAATCACAGAAAGAAATGTAACTGCAGGGGTTCAGGAATAAGACAAACTGAGGATGTTGAAATTGTCTGTACCGCACACTTTTGCCGATTCTACTTTTATTTAACCAACAAATGCACAACATCTGATGTTGAAACTTTAGTATACAAACAGACACCCTGATGATGATGATGATGATGATGATGGTGATGTTTATGCATCAAAACATGTATCACTCTTTACTGTAACTAACCTACCCCTAAATTGTTGTAGCAGGGGACCGAAAAATATTCATCAAACATGCTACCCTGTAAAATGTTCTTTCTTTGCCCTGCCTGTTAGAGTAGTAAAGTATTCTCCATGTACACTTGTATTATGCACATACTTCTGCAGGATTCATTCGCCTGACTGTATAGGCCCAGGACTAACTTCGTTACATGTAGCAGTACGGGTACAGTCATCCATCACTTAGCGATGGAGATACGTTCTGAGAAATACGTCATTAGGCAATTTCGTCGTTGTGTGAACATCATAGTGTATTTACACAAACCTAGAGAGTATAGCCTACTATACACCTAGGCTATATGGTATAGCCTATTGCTCCTAGGCTACAAACCTGTACAGAATGTTACTGTACTGAATACTGTAGGCAATTGTAACACAGTGGTATTATAATATTAAATGTAAATCAGTCCCATTAGAGGCCTGGAGCAGCCAAGAGGGTTCCAGGAAGTTAAGGTTCCCAGATTACATGACAACGGCACAGGATGGTGGTAAGGTTGTCAGCCTTATGCACCAGCCCCCTTTACCCCCAGGAAATGCTCCTGGTACTCATTTCTGTTAGAGGCTGAGTTGACCCCAGGGTCACAGTGCGATCCGAAGGATTTTATGTCAATGAAAAATTCCAATGACACCAGCTGGGATCGAACCAGCGACCTTCTGATTTGTAGCACAGCACTTTAACCACTGTGCTACTGTGGTCCCCAATATTATAATATTATATTATTATAATCTTACAGGACCACCAACATATACGCAGTATGTTGCTGACCGAAACGTCGTTATGCGGCACGTAACCGTACAGTGTTCCTCTGTACTCTAGAGTATATAATTACCTGACCAAAACTGCTCAGTTGTAACTTCCTTATGCATGGCTCTGCTTTTATTACTGCTAGCTTCTTCTGCAGGAACTGAAGGCTCAAGATCAGTTTCCAGCTCTGGTTCAGCCAACTTGCTACATTTCCCTTCAACAGACTTATTATCTTCAATAACAAAGTCCTTCCCTCCACCCAACTCCTCAGCCATTTCCCATAAACTGGTAATTGGTGACATATTCTTTAATATCTCAATGGCACATTCCTCAGCTTGGCGAGTCATGCTGTTACCTTGTTAAACAAGAAACAAGTTTCTTATGTATCTCTACACCCCCAACCATAAAACAGCCTTCCATACCTTGTATAACAATTCACATTCATTTTTGGGTGCAAAACAACTCTACAAATTAAACATATAATGGCAGTATGCAAGACACATAAACAGTGTATCACCGTAAAATGTAATGAATTTGCAATAGGTCTCGGGGGGGGGGGGATGAGACCACAAATGAATCTATGATTACTGTTGTGGTCAACAGAACAACAGAACACATGCTGGAATTTTGAATGAAGAAACAGGTCATGATGGGAAGCCAGAATTTAGCCAACATGTATCAATTTACATTGTTAATATTTTAAACACCCAAACTAATTACTCAATTATTATACCAACTACTGCACATATATAAAATTTACCCATTAAAACATTAAAGTATCACGCAACAAAGCACAGAATGCACATCCGTAGCAGGGCACTCTTTGCAACATAACATTACACAACACGGCATGCTGCCACAATACCCAACTGGTACAGTGAAATTAATGTGACTTTTTATAGTGTAACTTTAGCAAGGGCGATACGGCTCCCTGATGATGGCCCTAGGACTGAAACATGTCACAGCGTTTTTAATGTTTTAATGTGTAAATTTTACATATGTGCAGTAGTTGGTATAATAATTGAGTGACTCAACAAGATGCATGGTGTAACAATGAAAATAAAAAAACCCAAACTAATATTTTTCTAGGTGTACTAATGATAGTCTTTTGATTTAAAATGTAATTCTTAATTCTGAACAAAATAAAACATAATTAAAACTCAATTTGTAACACAATTTCTTACCAGAAGGGAACTCCATAACCTCTGCATCATCGAAGTATATATTTCTGTCTTCAGTCCATGTATCTACAATTTTATCAGCTGAACTGTTAGAGTGACAAATGCCTATATCAAAGTCATTAGCTACCAACTCTGTATCATCTTCAAGGACTGATCTAATCATGGCATCACGAAGTCTCTGCCCCCGTTCTAAAATGTCTGATATAACTGAATCTGAAATAGGCTGTGTTCCTCTTGATTGGTGAGATTTACAAACATCATAGGTGTACGGTACTGTATCACTGGGGAGAATTTTGCACTTCAACAGACTTTTGAAATGTTCATGGCAATGACTCAGTCCATCTAGGGCATTTTTTTTACATTCAGCAGCTCTGTGTTTTGACGCTTCCTTCATGTTCATCACATATGAAGTAATCCCATGTGTGAAATAATGCACATTCTTGGACTGGTGAATAAACTGCACCATGAACCCAACATGAAGGTCTCCAATTCTAGTCCCAAACGTGTTTATAATTGGCAAATAACAATGATATGGATTTTCTTGTATTAATACAAATAATTCACGAACAGTGACATGCCCTATAACTGTACTCAGCTGTTCATCAGTGACACAAAGATCAAGAAGTCCACAGTCTTTCAAGTATTCTTCAAACAAGCAGACAGTTGTCCTTATCTCATACGAAACAGTTGTGTTTGCTACAACTCCATTCAAGCTTGAAATTACATTCACTGGCCTGAAATGAAGAGGGAGAACTCAGTAGGTAATTTTAAAAACACAACATTCAGTTACTCTTACACTACTGCACATATATAAAATTTACAAAATTTACACATTAAAACATTAAAAACGCTCCTACATGTTTCGGTCCTAAGACCATCATCAGAAAGCTATATATTCCTTGCTAAAGTCACACTAGGAATAGTCACATATTAATTTCGTTGTGCCAGTTGGGTGTTGTGGCAGCATGCCGTGTTGTGTAATGTTATGTGAGTATCACGCAACGAAGCACAGAATGCACATCCGTAGCAAGGCACTCTTCGCAACATAACATTACACAACACAGCATGCTGCCACAACACCCAACTGGTACAACAAAATTAATATGCGACTATTCCTAGTGTGACTTTAGCAAGGAATATATAGCTCCCTGATGATGGTCTTATGACCGAAACACGTAGGAGCGTTTTTAATGTTTTAATGTGTAAATTTTATAAATTTTATATATGTGCAGTAGTTGGTGTAATAATTGAGTAACTCGACAACATGCACGGTGTAACAATGAAAATAGACAATATTCAGCATTCTTGATGTGTACTGTGTCGCCAACCATTAAGGGTCTTAGTTGTACGCATGACGTGGGTGACTGATTTTAGTGAGTGAAGTTTTGAATGAATTCAGATCATAACTATATAGATGAACTTGTTGGTATGGTTTGCCCTTCATTATTCATACACTATGTTCACAATACATGTAAGTCACTCCTCTATGGATGATTAATTACTGGCCATGTAGCACAGGAGAGAGAAATCCTGTTTTTTTAGCTATAAAATTTATAAAAATGTGAATTTTAATTATGCAATCCATGGTGGATCCTTTGCATTCCATCTCTTGTTTAATAATTTCTAAAATTTTGTAATCCACCTTGTCCTTCTACCCATCCTGTCATCTACAGCAACACATTCAACACATTTCTCTCCAGTAATTGGCTGGGCAACGAAACAAAGTCTACTTTCATTGAATGACTAATTTAAAAAAAAAATCTTTACATAATTCTTGCAGGTTGAACTTAATTAAGTGATCCATGGAAACAAAATGTCCACACAAACCATAATTAAGAAGTCACATGTGTCTGTTCGGAGGTTAAAACCATAAATTTGTCCACGCCAATACTACATCAAACTAAACTTCCAAAGGATCTGGCTGTTACAATAAATTTTAAAGTTGTCATGACTGCACGGACATGGGTGAAATACAAGAGGGGTGAGGGTCAGAAAGTCCTTCCCCATTGCAGGTACAGATACAAAAAATTAAAAAGAAAATATGTTCCCTTTGTCACAAAGAGGGATAGTCCAACTGAGACTCAATCAATGTTTGGCTGAAAATGTACAGTACGGGATGAAACAACAACTTTCTTTCCCAACAAACTTTAAATATCAATATTATAGAGATATAAATATCTTTAACAAAAAGAAATTGTTTCCATTATCTGGTTAGGCAGACTTGCCAAAGCAAGACAATCAATCCATACTGGCTACCCGCTTGCTTTATGACTGTAGCAGGCACTCCTCACTCCATGATCACATTGAATATGGCTTGCAGTCTGTGTAGGCAGAAGCAACATAAGTAGCCATGTTAAGCTGTTCCCCTGTTTAGTGTCTCCCTGTTCACCCACTCTATCCCAACCTGAACCCAACATCCTGTGCCTGCCAAGCTAAGGTACAGAGGCATCAGCACACACCTATGTCCACACTTCTTTGGTTCATCAAGTATGAACCAGGAAACGGCTAAGTATGTGGAATTTATAACGCTGAAAACACATCTACAAATTTTGTATGATCTCCTTAGCCAACATACAAGTCCTGGTAGCAGATCCACTACTCCACTCTACTCACATAACCACAAGTGAAGCCCATTCCATCTATGCCAGATCTTTTATAATTTTCTATACAGAACAAAAATTTTACAATCAAATGTTCGACAAACTGATGTAATAGACGGAGCAACACACAACACAGAAACGCAAGATAGTTAAAACTGACAGTTCAAATGCGGCTCTACTGCCACTCAACATAATGTTGTGTAACTAAGCACAGAAATAATTTACACCGCCGGCAAAGACCGAGAGGAAAACCAAATTTAAAACGCTGAGGAACATACAACAGTCGAAAGTGGAACCAGGTATTTCTGGGATTCTAAACAAAATTGTTACCACTACGTTAACCGGCCCCATTCAGAAGATTACAAGGATAGTCAGTGGCAAGTGGTGGGATCCAAAATATGACAATCGCCAATTTTATTACTTGGCACAGTGAGAACGTATGATACACAGTCATGCTCACCTAAAGACAGAAGGTTCATTTTCACCCCACCATTGAACCAGCACAACTGCATTCATGCAAGGTTCCCTGTGCCACACAATTTCATCCACTTTCATGGTTAAATAACCATTTACCTCACCATCTATAAGGGGTGGTAAAGATCGAACTTGCACCTGTTCTTGCTTCTTATTCATTTCTACGGCTCTACTTCGTCTCAACTGTCAATTCACATGCCCACGACACGCAAAACCACTGTTTACAAACACAAACCAGCTGCAATCCACGCCTGCTGTGACATGAACTCAGAGAGTATCGAAACCTTGGCACAGATTTAAAAACATCATCTCTCATCAGGTATAGGGAGCTGAATCACGGATAACAACTTGCAATACGGTTCCATGAACCGCGAAAAAAATAATACGTTACGGATTCTTCTTTCGGAGAGCTACCTCGAATTATCGATAGTTCGTGATGTGTAGGACGCTTGCTGCATACTAGATGATCAAAGCGGACACCAGTACGGAAATAACAGCACAGATGAGGGAACATGGGTGAGAGAAGTGAGCATACAAGCTAATGAAGAGCCAGGGACCAAATAGTAAAGCTGGTCCTCACTAGACCACGGATTAATCCAAACTCCCAGAATTGGTTACAGTATTTGTGACTCCAGCGCGCGAAACGGATGATGAGTGAAATGAAAAGTAACGCTATGCGTAGAGGTGGGCGTTGTTGTTAATAATTCATGCTTTGTGCACGCCCTATTTAACGGGGGAAAGAAGAAAAAAGTTGTTAACCATAGTGTAACCACAAGTTTTAAAATTAGTACAGTTGTACTTTTTACATGTCATCCTCTGAAACAACGAAGCTACTACAAATATAAGAACCTATAAATACCACTTTCACAGAAGATTTGGTTTTTAGGAACGGGAATTATGTTCTAACTGTAGATGGTACACATGTACCGAAACATATTGGAGAAATTATTCTGTCTCTTGCTAATTTACTCCCCCTTAGGTCCAAATATCTTCTTAAGCACCCTATTCTCAACCCCCCACCCCCACCCACCCATCAAAGTTCTTCCCACACCATGTGACACCAAGTTTCACGCATACATAAGACAACAGGCAAAATCAATAGTTCTGCATGTTTCATCTTTATATTTTTAGATAAAAAATAACATGCCCAAATATTCTGATCAGAATGGTAACAAGCATTTCACAAGTTCAATCTGCCCTTAATTACTGATTTGTTTGAGTCATTTCCAAATATAGACAATGGACAAACTGTTAGTTCTAGACAATGCTCCAGGGCACTTGTCCACAGATTTAAACAGAAACGTATGGTCATGAGTTCACATATATACACAACACCAAAACAGTAAATTGTTGCCAGTTGCTCAGATATTTCCTATTTCTGCTGACAAAGTCAGCAGGGCTCATAGTCATCTAGAACTGTGCAAGAGTGTGTGTACTTTCATGGAATCCCATCCTTCATCATTAAGGACTGTTCCCACATCTTTAGCTCCCGTTAAATCATATTTTTTACATTAGTTGATTTAGTGAAACAATCTCATTCTTGTGGTATTAAAATGTTGCTTCAGTTTTGAAGAAAGGGAATAACTGTTAACATTTATGATCCAGTTTCTACCCTTCATTGCATTTACAAAAAATCTGAACTTATTATTCATGATTGTTTTCTAAAACTGATGAACTTGAAACTAATAGTAAGATGAAATATATCAGAGACATATATAGGTGCATCAGTGAATTTAAGAAGGGTTCCCAGCCTAGAACTAATATAGTAAAGGATGAGAAGGGTGATTTCATTGCAGACTCCCACAATATTTTGTCTAGGTGGAAGAACCATTTCTCTCAACTGTTTAAATGTGCATAGGGTTAATGACATTAGGCAGACAGAGATGCATACAGCAGAACCACTAGTGCCTGAGCCAACTGTCTTTGAGGTTGAGATGGCTGTTGAAAAGCTTAAAAGTCATAAATCACCAGGTATTGATCAAATCCCAGCAGAAATGATTAAAGCAGGGGGTAGAACAATTCAGTCTAAGATCCATAAGCTTAATCATTCTATTTGGAATGAGGAGAAATTTCCTCGGGAGTAGAAGGCATCAATCATCTACAAGAAGGATGATAAAGCAAACTGTATTAATTATAGAGGCATATCACTTTTGCCAACTACATACAAGATTTTATCCAACATTCTGCCATCAAGAATAACTTCATATGCAGAGGAAATTACTGGGGATCATCAGTGTGGCTTTTGATGCAATGGGCCAACTACTGATCATATACTCTGCATTCATCAAATATTTGAGAAAAAATGCAAATAAATTGAAGCAGTGCAGCAACTATTTATTATGAGATTATGATTCAGTTAGGAGGGATGGCTTGTATAATATTCTCATTGAGTTTGGTATCTCCATGAAAATGGTACGGCTAATAAAAGTGTCAGAATAAAACCTATAGCAGAGACAAGATAGGCAAGCATTTGTCTGACGTTCCTATTAGGAATGGTTTAAAACAGAGAGATGCTTTATCACCATTGCTTTACAACTTTCCCCTAGAGTATGCCATTAGGAGGGTTCAGGTAAACCAGGATGCCTTGAAATTAAATGGTACACATCACATTGTGGTTTATGCTGATGATAATATATTGGCAGAAATGTACATACTATAGAGAAGAACCCCGAAGCTTTGGTAGTTGCTAGTAAGATTAGTCTTGATGTGAATGTTGATAAAACCAAGCATATGGCCATGTCACGAGATCAGAATTCCGGATGATGCCACAATATGAAGATTGATAATAGTGCCTTTGAAAGGGTGGAAGAGTTCAAATATTTGGGAACAAACTTAACAAATCAAAATTCTATTCAGGAAGAAATTAAGAGCAGATTGAAGTGGGGGAATGCTGGCTGTCAATGGGTGCAGAATCTTTTGTCTTCCAGTTTGCTATCTAAGGCTATAATGATAAAGATATACAGAACCATTATTTTGCCTGTTGTTTTGTATGGGTGTGAAACTTGGTCGCTCACATTTAGGGAGGAATGTAGGGTGAGGATATCAGAGAATAGGCTACTGAGAGAATATCTGGGCCTAAGAGGGATGAGTGAAAAGGGTAATGGGGAAAACTATATAATGAGGAGCTTAATTATGTGTACTCTACAACCAATATTGTTTGGGCAATCAAGTCAAGAAGAATGAGATGGATGGGGCATGTAGCATGTATGGGGAGAGGAGAGGTGTATACAGGATTTTGGTGGGGATAACTGAGGGAAAGAGACCACTTGGGAGATGCAGGTGTAGATGGGAGGATAATATTAAGTTGGATCTTCAGGAAGTTGGATGTGAGGGTATGCATTGGATCGATCTGGATTAGGATGGACAGGTGGTAGGCACATACAAATGCAGTAATAAACCTTCAGGTTCTATACGATATGAGGAATTTCTTGACAAGCTGACAACTGGTTAGCTTCTTAAGAAGGACTCTGTGGCATGGAGTAAGTAAGTATGACTGTTTTCTAAAACATACGCTTAATCTTTCTCAGTATGGGTTCTGAAAATACTGTTCCAGGTTCAAGACTTGCTTTGGAAGGATTAAAAATTAAAATTACATATACCTACTGATAACCTCATTTTGTGTAGTGACCTTGTGCAGTCTAAACTTAAGTACGTATCACCTGGAACTCCACTTCATTGGTGGTGTGTTTAAAACCTGGAAGAATTCAAAGAAAATTTGCATAATGCTATAGCACATTTTTTATTGGCCCATGCGTAAATATGAATGCAATTTTGTTAGGCTGAATCTGCGATCAATTCAGAGCAAGCAGTGTTAACTTGATGCCTTTCTAAGCATTTCTCAATGTTTTTATTTTGCGGGACCTGCCAGGTTAATCAAACTATTCTTTTTTTGATGTCCTGCATCAGGGATTGCATAGTCCTTCAGCCAGATGTGTTTCTGAAGCTAATGCTGTCTTCACAAATACTAGTGTTTTAATACTAGTTTAATTTTAACTAAAGGACATTATTTTAATACTAATACTAATACTAATACCTTTACACTCAGGAAAGGAAGCTGAGGGTGTTTGAGAACATGGTGTTGAGGAGAATATATGGACCTAGGAGGGACGAGGTAACAGGAAAATGGAGGAGATTGCATAACGAGGAGCTAAATGATCTGTACGCCTCACCCAATATTGTGCGGGTGATAAAATCGAGAAGAATGAGATGGGCTGGGCATGTGGCACATATGGGTGAGGAGAGAGGGGTGTATAGGGTCTTGGTGGGGAAACCGGAGGGAAAGAGACCACTGGAGAGACCTAGGCGTAGATGGGTGGATAATATTGGGATGGATCTCCAGGAGGTGGGATGTGGGTATGTGGACTGGATTGGCCTGGCCCAGGATAGAGACGGATGCTTGTGAGCGTGGTAATGAACCTTCGGGTTCCGTGAAATGTGGGGAATTTCTTGACTAGCTGCAAACCAGTTAGCTTCTCAAGAAGGACTCTGCACCATGGAGTAAGAGTAATACCTTTACAATTCTTATAAAACTGCTCTCTATATGTATCATTTATTTTTACCGCTTATTTCTTTTTTGTAATCGATTGTTTTTATGTTTTGCTGACCGTGCATCTCAGTATAATCTTAGTAATTAACCAACTTAATGCACAAATTCTTGTTTTATAATAAGTTTATTATATGCCTCTACATGTTTCGAGCACTGTTGTGCT
>Ga0123354_10020566_pt1 | contig 10384 bp, 9 predicted proteins | sample TergutLab28metaG_2_FD_97872 | JGI IMG/M metagenome (GOLD analysis project Ga0123354, IMG submission 97872) | Labiotermes labralis P4 segment gut microbial communities from Petit-Saut dam, French Guiana - Lab288 P4 | ecosystem: Host-associated > Arthropoda: Insects > Digestive system > Gut ...
ACATCGGTATCAGTTAATGGCTAGACGTCGACGATGACAGTGTCGCGATCGGCTTGACAAACTGCCCTGATCCGATGGTCGAGATCCCCCTGGAGGTTCTACTCGACGCTCATGTGACGCTCGGGGATATCGGCGGTGAGCTGACCATGGTGTTCGCCGGTTCAGATCTGCCTGCTGGAGCGCTCGACAAGGCGCAGATAATAACGGTCAAATTCAGCAAAGCCGAGGCCTCGTCGTTCACGTCCTTGGCGTACCGGCTGTTGCAAGGTCCACAGGATAGTCAGCAACAAGCTGACGTGAAACCATGAGTGATCTGGGCCGGTTCATCCAAGCCCAGCAGGGCGTCTACCAGCAGGCGCTCATTGAGGTGCGCTCGGGACGGAAGCGTAGTCATTGGATGTGGTATGTCTTTCCGCAACTAGCGGGGCTCGGCCACAGTTCAACTGCGCAGTATTACGCCATCGCCGACCTTGACGAGACGGCAGCCTACCTGGCTGAGCCGGTACTGGGCGACCGGCTGGTTGAGATCACGACCGCCCTACTGGCTGGTCAAAGCCGGGACGTCCACGCCATCTTCGGCTACCCGGATGATCTGAAGCTTCGTTCCTGCATGACCTTGTTCGCCCAGGTGCCTGGTGCTAGCGGCGTCTTCCAGCAGGTGATCGACGAGTTCTTCGACGGCCAGCCCGACCAGGCCACGCTTAGCCTGCTGAACCCGCAGACTGGTTGATCCCAGAACGGGCGACCTGGTCAGGCTGTCAGTTCCAACTCGCCGGTGTCGCTGATCGTCCACATCCACCCGTCTGGGGTGCCAACCGATGCGACGGGGGGCTGGCAGCGGCGGCGCGCCACCCGGACAGTGTCCGGGGCGAATCCGGCATCACGGCCAGCCTGGGTCACCTGGCTCGCCAAAGCCTTGCCACCATGCGCCAACAAGTAGGCGATCACAAAATCCCGGGCGTTCACCCCAGGAGTCCGGTCAGCCTCTCGAGGCGTCGACGCAAGAACCGGCGTCGCTTCGGGCTGGGGTTCGGTTGCGGGACGAGGAGTGCTTCGCACCCCAGAGGATCTGGTTCGGCTTGGCGTAGCAGGTTCGGCATTGGCTGGCGCGCGCCCAAGCACGACTGTGAGATGTGTTGAGGCGAGCAGGACCAGCGGGGGCACGGCGGCAATGAGCGACGCCAACCAGGGGGCGACACGAGTGGCGTACAGGCTGGCATGGATGGCGTTGGCCGTAACTGACAGGGCCGACGCGCCAAGCAGGAGGAGCCAGGGATAGTACGAATCTCTCCTGCCAGCCAGGGCGACGGCACCGATGGTCGATACGACGATCAGGCCGTCGACTATCAGCGGCCAGATCCATGTCATGCCAGGGTGGATGCCAGCGGCTGCTGCGAGGTCGGTTAGGGCTGTGAATGAGAGGACGAACGCAGCCACCGCGATCAGAACGGTTCCGGCGACACCAACACCGACCAACCATCGTCTCGCTGCCGGGGTACTCATGGCTGCTCCTTCGGGGTGACCGTATTGCAGACAACCCAGGTGTCTAGAGCTTTGGGCCGGTACTTGATATGACGCCCCACTCGGACGAATGCCGGGCCGGTGGCGTGGGTGGTCATGTGCCCTCCTTGGTTCTGGTGGCATCAAGCGAGATGCCACCGTGTGGACCAAGAACATGCCACAAATAGCCTTGAGAAGCAAAGATAATCTCAGTGAGGGGTGTTATCGCTACCATTGCTGCGGGGTTGGCCAAAGTGGCTGGACAAGTTTAGTGATCTCGCCCGCTATTTCGCTGCTGCTGAACACGCTTGCGCTGGGTGCCTTGAGCGCGGCGATCATCGGCGGCTGCGATGGGCATCGTCAAGAGTGTCTTTTTGTGCCACAGTGGAAGGATGACACCGTATCCGACGGGTGTGCTTATTCGGCGTACAGACAGTCAATCCAATTCGACTTTCGTTCACTACTTCCTCATGAATGCCGGTGAAATGATGAGCCGGTTGCCCCATGTACAGTGGGATCGTTCAGAGTAGCGAGAAGGCCAATAGAGCCGCGACATGGAAGCGAGGAGTAATGACAGCCGGTGACATAATCGCAGCAATTGCACTCGTCTTGGGAGTGGTGAATATCATCATGCGGTGGAGAGACACCCGGAGTGCAGCGAAGTCAAAGCTTCCGGATCTCCGCATTTCACAACTGTTCTTCACGGCCGCAGACAGCGCTGTGAAAAGGTGGGACCAGATCGACGATTCAACTCGAGCCGATATGCGTTCGCACCTCGGCAAGACAGGACAATGGAGTCACGATAACGAGTCACATTTCCTCATCAGTGTGGCAAGACCCGCCGATGACATTGCGCAGTGCATGCTGCTATTGAATCCTCTGAAAATAGAACTTTGGTGTGACACAGCCGTTGAAGACCTGCTCATTCTCGACACGTATGCGATTGTGAGCGGGATCAACATGTGTGCAAATGCGATTACCCCCGGCGAATCGGTCTCTCTGCGCTGGGCCTGGAGGGATTCGGACAAGCAGTTCTTCTATCTTTCCTTGGCGTATTTCTGTTCCTTAGGGATGACTGGCCTGAATATCGAAAAGTATAAGGATCAGATGGAAGATGTGGACTTCCTCCATGGAAGTGGGAGACAGAGGTTTCGAGAGGTGTCCATGTTCAGTGACACCGCTTACCTCGTGAAGGCCGTGTTCAGCGACGGTACTAGCGCGTACTACGTCATCGGACTAAGTTTCGACCTGTATGCGCCTATTCTCACGAACCCCAAGTTCATGAGTGAGAGCGATGCGAGAAATGTGTTTGGTGAAAAGCTAAAGAAGGCTCTGAGCTAGTGGCTCTGAGCTAGAGAGGATTTCATTGCTTGAGATTCATTTCGGTGGTGGTGGTTCTGGCTCGTTGGACTTCGCGGCACCGGTTCGCACCCCAGAGGACCGACCTCGGTTTGGCGCAGCAGGTTCGGCATTGGCTGGTACCCGTCCCAGTACCACGGTCAGGTGTGTTGACGCGAGCAGCACCAGCGGGGGGACGGCGGCGATCAATGATGCCAGCCAGGGTGCAACACGGGTGGCGTACAGGCTGGCATGGATCGCGTTCGCAGTGACCGACAGAGCCGACGCGCCGATCAGGAGGAGCCAGAGGTAGTACGAGTCCCTCCTGCCAGCCAGTGCGACGGCATCGATGGTCGACACGACTATCTGAGAGCGGAAGGTTTGGCGCTGGTACTCGGCATCGAGTTGGTGAACAATTGTATTCATGGCTGTGATGCAGGGTTCGGTGATGATACGGCCAGCAAGGCTGGCGCTTCTGCTTGATAACCCTACGGTGGGGGATGTCTGTTCTGCCGCTCGTGCTGCTGTCACCGCTTGGGGCGGAGTGTATTGGCCCATCGTTGATCTGGCTCGCAGGTCTGGCCATGTTGATTTGTTCGAATGGCTGTCGGTTGATGCTCTCTGGCCGTTCGCGCAGTCCGATCGAGCACGGCAGATGGCTGCTCTGAGTGGTTTCCAGTGGCAGGCGTTTGGCCCGTACGGCCCTTATGATCCGCCGGAGCCGGATGGTATCCTCAACATGCGAAGCGCCGAGATGACAACGCTCACCGATCCAGAAGGCGGGATCATGGTGCTTCCTGCCTGGTCGCCGGACGACCCCTTCGAGGCGCTGCTGTCGATATGGTTTGGAGAGTTTGAGAGTAGCACGTATGGTTGCGAGCTTCGTGACCTATACGCGCGCCATGCGTGCGAAATGGATGTGATGAGGTCGACTTCCACGGTTGATGAGCAAGCCATCTTCTGGCGCACTCCAGCTAAGGCCTCCGGCTCGTATGTCGAGTACACAGGAGAACCGCTTAGCTGCGGCATCGTGATCGTCGACCCAGACGAGCCCGCAGACCTGCTCCGCTTCTGGAACTTGCGCGCAGGCGGTGCCGACATCGTGCCTTGGGTAGTGGGGGCAGAGGACCGATTGGAAGCGGTACTCAGGATGTGGCTTTTCGATCGCAAGGCGTCGGGAAGACTGATCGCATGGGCCGAGGGCCAGTTGATAAGTGGAGAGCCTCCAGTCGCAAGAGCGTCAGTATGGCCACTCGGCCTGGATGAGCTGATCCCTGATCGCCTACGTGGAATCTTCCAGGATGAAGGCGTGGGTTGGATGCCGGGCTGCTGGTTTCCGAGTGGATGGCGCAACACCCATCCCTGCATGACCTACTTCCGGCGCTCCTTCTCGGTGGACCACGACCCGAAGGCCACGAGCATAGAGATTCCGTTGCCGACCTTGCCGTTGCGCCACGAGCGACAACGAGACCGCTACCCCGGACTTGTTGCAGCCGATGTAACAGTACAGCGCGACGAGGACGGTGATCCCGCCCGCACAGTGTGCCTGCCACGTATCCGGCATCTCGCTGGACTCATGCCGACAGAAACATTCGGTAGGCCCAATGGGCGAGGAGGGGTGTACGGCATCCAAGCCGATAGCGAGTCCGTCAAGATCGGGATCGCACACCCAATCGACGTGTTTGAGAAACTCTTCAACAGGCCAGATTGGACCTGTGACCAGTCTGATGACGGTCATTTCACAACGATGCTGGCCCAGCGCCTGGGGACTTTGGCCAGTCAGCCTGCTGTGCGGGAAGTGCTCACAAAGGCCGTCGGAGCAGCAGAAACCGGAGCGCCCTTCAACGCGTTAACCCAATGCGCCAAGAAATCGAGAGGAACCTGGCCGGAAGCGATGCTACCACCGATAGAACCGGAGGAGTATGCGAGGCGAGTGGTGCGAAAACTGGCCGATCAGGATCTTCTGCGGGCTGTCCAGCCAATCGTCTGCCCTGTTTGTCGGAATGAGTTCGGCCTGGAGCCAGGAAATCTCGCGGACAATATCACCTGCGACTTCTGTGGGCATCAATTCCCGCTGGCTCTTTTCATAGCCTGGAGGGGACAGATGACCTGGCAATTCCGAATCGCTGGTCACGTCAACGAGAAAAAACTCAAGGCAGCCCTCCCTGCCGCAGCCACCGGCCGTGTGGTCGACGCTCTGCGTGCAAACCTGATACAACCCGGCATGACCGTCTTTGGACTGAAGCTGTTGCAGGACTCCAAGGAATACGCAGAGTTCGACATCGCGTCAGTCATCGACACTGTACACCCCACAATCGTGATCGGCGAAGTGAAGAACCATGTGCAGCTCAGCCAAAACACTCTCAATCATCTGGAAGAGGCGCAGCTGCAACTCCACACGCAAGGCATCAGGTGCTTCCTTCTGTTCGCGACCATGTGGGAGGGACTTAATGATTCAGAAGGCGACTTGCTTAGGGACTATTGTCGCCGCGTGCAAGTTGCCCAAGCGTCTAGTGGCGACCAGTCAGCACTCCATTGGCCCATCGTCCTCACCAATGACGATCTGTCAGTAGATGTCCTTTCTGAGAAGCATCCATCAATGTGGATTCGAGTTACCCCAACGCTCGAAGATATCGCAGAGGAAAGCTGCAAGCGCAACCTAGGCTTGGATAGCTCCGGCATCCGTGAACGCTAAATGCGGCAAAGCGTCAACTATTTCGACTGTGCGGACGCTCACCGTCACAATCCTGCACAGCAGGTCGAGGATGTAGCGCGGCTGGTTGTATTCCTTGGACCAGTCGTTCGGGTCGTTCACTATGCCACTCGGCTTGTCAGTCTTGATTTGGTAGCGCTCAATGATCCAGTCGATGGCGCTCCTGGCGCCTAGCATGTAGGACTGGGCCTCGAGCGAGATGCCGGTGATTGTGATGTGCGGGTTGTAGATGATCGTCGTCTTGTCCTTGATCGTGCCCTTGCCGCCGTACCGCATCTTGTCCACCCGGTACCAGTCGTAGGGGTCGCCCTTTGGTTCGTCGCCTGTGATCGTCAGGTCGGGCCACCGCTCTTCTTGCTCGTAGCCAACGTGCAAGTCGAACAGATCGCGACCCGCGTTGACGAACGCCTCGAATGTCTCCCGCGTGTCCACCTTCGGGATTCGGGGAAGCATCTTCTTCAGATCAGCCTCGAACGCCTCACGATAGTCCGGGCTGTGGAGTAACCCGTAGACGTAGTAGAAGATGTCGTCCTTTGCCACTTGCGGGCCGTAAGTCTTCTGATAGTCAGCCAGCGCATCGTCGGTGATGTTGTCGATCCGACGATAACCGTCAACGATCACGCTTTTCGGTGTGTCGAACGCGAATGTGGCCTGTGTACTCGTGGCATTATCAACGGGCTCATAGCGCCATCGCGGGAAGAACTGCCCACTACTAGATCCCCAAAAAGAGAAGTCAGGTATCTGTTGTGTCGACAACACTGAAAAGGGTTTGTCTGATCCCCTACCGACAATATAGAAGCCCGTATTATGATGGCGCGCTGTCGGGAAATACCGAGGGCAGTCACCTGCGAAGTCTATAAGTGCTCGGTCAACATACAGATGAGTCCTTGTAAACGGACGGTAGGCAGCATATGTGACGAACGCGCTATCGATGGGATCTATTGGTTTACGTCTGTCTGCACGAAGTTGGAGAGCGCGCGACCAGCTGATTGACTGGTCTCGCTCGCCTGTTGCGATGCCTTGGTTGAAGGATTCAACAAGCTGTTGGACTTGTTGCAGCAGATCGGCCTTGGACGCTGAGTAAACCCATGCGTCTCGATTGGTTTTAACTCCACCTGAGAAGGCACCAAATATCCTTACGTCACCAGGCGAGTTGGTCGATCCGATGGGTGCATAACCCCGGAAGGTATCGGCACGCTGGTTGATCCAGTCGCCGTACTCATTCGGGTGAACAATTTCCCAACCGACGCGCATTAGCGACGTTTCAGCGACGATGCTTAACTTTTGTTCCCGGGTCAAATAGTCCCCGATGTCGCTGTAATGCAGTTTGGGTGGTCCGGCGTGATCGGTCTGTTTGACGGCAAGGAGGATAGCGACGGTGGCTCGGCTCCCACTTCCGAAGATCTTGCCGCCTTCTTTTCGGGAGAGTTCTCCGGCGGTGCGTTGGTTGCCGCGTAGGTTGTAGACGTAAAGGGCACTGAACTCTTGGACTAAACACTTGCGTAGGCCATCGGCTGTGTTGCCGTCGATGTAGCCACCGTTAGAGACGTAGGCGACGATGCCTCGGTTGCCGATGCGATCGGATGCCCAGCGTATGGCCCTTACATAAGAGTCATACAGGCTGTTCTTAAGTATCGCCGTTGATCTAGCAGCGTATGTGCCTTCGATCCTTGCATCCAGCGTCGGATACTTTAGGTTCTGGTTGTCGTCGTTGCCGCTTGACTGGCCAACTGACCAGGGCGGGTTGCCAATTATTACCCGTATCGGCAGGTTCAACTGCTTGGCGGCCCGGTCGTTGTTGTCGGCGAAGATCTTGTCGTCTAGGGTGTCGCCGGCTTCGGTCATCTGGAATGTGTCGGTCAGGACGATGCCGTTGAAGGGCGTGTACTCGCCCGCTGATTCTCCTGCGATGGTGTGGTAGGTGACTTCGATGTTGGCAGCGGCGATGTAGTAGGCCAACAGCAAGATCTCGTTGGCGTGCAACTCGTGGACGTACTTGCGGGCCAGGTCTTCCGGTTTGATCAGGCCAGACTCCAACAGTCGGACGATGAAGGTGCCGGTGCCGGTGAACGGGTCGAGTACATGGACACCTTCGTCGGTGATGCCTTCACCGAAGTGTTCGTGGAGCAACTGGTCTACGGAGCGGATGATGAAGTCGACGATCTCGACCGGGGTGTAGACGATACCCAGGGACTCGGCAGTCTTGGCGAAGGCGAGGCGGAAGAACTTTTCATAAAGCTCCATGAGGACGCGCTGTTTGCCTTGGGCGTTGTCGATGCCCTGGACGCGCTCGCGAACCGACTCGTAGAACTTATCCAGGCTGGCCGTCTCAGTGTTCAGGTTCTGGCCTTCGAGAGCGTCGAGCATCTGCTGCATGACCTGGGCGACGGGGTTGTGGGTGGAGAACGAGTAGTCTTCGAACAGGGCGTCAAACACGGGTTTGGTGACCATGTGCTGGGATAGCATATTGATGGCCTGGGTCTGGTCGATGGAGTCGTTCAGGTTGGCGCGCAGGGCTTGCAGGAACGTATCGAACGCCACCTTGATGGCCCACTCACCGGAGTCGACCAGGGTGGTTAACCGTTCGGTGTGGGCTTGGACGATGTCGGCAACGTCTTTGGCCCAGTCTTCCCAATACCGCCGCGATCCGACTTGGTCGACGATCTTGGCGAAGATGGCGTCTTTCCACTGTTCCCAGTCAAGGGGCAGCATCGCCTGGACGAGTTGGGCTGTCTGATCGGTGCCAGTTTTCGAGTCTTGGCTGGTTTCGTCGCCGTGGTCGGCTCCGGGGATGTCGACGCCGATGACGCTGATCTGTTTGGGTGGGTCGGTGTTCAACTCGATCTGGTTGATCATCGCGTTGAACCGGGAGTCGTGTGCCCGTAACGCTTGGAGTACTTTCCAGATGACCTTGTAGCGCTCATTGTTACGTAGTGCCACATCCGGTTTCTCACCGGCCGGGACACCGATGGGCAAGATGATGTAGCCGTAGGTTTTCCCGGGCGCTTGCCGCATGACACGCCCAACAGCTTGGACCACGTCAATCTCTGACTTGCGCGGGTTGAGGAAGATCACCGCGTCCAAAGCGGGCACGTCGACCCCTTCGGCGAGGCAGCGGGCGTTCGTCAATATCCGGCAGTGTCCCTCGGGGGATTCGGCGCGCAGCCAGTCGAGGGCGGCGTTGCGTTGCAGGATGTTCATGGTGCCATCGACGTGTTGCACCTGCGTGTCCAGCAGTTCCATGTCGTCGGTGGTGATGACACCGTCTTGGATGGTGGTTGATTGTTCTTCGATCAGGTCTTGGTAGTGGTCGACGACCTCGTCGAATTCGCCGGCGAATGTTTGGGAGGCTTTGATCGACTGGGTGAACGCGACGGCTCGTTTCATTGGCGCCGGATCGGACGGGAAGTCGCCGCCACGCTTTGACAGGCCGTTCCAGCAGCCGATGATCTTGGCGGCGTCGGGCAGGTTCAGCTCCTTGTTCAACGCGAACGCCGACTGCATCACCCTGGAGACTTGCGACTCCGGGACCATCAGGATCAACACCCGGTAGTCGGACAGCAATCCCATGCCGACCGCTTCGCCGAAGTCGAGACGGTGGAACTCCGGCCCATACAGGCTCTCGTCATCCATCGATGCCAGTAGGGCGTCAGCCTCACCGGCTTTCGCTTTCGACGCGTCATCGTAGATACGGGGCGTGGCGGTCATGTAAAGCCGCTTAGCGCCACCAATGTAGGCGTCGTCGTGGATGCGGACGAACGCTGACTCGTCCTCATTCGCCAGTGTCGCCCCGGTGGTGCGGTGGGCCTCATCGCAGATGATCAGATCGAACCGTCCCAGGCCTTGTTGTTGCGCGTCATGGATCACCTGGATCGACTGGTAGGTGGAGAACACAACCGTCATCCGCCCCTTGCCAGCCCCAGGGTTGCCTTGAACTTGGGTGATCAGCCGGTCCGGGTCGGTGGTGGCCGGTATCTCCAGGTCGACCACCGAAATGTCTTCACCTTCACCGCCCTTGTCTTTGCCGACTTTCGCATCCGAGCACACCGCGAAAGTCCGCAACGGCACGGAAGCTTCGATGCTCCACTCTTTCAACGACTGCGACAGCAACGCGATGGATGGCACCAGGAACAGCACCGTCCCATCAGCACCGACCTGCTGTTCGGCGATCTTCAACGATGTGAACGTTTTCCCTGTGCCGCACGCCATGATCAGCTTGCCCCGGTCATTATCAGTAAAACCGGCTATCACCTTGTCAAGGGCGGTTTGCTGGTGCGGGCGCAGTGTCTTCTTCGGTTTGACCACCAGGTCGTCAAGGCGCCCGAAGTTGAACTGGGACCAGTCGATAGACGAGTCGATCAGGTCGGTCAAGCCGATCCGCTGAACCGGGATCTGCTGGTTCTGGATCGCGTCCTCAGCAGCACTGTTCCACCGATCGGTCGATGAGACGATCAAACGTCCCACGAACGGCTGCTTACCTGACTCGGCCAGGAACGAGTCGATATCCGGTTTGGTCAGATAGTGGTCTGCCGCGTAGAACTTGCATTGCACCGCGACCAGCCCGCCCGTTTCACGTTCCACAGCGACCAGGTCGACACCATGATCGGGTCGGTTGTCATGGCCTGGCCAGTCAGCCCACATCATCACATCGGAGAACCGGGGCGCCCACTGGGCGTCTGTCATCAGGAAACGGCGGACCAGACGCTCAAACTTGTCACCCTTGTCACGTTCCGACGTCGACGAGTCGGCAAGTTGGGCTAGAAGCGTCTGCACTGTCAACTGCATAGCCTCCATCCTAAGTATCAACAGCGACAATCCGCCTCAATGCGCCTG
>Ga0123354_10020568_pt1 | contig 10384 bp, 6 predicted proteins | sample TergutLab28metaG_2_FD_97872 | JGI IMG/M metagenome (GOLD analysis project Ga0123354, IMG submission 97872) | Labiotermes labralis P4 segment gut microbial communities from Petit-Saut dam, French Guiana - Lab288 P4 | ecosystem: Host-associated > Arthropoda: Insects > Digestive system > Gut ...
AAAAAAATAAAAACCCGAAAATTTACAGGTTTTGGAGTTTAAGTAGCTGTGGATGTAACAATACACCTGGCTGTGCAGGCGTTCTTTTATTTATATCAATTTAAAATTTTAAAACTTTGTGTTTTCCTTTTTTTTTTTTTTTTTTTTTTGGGGTGGGGGGGGATTGGGTCTCGTACAATCCATGTTGTACTTCCTGTAACAGCATGTTTCAGAAAATGCTCCCATTGATTGGCATAATATATCAAATGCACGAGAAAGGGAATGATACGCTGAACTTCGTGACCAGCAGTGAGGTTTTTTGGCACCAAACATACACACACTATTCTGTTATCCAGTTGGTAATGGACAGTGAAATATCTAGCTGTAGGTTGATGTCAGTCAGCTTGTTAGCATAAAGTGTTTGTCATCTCTGATTAGCACATCTGCACAACACACATTGTCATCAGTAGTAGACATTCGTGAGCATCTGGGTGGCTGGGTGCCATCTGCATCTGTCCTGGTGTTATTGAAAGCTTCTCACCTTGTCCACATATGTTTCCATGACGTATAGCTGTGTACACATCCATCCTCGTGGAACTGAATTTTTACAACCTTTTATTATGTCTATATAATTTATGTCTTTTAGGATGCTTTTCCAACTTTAATAACTTGTATATCTGTATGTCTTTTACCTTTGATACAAGCATGCAAAATATGTGTTTACCCACTACTGTCTTGTAAAGTTCATGTTTTTACTGTATACATTTTACCTACTGAAAATCAACTGTAGGCACTGTGGTTGGGATACCTCAGCTGTTAGTAGCTGGGATATCCCAGCCTCTTTGTACACAGTCTGCATTAATGATAGCCACTAGCAATATTCCATTTAACATATTTCCCTGAGGTCGGTTGCGGATGACCAACACATGTCAGCAAGATTATGTGAGTAAATACAGTGGTGTTAATACTTGTACGTGTACAATTGGTGATTTGTTTTCAGTTTTACTAATTATCTGGTACCCATTAAGTCATGAATGCACTTAAAATTGTCATCCATGTCAAAGGGAGCTTTAAATTGTGATTTTGTCAGGCACATTAAGTCACTGTGTGCCATAACATGCATGAGTTGTTGTATTCTGAAAATGTTTATGCCTTAAGATGCTGCTTCTTGAGAACCTGTGGTGTCCTTGCAAATGTACGTATCAACATGACTACTGCCAAAATTATGAAAACCAACATTTAAAACAAGCGTATCACGCTTCTGATACGCAATGAAAATTGAAAGCTTGGGATGGGACAGTGATTTTTGTAGATCAAAAGTGAAAGCAAAATATACATCAGAGTTTGTAATTCCTATTCTTGATCTTTTTCTAATAATCTTATGGCTAATTTGGCATCTTATAAGTGAATACATTGTTATTGCTGAAGGCCTGTATTTTCGTCATTGTTAGTGTTTGCTTTAATTTGCAGATTCATCATATCACATGTTTGGCATGTCTGTGGTGTGGATGGTGAAAACAGAAATTTAATTTTTCTTTAAAATGTTTCAGTGTGCACATTCATTATCAAGGTGTACGCTATATTACTTTCTTCTGATTTTTGAGCACCCAGATCAGGGCTCAGATATTTTTGTTGTTGTGGTATGTTGTGTAATGGCTTTTAAATGCAGGAAAATTTTGAATATGTACGTTAATGGCAACAAGAGGTTCTTCATTTGTTTTCCAGGAATATCATGTTTTTTTTGCACTCAGATCTATTCCAGAGCATTGCTTGGATAGCATGAGCTATTTGACCTACAGAAACATTGAAGGTGTCCAAGAAAACTATCTGGCACACCAGTGTACTTTCCTTACTGGTAGTTAAGTAATGTTTGCAACTACACGATCTTCATTTACATTTGCAATTTCTAGGTTGTTGTTTCTCAAAATTTCTGATCTTGCAGCTTTACATTAAAATATATTTTGTTTCTTGAATCTTCCCGTTTGCCAAAAATTTTAAAAAGTTATTTTCGTTTCTGAGCATTTTTGAGGTGTGCACATTTCTTTAGGTGGTTTATTTCTGAATGTTTTGTGCCAACAAATTTGGATTTTTGAGTGGAATATTCTTCATGACTGTTCCTGTTGGGCTTTCATGTATTTTGTGCCATCATTTCTGCTCCTTGTCTCCCATTTTTATTTATTCTTTGGATTATTGGGTGCTATACAGAATTGCTATTCAAAGAGGCCCAAGTATCATCCTCATCTGATGATGAGATTTACAGAATTCCCTGTATTTACGATTGTATTTAATCCACAATTAATAAATTTAATTCAGATTTGAATAGCTTTAAAAGGAAATTGTTAAACTTCACGTGCTTAAAAACGCCGCTCAAAAATCAGCATTATTTGATTCTTGAATAATAATTATTTATTTATTTATATACCTGAATCAGTGTCTATTGTTATCAGATGCTTTCACCATTTAAACATGCATATTGTAATTCCATTATAAATTAATTATTAAAAAGTGTAAGGAAGCAAACAATTAACAATTGCCATTATCTGCATCATTTTAAAAATGGTTATGCTGTTATTTCTATCTAATACTCAGACTTGTGCTTCTCTCTTCACATACAGTATTTAGTAAACTTGCTGAACTCTTTTAAATAGTTATATCTTCTAAGTTTTTGTATATAACATAAACTCATTTTTTCCTCCAAAAGTTGACTTACACCACTTTCAAAATAAATGATTCATACAATGTGCATCATCATAATAGTGTGTTTGCAGACTTTCAGCAACAACTTGAAGCATTCTTGTTGTCTTCTGGGATTTAGATGGAGAAGATACAGGCATTGTGTTCCTTCAAAATGTTGATTCTCATCTAGCAAACACCATAATGTCATGGCACACAAGAGTATGTTTCCCAAATCTTGTGTAATATCAGGCGTAATATCAACATTCACCTTATTCTGTTTCATGTTGTTTAACATTATAAAGGTGATGTATTGGCAGTAGAGTATGTAGGGCCCTTTTGTACGTCTGATTACTCTTGTGATCTTGTGGATAATTGTGCTCGGCTTGTGTCTGGGTAGAAGGCTGAATGGTCTGACCTCAGGAGTGGTGACAATGGTCAAGGGCTGCTTGTTAAGACCACTCCAAGAGCGCTGGACTCAAAACAAGCTGGACAAAGACTTCTGTGCATCTGCATTTGACTTCGTTAGTTTTGAACGCAGGTACTTGAACACTTTAAAAAGACAGCCTGTATTTTATTTCCTCACTTTTGGTGTCTTTGTAGACTTGTGTTTTGCCATTCTGCTTATGATTGTGCATTGCCTACATTTAGGGCTTTTTATGAGTGTTGTAGAATTTATTCTGCAGTAGAACATTATGGTTTTGTTGTTGTTGTTGTTGAATGTTTATGAATACTCAGTTCTGTGCAGCATGATTCAACACTTCTAGAATATTTTTAAAAAGTGTGTTTTGCCAGTTAGGAAGAATTGAGATGCTAGTTGTGTGTAATGCAGGTGCATTCAGTATGTGCTGTTTTTGTATTCATGTAAAAGAATGTTATGCACTGCAGGAACATTTAAGTCACTTTCCTTACAGGTTCAATAATAAAAATGTTTTGCCTCTGTTATGTTTTGCATCTTATGTATGTGTTGCTAATTTTCTGGTAAGAATAACTGCAATATATTTAACTTGTGTTTAGATGTTGACATTTTAGCTCAGTTTTCCCACAATACTAGATTATCTGATGTGTAGAATAAAACTGTATACCCATTTTGCACACAGTATGAAATGAAAGGATTACTTCAGTTGACACAACATTTTTGTCAAATGTATAACAAAACTGCAGGGGATCACATCTTTGAGCTGAGTTTTGTAAGCCACTGTCAGGTCAGGTATAAATGTATACAGTAGTGTACAGTCAGAGTAACATATTCACAATAACAGGAAAGTATGAGATATTGTGTTATAAAAATCCAATAAAAGGTAAAATGTAAGTTACAATAAACTTTGTTTTATTAATATTTAGGACCCCTTCTGGATGCCTTGAATTATTAATTCTGTATGCATATAGGATGGTTGTGTAGATAAATTTTCCATATTAGGTGTATGTATATTGGCCACCAGATGTAATAATTTTAAAATTAAAATTATAATGTGATGTTAATATTACTAATCCTTCAGTGTAGAATACTGAGTATATCATATGCCACAGATAATGGACTATAGTCACATCGTGCAGGTAAAAGTTAAATATCCTTAAATACTGATTTTGCATTATGATATGGACTGGGGTTTAAATGCCCCTGCATTGGAGGGTTAAATTGTGTCAATGTCTGTGACAGAAGGATGTTCCTTATTTCATTCTGCTGTTTGGAGTATCCCCAGAAGTCATAAACTGTTCAGGCCAAAGCTTTTTCCAGCACCTGCTCAGAGCCGTGGACTTTAGCTCATCCAGACTCCTGTATAATTATCAAGCAGTCCACTGTGATGTATCTTTTCCAGTATTTACCGACTGTAATGAATGTCTCCTTTCTTGCATCAAAGACACTGTGGAAGATGCAGAGAATGTAATGTCTTTTGAATGTGGTGATGATTTCCTTGTTGAATGGCTGTGTGAGTGAGGTGGTTGTGTTTGACCATCAACTTGGATATTTAGTTGAGTGAGCCCAAGATTATTTGGATCCCCAGAGGCATTTTAAAGGATAGAGAGTGTCCTAAGTCCTAGGTTTTGGATTCAGATACAGTTTTTATGACAGCCTGTACTGGCACGGACTTGGATTAATAACCAGATGATAGCGTACAAAACTATGCTGGGACATGTAACTCTACAGTGCATTATGCATCTGATTGAAAGTGTCATGTCAATTGAAGTATTCCTTTTTTGATCAACAAGTTTATCAACTGGATGTCAAAACAAAGACTGTCCTTATTCTTAAATAGTAATTGCCATGTAGTGATAGTATTCTGTTGCATAATTGACTTTTTCTTTAAATGAACACTGCATTACAATAATGAAATAGTGCGTTATTTCCTTATGACAGCATTACTGTTAGCTACTTTGCTGTTTGTGTTCTTGTGAACCTAGTGCTTACTCTGCTAGTTAAATTCCCCACCCTTTGTGGAACCCAAACATTCATTACTGTGTTGAAAAGATTCCACTGCTAATCGTAGCCTGAGCCTGGCCAGTTCAGTCCACACCTTTAACACCATGTTTCTTCTAAATCTGTTTTAAGATTATCTTTTCATGTATGCCCCAGTCTTCTTTACCTTTTCTCCACATTTTCTGACCAAAACTTGCAATGCATCATATTTTCTGTGTGCTACATGCTGTGCCAACTCATTGTGCAGCTTTCTCCAGCCTCCCTTTGCTCCCTTCCTCTTAAGTCAAAATATTCTCCACATCATGAACATCATCAGACTTCTTATCACTGGTTTTTCTGGCCTTTATCTGATGTGTGATTTCAACTACAATGTTTGTTGAAGTTCTACACTGTTTGGTGTATGCTGCTACTGGCATCTTCATGGTAAATGAAACTGATGCAAGATATAGCCCAATGTGTAATTTCTTCATCGGAAGTAAGAATACAAGTGTGAAAAGTAGTGATGTCCAGTAAGAAGTGATGCTGCAGTTAAGAAGAAAGTTCCTAGAAAAAAAGGAATCAAACTTGTAGTGTCTGTCCACACAGTTGAATTTGATGGATATGAACTGAGTAAAGTCTACCCATTGCATACCACCACAACAGTTGCACTCATAATACTGCTGCAGCTTTTGTGTGTCAGGTTGTGAACTCTTCCTGTTTAATAGGATCACATATGTATGGTGCAGCATTCTCCTTCTGACTCATTCATCCTGAAGGTCATGACTAGTATACATTGCAATATAGGGAGAACTTCGCATGTTGCAGCAAACACCAGAAGCCAAAATTACACATCTCAGAACTATGTGCTTGCCTTAGCCTAAGAGACAAGTTTCAAGCAAAGTGACAGGTGAAGTTACACTTTCCATAATTTTTAAGATTCACGTAGAGGGAAGGCAGAAGAAGACTGTATTAGACTGCAAGAAGAATTTCCAAAACTTAATCTGCTCTTCATTTCTTCATCAATACAGTTTTGGTTTGGTAGTGTCATTCCCAAATTTTTTAACTTTGCCACTTTTTTGAATGGTTGGTAACTATTTTTGGGATGTTATGCTGCTTAGATTTGTAGTTATTACCAACATTTCAGGACAGACATGAACAATAGCCATTTTGCCCTGCATTCTGGTGACTAGACATTGACATGTAGCCATTTTCTCTACCTCTACTTCTAAACTGGTCTCTTTAGTACTGGATTATCCTATCATAATCATTGATCACCTTGTGGACTTTCACAATGTTGAGTGGATTTTGAACAACACACGTTATGTAGTTTCAAATGGTAGGATGATTTATGTGCCTGGCGGATTGCAGCAGTCATGGGGTAATTTTATTTACTGTCCCAACATTTGCCAAGTGGGACTGTGGAAAATAACAGAAACATCAAAATACGTGATCTATGGATGTGAAGATTAGACCCAGAATCTCCCACATATGAAGCATGAGTGATAACCACAGGAGTACGATGTTCATTGGGTACACATTTAGGCTTACCTGCATGTATTTCATTTTTGGCTACTAATATTTCCTGATTTTTAGAGCCATATGGATCTTTTTACATCTTCGTAATATGTAGGTAGGCACATTATTGATGCTGATATGCCTCTAACCCCCACACACACCCACACCCTCACATGTATGGATTTTATGTAAGAAATTTATGAGCATTGGTGACTGTTAAGAAGTATAGGATTGTAAGGGCGTAACCAAGAACTTAAAGTAAGAACTCATGGCTCCTGTGCTCAGACACCTTTCAGTACTTCAGAGTTACCTAATCCAAAAAGTACTCTTGTAGGGGTGTTTGGTCAGTTGTGATCCATTTTATGCCATATACCAGGGATGTCCCCTCAGTGCATGCAGACTGCAGTGCACTTAGAGAATTAAGGTTGGGCTGCAAAATTTTAACAAAACAGGCAATGTATGTACAAACATAACATTGAGGTGTGATTGCATAACCATTACTGCTGTGTAAAAGCATCAACTTTTACACATTCTGAGTGTGTTTCTGTATACTGAGTTATTTAGCATGCAAAGCACATGGACCATATTGTTATCTGTGGCCTTTCTGGCTCTTCAGTATTCTTACACACTACTTTATATATGGCACGATTTTTGGAAAAAAGTTATTGAACATAAAATGTGTGTTTTGATTTTCTCTTCAACCTTTTATGTATTCTATTCTGTTATGTTAACCACCAAATAAACTACACTTATACTGTCAAACACAACACAGGTTTATTTAAATTCGGGTTGTGCCTTTATATGTACGCTACATGTTTCAGCCCTTTATCAGGCCATCATCAAGCATGTCAATACAAAAATCTTACAAAAGAAGATGTATCAAGATAAAATCTAAGGGTCTCAATGTTTATAGTTACTTTGTTCTTATAATGTTTAAGTAGAGAGTGTAAAAATATATAAAATATAAAGTATAAAACCCATATAATTTGTAAAATTGTATATATATGAGGATTATTATTAACTTTAGGCTCTCTTCTGTTGTGGGAGTTCGTAGTGGAAGTTTATATTGTGTTAGTAAATTATCTGTACCACAAAGTGTCTTCCCCAGTGCATCAGAATTAATACCAAAAGTCAGTCAGTTATAACAAAATTTGAGTTACAGTTGTGAATAAGCACTGCAAGCAGAGGAGTGTCACTAACATTTGTGCTTTTGTCCACTTGTGTAGGGTAGGCCTGAAGAACTGTGCTCAATTTTAATTGAGCCCTCAGTTCATTTACTGTGTTGCTGATAGATTCAGCCACTGTGGTTATACTGAGGCATCCATGTACTAGACAGACATGAGCGTACATCTTTGGGTTTAGACCAGCAGACACACTAGGCTGACTTGAATTGTTGAGGTTTGGCCCAGCACACTGTAGGTAGATACGAGTGTATTTTGGAGTTGGACTAGCAGACACACTAGAGATATGTGAATTGTTGAGAGTTGGCCCAGCACAGCACTGTGTAAGTGGATAACCACAGAACCACGCAACTGAAACAGTAACAAAAATCAGCATAACTGCACAACAAATAATGTAACTATTAAATGGTAAGAGCACCTTGGCTCCAAACTCAGCTATTCATTACTCGACCACAAAGTAATAAAGCCAGAACATTCGTATCGATAGCAGATTTTGTAAGATCATGTGACACGAGGGGATCATTAACATACATTACCTCGTTACTTTATGCTGTTTTAATGTCACATGCACTATGCATCATGTTCTGTAACACCACTTTATTTACCAACTTCTGTGCGTTACACCTTGTATTCCAAACCACACACTCATTTCTACTCTGACGCCAGCACACCAGACACATACTACGTAATAACAACACAAAATTAACAGACCACCCAATTCAGGATTGTGCATACATGTGCGCATACATACACACGATGATATTGAAATAGATGCCATCATATCTATCCACATTTCCACATGTGTCTGATTTTTAAAATCAGTAATATTAAGTTATTTTATGTATTCTAACTTTTAATCATTTTGTTAGACATACATGTGACTGAAGAACATCAGTGGTGTTTTAAAATTGTGTATCTGTGATTTTAAGCTATGATGTTACAACAGATGGTTAATAAGTGCTTATAGTCATTGCGAACTGCTTGTGAAATAACTGTATAGATGGTGTTGAGAAGAAAATCACAGTGGACTGAACTCCCTGAAGATGGTATCAGGAGATGCCGAAACACACGTGATTTGGTAGACACGGTGTAGTGCACAAAAGTTGGTTAATAATGTGGTGTTTATGCTGTTTTGTTCATTTCTAACTAGTCCTGTGTACACACATAAAGCTTGGCACTCCACATAATAATGATACTAGCAGTGTGAGTTAATGATTACATCGATGAATATACTAGCTTGATGACGGTATAAATGCCAAAATATGTTGCTAATTAATAGGTATGTCTGTGGTAATGAAACAAGTTGTGCTTCCTGATTAAACAGCACAGTATGATGGATCGATTTTAGATATGACTAGAAGTTATGATTCAAAGTGGCTAATGTTAATGGCATTATAGTTCATTGCATTACTTATTGTGAAAATGAAGCACTTAAAGTATGAATGAAGAGGCGACCAGAGGTCTCAGTTTTATAGTTGTGTAGTTTATGTTGGTTCAGCCACTCCTCTCTGAGCTGTCTGGTCAAAAATTAACACCTAAGTAGAGAAGCTGAATTTGGGAAGAAAATCCATTTTGTCCCTATTGTGTGTAATTGCTGCCACCTTCATATTCTGTTAATGACTGCTGATCAACTGTGCATGTGAGTTTCTGGCTCCAAGTGGACCCTCTGTTTCACTGCAGTCCTGTCTTTATGTTTCCACTCGTTGAGGTCCCGCAATGTTCGAGGATTGAGAGCTATGTGGAATAAAGGAAAACCTCTGCCATTTGCAAAGAAGTGGAATCCTTTTAATAATGATATACCTTGGACAACGTATATGTCACATCCTCTTTTGTGGCGGAAAGGTAAGAGGAACAAATCTAAATATTTGTGTTGTAATGTTAGTGGATTTAAGTTTGTGTTTATGAAGGATATACATAGATGGGTGGGTAATTTGACATAGATGGGCAATGTTTAAACAAACATAAGTCAGTAAGGTAAAATAATGTGGACTGGATTTGGGTGTGGTAAAGTTGCTGTATATATCCCGTGGCTATATGTCCTTGTGTATGAGGGGGTGCTGATAAGTCCTTAGCCCGACCTACTTGCCGATGTCGTAGGACGGAATCGATAGTGTCATTGGAAAGAGGGGTCTGTTCATGTGCCGAATTGCAAGTCTTTTCTTGTTACAGAGGCTGAAAGGAAGCATGTCAGACGACGCGCGCGATTTCAGCAACATGGAGACGCGAGCTGTCATCATTTTTTTCCCTGCAAGGCAAGGCGCCGAAGGAAATTTACGCCATTCTGACAGAAACATTAGGAGAACATGCACCATCGTATGCCACCGCCCAAAACTGGGTGGCCCAGTTTAAACGTTGTGATTTTTCCACCTGTGATGCGCCTCGTCCTGAATGACCCAAAACAGCGACCACCCGGAGATTAAAACTAAACTCCGTGGCCTTAGTCCGCACGCGAACTATACCGACAGAGCGACCGCCGCCGGTCGGCGAAGTTAGTGCCAACTTTTGCGGATGTCACGGGGTGTCACGTGGTCAGCGCAACGGGTCCCCACAGCCGTTAATCTCTGTTTTCTAGACCTGGAGCCGCTACTTTTTTCATTCAAGTAGCTCCTCAGTTGACCTCACGAGGCTGAGTGGACCC
>Ga0123354_10020569_pt1 | contig 10384 bp, 8 predicted proteins | sample TergutLab28metaG_2_FD_97872 | JGI IMG/M metagenome (GOLD analysis project Ga0123354, IMG submission 97872) | Labiotermes labralis P4 segment gut microbial communities from Petit-Saut dam, French Guiana - Lab288 P4 | ecosystem: Host-associated > Arthropoda: Insects > Digestive system > Gut ...
CAATATCTCCGTAACCATTGAACTTTGGATATAGGTGTTTTGGGTTATATCGTTATAGTTTGACCTAAGGAACACTCTCCCGAAGTTAGGTCCTTTCCTCCTGGGACACCCTGTATATAGACAAACACTACCAGAATGAACAAGGTCAAAAATCCAGGGTCTATTAAAATACATCTACACATTTTGACCTGAGTCATTATGATGGAGCTTGCTACAAATATATTACATTACAGGTACTCACAAGAAGCACATTGTTTTCAGGTTAGTACAGGTCAAATTCATGGCACTTAGCTTGTATGGAGTTAATATACAGGTAACCAATGGTGGTGTTTTGCTTTGGAAAATTACAAATGGAATACCAAAAACTTTACAATTACTCTTTGGTACAGATATTATTCACATTAAATATTATTATATTTCAGGCTGTCACCTACATTGTTTCCCCATAAAATGCAGTGGGGCATGACTATCAACAAGGAATCCCTACAAAAATATAAAAGAACACTACCAAGAAATTACAAGGTTTTTGGCTCTACCACATCTGTTTTATGACAGATAATACCCTATTAATTTAATTTTAAATAAAAAATGAAAATTTAATACCTTTATAAAAAAAATCAGGTAGTTTATATGTGGAGTTAACTCATATTTTTTTAACAGCACATTAATCTGTATAGTTTGTAGATATGGGCTGTGAACCTCTAGGAACTATGTATGTTTCTAGAAAACTCAGATTTTTATTACGTACATTGATGGTTCACAATGTTTACAAATTGCTGATAATTTTCCTTGATCATACCATTCCAAGGTATCCAGCAGATAAAACTGAATCTTTGTGAATTAACTCAGCTATACCACATGAAATGGAGAGTTCATGATATATCTTACTAGAAAAACAAAGGATCAGTATGTTGCCACAAAGTACTGTCTCATGACTGTCACCTAATTACTGCATGTCAAGAATATATGTTAAACACTTGCCACCACCACCACCACCACACACTTTTGACAGAAGTTATAACATGTGAATAGGTTCAATTCTGAAAACTGTATGAAAATATTTTGTAAATATGCAGTAAGCAAATCAACACTATGATTCACAATTATAAACATACAAAGAAACTGAAAGACAGAAATTGGACAGGAAAGCATTAGGCACAAGGATAACAGCAAGCAATTGGGAAAAAGACAATGTGTTGTGGCTCATGCCCCCAAGAATTGTCTGTAAAGATCCAGTTCTCTAACTAGCTGGCCCACATGATGGTAAAATGCACATGTCAGAAGGGAGTAACAAAGGCATACAAATTGCAAATTGAGATGGTGACCTGGGGAAGGAGGGAGAAAAAAACTGTAAGCTTAATGTGGACTCTGAACCATTGTCAGGATCTGGTGTACATCATGTTCACAAAGTTTTGAGTCTGTCACATGTGAGAACCTAGAATATATCCAGCTACAGCACCCTTATGAAACAGGTCCAAGAACCCTGAGAAAGCACTTAAATCATGAAGTAAAACATGGAATTCTTTTTTTACAATCCTGTAAAGATATTTTCCAAAAGTACTTTAAACTAAGTACTGTATATTACATTCATGTCTAATTGCCAGAATACAGTATAAGATCATAATTTACAAACCTCCACATAAGATACACAAGTTTTCGTGGTCAGTACATGCAATGCAGCACTGTGAGACAACTGTGTAACATAAACTAAAATCAAATTATTTGGAGACTGTGTCTGTTCCCATCACCATAACCAAACAGTGTTATCAATGGATCTTTAAAACTGCGGACCAATTCAAGTACTTGGCAGTCACACTAACAGATAAAAATATTCATAACGGCAACCAATTAAACAACATAAAAACTTAGCATTACCAACCCAAAGGCACTAATATCTCAGGTTCAGTTGCTTGTCCTGCTTCATCAACAAAGACATGTGTGAAATGTCCTTGTGTAAATCCCATACTGTACAGCTGTCCGAGAGCAATGCAAGTGCCAACAGTGATCCTGTGTCTTCCAAGTGTCTGAGCACTGGATGAAGCCTTCATGGGCCCATCCACTGCTGCTGGTTTGCTGGCATCACCTGTTGGCAACCTGATATCTGCAGCAGTACAATATGGTACCAACTTCTCTGGTATCCCCTCTTCTATACGATTATAGCCCACAAGCCGAACCAAATCTCCTGGCTTCAGATGTCCAGAGTCCAACAAACGTTCAGCCACAAGGTCTGCTGAACTGTTAGACGGAGTTGCAACCAATAACCTTGGAACAAGACAAAAGATGATTTCACCTACATAAACAACATGGCATAAAGTTAAGTAGTGCCAATGGTTGTGAAGCTCTACGTATTTCAGACTGTGGCATTAGAAGGAGGCAAATGGTCAAATCAACAGTTTCAACCACTTAAATGTCCTAGCAAAGAGGTGTAGACAAATGAGGTTTGAGGTTCTCACAGTAGTACTGCTGAACATTCATGTCTTCTGGAATATTACACTGTGTTGTTGAGTGAATACAGTCCAAATCAGCCATAACATCATTAACGGGACCAAATAATTTGTGTTGTCATTAACAAGCCGCATTCTAACAATGGAATATGCACCTTATGAGGAATAGTACTACTGTAGAATACCAGATGCTACAAAATGAGGTGTCACATAATCCAATGTCATTACAATTGAGTTTGACAACAGTTCCTGATGTCATAGTTTCCTCATCTTCAGGGTAAAGCAGTCCAATAAAATTAACAACACAAGGAGACTGGCTTCATTATACAGGTATGGGTCATGTGGTCAGCCAGTGGGGTTGGTAAATATATGTACTGGGCAGGGCCTAATGCTGACTGGGATGGGTGCAGTATTTGGGACATTTGTAGCAAAGATCATAAATCAAGAGTGAAAGGTTAAGATACAATGTAATACTCAGGGAATGGGTCGTAAGCCACAAAGTTGGTGGAGTTTCAATGGGATTCCATATCACAGCTGTGGATGAAACGAAAGTGTTGAATTTGGTGGAACATTCCTGGCTACCCTCTATCTAACTAACTAACTCCATGGAGCAGAGTACTTCTGGAGAATCTGACAGGTTCTCAGCTAGTCAAGAAATTCCCCACGTTTAATGGAACCTGAAGGTTCATTACTGCATTCACAAAAGTCTGCACCTGTCCCTATTCTGAGCCAGATCAACCCAATCCATGCCTCCCCATCCCACTTCCTGATGATTCATTTGAATATTATCCTCCCATCTAAGCCTGGGCCTTCCAAGGGGTATCTTGCCCTCAGGTTTCCCAACCAAAACCCTGTACGCACCTCTCCTCTCCTCCAAACATGCTATGTGCCCACCTATCTCATTCCTCTTTATTTGATCACCCAAATAATATTAGGTAAGGTGTACAGATCATTAAAGTCCTCATTATGAAGTCTTCTCCACTCCCCTGCTACCTCGCCCCCCCAAGGCCCAAATATCCTCCTCAGCCCCCTATTCTCAAACACCGTCTGTCCATGTTCCTCTCTCAATGTCAGCGACAAGGTTTCACACCCATACAAAACAACAGACAAACTTACAGTTCTGTATATCTTAATCTTTATATTTTTGGATAGCAAGCTGGAAGACAAAAGATTCTGCACCAAATGACAGAAAGCATTTCCTGACTTTAGTCTGCTCTTTACTTCTTTCTGAATGGACTTTTGATTTGTTAGGGTTGTTTCCAAATATATGAACTGATCCACCCTTTCAAGGAACATATTATCTATTTTTATGTAGTAATTCTGTACTGTGTTCTGATCTCGAGACATGACCACATACTCAGTTTTCTCAGAATTTACTTCTAGACCAATCCAGCAACTACCAAAGCTTCTGTGTTTTTTTTATAGCATATATGCTTCCACCCAGTATATTAATATCAGCAAAACCTAGAAGCTTATGTGTACCATTTAACCTTTTGACGCCTAATGTCAACTACAGTGGTCGTACCGCACCGCTAACCTCTAAAGTTGCATTTTATATATTTATTCAACATATATAGGTACCGAATATTTTAAACATGGTATATACTCTGTTTATTTCTCTTCAAAATGCAGTTTGTTTCATAATTCTAACGTATTTGGTTCCTGTATTATTCACATTTTATATACAGGTGTGGTAAAATTAAAAAAATAATTCCAGCGCCAAAAGGTTAATTTCAAACCCTCCTGGTTTACCTGAACCCCCTAATGGCATATTCTAATGTAAAGTTGAAAAGCAATGTCAATACAGCATCTCCTTGTTTCAAACCTTCTTAATAGAAAACATATCAGACATACATTTGCCTAAGTGGACACTGCTCTAAAGTTTCATTTAGACACATTTTTTATTACCCTTAATAGTTACATGGGGATACCAAACTGAATGAGAACATTATACAAGACCTCCCACCTAAATGATGCATAAGCTTTCCTGAAGTCTATAAACAGCTGATGCACTGCCTCACTGTATTCCCATTTTTTTTTCAAGGGTGTGACAAATGCAGAATATATGATCAGTAGTTGACCTGTTGCATTGAAATCCACACTGATGATCCCCAATGATTTCTCTGCATATGGAGTTAACCTTGACAGCAGGATGATGGACAAAATTTTGTATGTATTTGACAAATATGGTATTCCTCTATTTTTACTACAATCTGTTTTTATCAACCTTCCCATATATAGGAATAATGATCGGCTCCTTCCACAGCTCAGACAATCCTGGCTACCCGCACCAACATAAGACACTGTATCTTCCTGTGTGACTGCTCTTCTTAGACTGCTTCACCCTGAAGATGAAGGCACTATGATCCTTGGAAACATCAGGTACTATGTACTCAGTAACACAATGCAACATTCCAGATGACTTGATCCCCAGTCCCAGATTAGGCAGTGAAAAGACAAATGGCAACAGCAATTTGAACCCTGCACTCTCCAATTGCTATTTCAAATTTAACAATACCTTACCAAAAGCCCAAGTCATACAGGGGAGAAGAAAGAAAGAAAGAAAGAAAAAGGGGGGGGGGGGTTAGCATAGTGCTAATGTATCTGACTCATGAGCAAGAGTTGCACAGTATGAATACTGTCTGTTGACTACCTTAATATGCAAATCACTGAAATGAATGAATATAAATAAATGGGAAGCATATGGAGTAAAGGTTGGGATATTTATTACTTGCCTCAAAGGAGGGAGGATACTAACTACACATATGAATGAATATTTCAGACTCTGGTCTACACACGAATATGTTAAACCTTACATGCAAGTTAGACCCACTAATTTAGTTTTAAAATTTTAAGAAATTAACAGTTATGCCCTACCTGCTGTCTGGTAAAAAATCAAATATCTGAAGAACAGCTTCAACGAGCGTCACTGTTTTGCCAGTCCCAGGGGGTCCAAAAATCACATATGGTAAGGGCCGAGCCTCTCCTTTCAATATGTTGCGCACTGCTTCCTTTTGACAGAAATTCAACTGACTGTTGAACCATATTAGCTTCCTTTTCTGCTGACATCTAGCTCTGGCTACATTCAGTAGACTACCTTTCACTAAGCGATGCTTTGCATTTTCCTCATTTTTAACATATTGCTTCAGGTTCTTACATTGTGTGTCTTCTGGTATTTTAGTGCTAACACATGATGTATGTGTATGGCACTCAAATGATATGTCAGAAAGACAAGACGGTACCTGGGAGTCACCACTACGATGATTCCCATTGGAAGAAACTTTTAAATGACATAAACATTTAACATCTGAAGGCTTTGGCAGTGTCTTGCCTCCATCAGAACATATGGATCCTGAACTCTGGTCTGCAGCTATGTAATTTTTTGTGTCTTCTAAGCTAACATGCCCATCTGCTGTAAAAGATAATTCCTCTTCTTCGTAGTGCAGTTGTGGTGGCTGAACTTTCAGTGATGTGGGAAACAGTATTTGAGGACCTAAATGCTTTGGTGCCAAGTTCACAGCTGCATGACATCGTCTCACTGGGATTCGGGAGAAGTGAAATGAAACGTTATATTCACTTCTGTTGTAAGAAGCATGGAAGTTAGAAGTGAATTTGAGCCAGACTTCAGTACGGAACACTTTGTGAATGAAGCCTTCAAACTGAAAACCTAGAAACATTACAACTGCCCATGAAACAAATAACACACACTATAATCATATTTACAAAAAAATCATTCACGTATACTGTGTTGCCAAATTAATTGCTATTATGCACAAATACTTGCACTCATTTTCACCCAATACCCAAGCACAAAAATTTATCCCAGAAATGGAAGGACCTGGGGACCAAGCTGGTATGAAAGTCTTCATTTCTATCCAACATATTTATTGAACATTCTGTATAATTTAATGCACAAGTCTCATTCTTATCTAAAATATTCCAGGCTTACAGGAAGGTAAATGTAACTAACAAACACTGCAAAAAAGCTGCTACCTCCAAGTTGGGCATCATATGGAGAACTAATACAAATAATTTAATGAAAGTAAATTCAGTAGTAAATTCATTATACAAAATCTGGATCACTCACAGCAGGGGAATGTAATAAATTAGTTTCAACTGTTGATGGCCATCACATTCTTTCATTGCATAACAGTAAATCCAAATTTCTTCTTAGACTAAGTTAAGTGCTGTAAGCAATTAAAAATCCACTAACTACTTGCTGGGCCTGTCACAGTTTCACTGATTCAGATGAATCCAGTGCACACTCACTCACTGTTTTTCAGACAGTCATCTTAATACTATTCACCACCTATGCCTAAGTCTGTGGTGCATAAATCCTAGGTGCCAGGCTGCCTGGGAACCTAAGAACCTAAGTTTGTATGGTGGCACCTAATATTTGTGGGTCCTCATTATGGTATTTGCTTTGTGTTCCTCTTCTGGCACTTAGAATTTTGAGATGGTTCCTACACTTTTAGAAAATCTATGCACCCCTGGCTTGAAGCCCTGTGGTATAAGTGCTAAGAATATGTAATACCAAGCAACATACACGTCCACTATCGGTAAAATTATTACAACTGGGCTATTTTTCTGCTGTGTTTTGACACCCAACACACCAGCAAGAAGTAAATTTTCACACATGTATACAAAATCTTATTGTCAATTTATCAGAGACACAAAAATACTGCTGACAAAGCTAACCAGAATTCCAGAGGTACACCATATTTCACCACTTCACATGCCAAGTATCATGAATTCTGCATTTATTTAAGAGTAAGTACTATAAAACTGGGCCTTGCACAAAAAGGGCCTTAAAAAAAGTGCTTATTCTCATTTTCTTCACCATGTGCTGCACTCTTGCAGCACAGAAACTTAATATGCAAGCATACAATGTCACATCTGTTGTTAAGAGGTGTGTAACTTCCAAACATTAACAATATTGAAAAATTTAGGCACTACATCCCATTGTGCTACTAGATGTATGTAATTGTAACCAAACACAACATTTGAACAATGTATGCTCATTTATTTACTTATCTACAACATGCTGCAGTCATGCCATTCAACCATCATCAGATGGAAACATAAGTATATAATACGAAATGTACGTTATGGGAGAGGCCTCTCCTTCACAATTAGCATGCTCAAATAAAATTAGCTATTATTCCCAATAAAAACAAACACATAAAATAGTAGTTAAAATTTTAATTAATATCCAGAAGTAATGTAAATATCTGAGGATGAAAAAGGCTCCTTCCTATATGTTATTAAGTCAACATGTGACAGGTATGAACTACACAACTGGTAATATCTGACGTGACCCTGCTTAATAGAATGGTAGGTTTTATATGTAACACAAATTTTCTTTTTCTGTGTTACATTAACTTCAGATATGGCTATCCAAGCATACTTTTCTGATTACGCACTTGTGCTCCTCTCTGATAATGGTTGAATATAATAACCAAAACATGTTGTATAAAAGTTAATAATTGAACAAACAGTGTTCAACTGTTGTGTATGTCTGGATATAAATCAATATTGATACTAAAAAATGTTTAAAAAAAAAAGTTGAAGATGTAATGGGGTCTACAATGTATTTAATAAACACTTTTCATACAGCTGATAAAGCATGAGCTAAGTTTCATGTACAAGAGGTGTTTTACTGGGCAGATGTGTATCACAATTAAACTCAACTGTCAAACTTTCAGTGCACATTGCAAAATACCATGTCATTCATATTTGCTTTCACTGACTTTGGACACAAAACAAATGAAAAGCTAGATAACAGACTGTACATTGTGCATTAACTTACATTCATTGCCAATTTATGTGGTTCTTCCCTTAAAAATGGTCCTACAATTTGGAAATATCTTATTTTGTACAAAAATTTTAAATTGCTGCTTCCTAAACCAGTATGCACTTTACATTACATGAAATACAGCATACAATTCATGCAAAGAATGCACATATAGCAAAGAATATCATACTCACCCGTACTACCTTGTGGCGCTGGATCTGATGCTATAGCACGGTCACCCAGCACAAGTGATGGTCTTTTCTCAGCCAGACCTGGAACTTCAAGTGCTAGGAATTCACCACTAGGCCCTGCTATCCGGAAGCAAACTCTCTCAAGGTCATACTTCTGCATACCTAATATACCTTGAATCTCCTCCAAATAAAGAAGCATGTGGAAGCGATCACTGTAGTTTAACATTGTCAGATTTTTTGACAAACATGGAGCAATATTATATACAGCATCTTCAACATCTTCAATATTTCGTCTTTCATCATTCCCCACTACAGCCTCCAACAGCCGATTCGGAACTGGAAATATTCCCAGTCGAACAGGTACAAATGCTGGTGGTTTAATGGGTCTCACACCAGGAACCAACATTCTGCTATTCCTTGTCTGAAAAGTTCTCTGCCAGGCTTCATGATGATTAACGCTCTTCTTATTTGGGGATGGTGCTAAGGAACTGTTCAATGGGTCCTGTACCTCAACCTGAAGGTTACGACCAATCTTGAAACCCTTGAAGGTGAACACAAACAGTTCTGATGAATTACCGATGAACCTTCCCTTACAACCAAAACAAAACTCTACTGTCTGTCCAGGGTGAAGTACAGATAATTGTCCATCACTTGGGTGATGGAGACAGAACTGAGATTCAGAAAGACGGGAATGAAATCTTCCTTGTATAAAATGCTGATTGTGCAGTCCAGTATTTTTTACTTCTGCCACTAGTTCCCGCTCTTCGCCCACATTCAATATGCCAAAGTTCAAACATTTTGTAATAACAATCCCCTTCTTTTCTGCCAGAAGGTTTTCCAATTTATCATATATATCAGCAGAGTCATTTAACTCATCACCTGCTTTCCTTTTTGTAGCAAGCAAGAAGGTAGGAACAGTCTTGAGAGCTCGCCAAGTGTATTGGCCATGCTCAGTCTCAATTGCTTCAACCACAACTTTATCCCCGAGGTGAGGAATATATCCTGGTTCACATGAGTCTTGAGTGAAATACACATATTGGTCTACAACTCCACCACTGTTCTTATTCCAATGTGTTACACAGCCAGTCACTAAGCGAGACCGTAGTGGGCGTATCTCCTCTACATCCAGCACTTCTCCACTCAAATCACATACATCTTCATTGACTTCAACCACAGCATTAATCACCACCCAGTCTCCTGTGCATTAAAACAATTACACATTATAAATAATGTTCTCTGGATGGTGGTTTGTATGTTCATATATCATAAATATTAAAGTCTGGTTTCAGCTAATTACATTTATCTAAAAATTGTGTAACAGTAACTTCTTGAGCAATAAAGTAATTAAGTAGTATTACATAGGAGCAATTTATTGTTGTTTGAAGGTCAGAGTGTGCAGATTCACACATTTAAAGACAAAGACAGGAAAGAAAGATTAAATAATTATATAATTTAATTTATTTTAATTACTGTGTAATCATATGGATGACAAAGTGAGTGTCTCCTCACATGGCTCAACTGGTTAAAACCAGAGCCTTCTCCATAAAAATATCTTTGTCAATACACTAATAAGAAAAATTAAATACCAATGAAAGAAAAAACAGATATGGTACTCCTGATAAGTCAGCCTGTATGCAAAATCTGTTTACTGGTGGGAATATAGGCTGTAACAAGCATTGGGCAAAAAACTACAGTCAAACACTGGGGCTAAAGTAATTCCACTACAAAAACACACACACATATATATATATATATATATATATATGTGTGTGTGTGTGTGTTTTTGTAGCGGAAACTACAGTCAAACACTGGGGCTAAAGTAATTCTGCTACAAAAACACACACACACACACATATATGTATATGTGTATGTATGTTTTTGTAGCGGAAACTACAGTCAAACACTGGGGCTAAAGTAATTCCACTACAAACATACACACACACACACACACACAC